>Ga0310837_100174_pt1 | contig 68687 bp, 68 predicted proteins | sample SM_ome_5_FD_201315 | JGI IMG/M metagenome (GOLD analysis project Ga0310837, IMG submission 201315) | Sorghum-adapted microbial communities enriched on stacked mutant (SM) sorghum from Joint BioEnergy Institute, Emeryville, California... ...
ACGAGCACGACCTGCACGGCGAGGATCGCGCTGTGCTCTACTCCTCGACCGAGTTCAAGAAGGTGCGGCTGCACTACTTCACGGAGGACTACGCCGAGTGGGAGCGCGAGCACGGCCACCTCGCAGCCGGGTAGCGTGGCGACGGTGAGCGAGGCGCAGGCCAAGGACGAGACGACGGCGGCGGGCGGCGCGGGCACGGCGCGCTCGGCCGAGCTGTTCGAGCGCGCCCAGGGACTTCTGCCCGGGGGCGTCAACTCACCGGTGCGCGCGATGCGCTCGATCGGGCGGGAGCACCCGGTCTTCATCGAGCGCGGCGAGGGCTGCGAGCTCGTCGACGTCGATGGCAACCGCTACGTGGACTGGGTCTGCTCCTGGGGCCCGCTGATCCTGGGCCACGCGCACCCCGCCGTGGTCGAGGCGGTGCGCGCGGCGGCCGCGCGCGGCACCAGCTACGGCGCGCCGACCGAGGGCGAGGTCGAGCTCGCCGCCGAGATCAGCGCGCGCTTCGGCTCGGTGGAGATGGTGCGGATGACCTCCTCGGGCACGGAGGCCTCGATGAGCGCGCTCAGGCTCGCCCGCGCTGCGACCGGGCGCGACGTCGTGGTCAAGTTCGCGGGCGCCTACCACGGCCACGTGGACGGTCTTCTGGCCGAGGCGGGCTCGGGCCTCGCGACCCAGGGCATCCCCGCGAGCCCGGGGGTGACGGCCGCCCAGGCCCGGGACACGATCGTGGTCCCCTGGAACGACGACGAGGCGCTCTCGCTCGCCCTGCACGACAACGAGATCGCGGCGATCATCGCCGAGCCGCTGCCGGCCAACATGGGCGTCGTCCCGCCCGAGCCTGGGTTCCTGGAGGCCCTGCGCGCGGCCGCCGACGAGCACGGCGCGCTTCTCATCCTCGATGAGGTGATCTCGGGCTTCCGCGTCGCCCGCGGCGGCGCCCAGGAGCTCTACGGGGTGCGGGCCGACCTCACCGTGATGGGCAAGGTCCTCGGCGGAGGCCTGCCCGCGGCCGCCTACGGCGGGCGGCGGGAGCTCATGGAGCGCGTCGCCCCGGCGGGCGACGTCTACCAGGCGGGCACGCTGAGCGGCAACCCGCTCGCGGTCGCGGCCGGGCTCGCGACTCTGCGCGAGCTCGACGCCGCCGCTTACGAGCGGCTCGGCGAGCTGACCGACCGGCTCGCCGCGGGCCTGCGCGAGGCCGCGGACGAGCGGCCCGTGAGCGTGGTCTCCGCGCCCGGCCTCGTCACCCCGTTCTTCCGCCCCGAGCCGCCCAGCGACTTCGCGGGCGCGGCGGCCTGCGACCTCGACGCCTACGCCCGCTTCGCGCGGGCGCTGCTCGAGCGCGGCGTCTACCCGCCCGCCTCCCAGTTCGAGGCCTGGTTCGTCTCGCTCGCTCACGACGAGGCCGCGATCGACCGCACCTGCGAGGCGGCGGCCGAGGCCTTCGCGCTGGCGTTCGAGGGCTGAGCTAGGCTGCGGCGCGGCGGCCGCCGGCCGCCCCGGACGAGATGCGCGCCGTACCCGGTCAAGCGAAGACGACGCGCCCTTTCAACCGATTTCCGACGGAGGTCAAGGAGGTTCGAGATGGCGTGGCTATTGATCGTGCTGGCCGGGATCCTCGAGACGGTCTGGGCGGTCGCGCTCAAGGAGTCGGACGGGTTCGGCCGCTTGGGGCCCACCCTGCTCTTCGCGGTCGCGGCGATCGGCAGCTTCGTGCTCTTGGCGATCGCCCTGCGCGAGCTGCAGGTGGGGACCGGCTACGCGGTCTGGACCGGGATCGGCGCGGTCGGCGCCGCGCTCGTCGGGATCGTGCTGCTGGGCGAGTCGGCGAGCGTCCAGCGCCTGCTCGCGATCGGCCTGGTCGCGACCGGCATCGTCTGGCTGGCGGCGCAGGAGGCCTAAAGGGGAGCGGCGGCTCGCCGGGTCGTCGTGCGCGCGGCAACTGCACTAGCTTGCGGGACGTGACCGAACCGCTGGACGCCCTCGCCGACCTCGCCGCGAGCCTGCGCGAGGAAGGCACCGTGATCTCCCCCCACGTGGAGGATCCGCGCGAGCCGCCGGCGCTCGGCCTGCTCGCGGCCGCGGGGCCCGCCACCGCGGCGGACCCCGCAGCCTACGCCTGGGTGGTCGAGGCGGTGCGCGAGGCGTACCTCCTGCACTTCGGCCGGCCGCGCATCGTGCTCGCCGCCGACCCCGACCTGCGCCTGCTCGCCGGCGACTACCTCTACGCGCGGGGGATCGAGCGGCTGTCGGCGCTCGGCGACCTGGGCGCGATCCGCGAGCTCGCGGAGCTGATCTCGCTGGCCTCGCAGCTGCACGCCGAGGCGCGCCCGGCGCGGCTTGCCGACGCGCTCTGGCTCGCCACGGCAACGGCGGTTGCGACCGGTGCCGCGGGCGCGCTGGACGAGGCGCGGGCGGCAGCGCGCGAGGGCGCGCCGGCGGCCGCGGAGCGGCTCGAAAAGGCGGCTCGCGACCTCGCCGAGGGCGCCGGCTTGGACGAGGTGCTTCGCAAGGCCGCAGAGTCAATAGACTTCCGCCTCGCTCGTGGCTGAGAGTCCGAAGAACAGCTCAGAGGAGACGAACCAGAAGCCGAAGCCGCCCGGCTATTTCGAGGGCGAGACGATGACCCGTCGCGCGGTCTTCGCCGCTGCGGGCCAGGCGCTTGGCGGCGTCGCCGCCGCCGGCGTGCTGCTCCCGGTGGTCGGGTTCGCCGTCGCTCCGATCTTCGAGCGGCCGGAGGAGACGTGGGAGAGCGTCGGTCCGGTCGAGGACTTCAGCGACGACACCTACCGCCAGGCGGTGATCACGATCCGCGACGGCATCGGCGAGGCCGGCAAGACGACGGTCTACATCCGCCGCGGCAACCCTGAGCGCTTCGAGGGCGAGAGCGCCGACGAGTTCATCGCGATCTCGACCCGCTGCGCGCACCTCGGCTGCCCGGTGCGCTTCGTCGAGGCGGCGGGCAGCTTCATCTGCCCCTGCCACGGCGGCGTCTACGACTTCGAGGGCAAGGTGCTCGGCGGCCCGCCCGTCCGTCCGCTCGATCGCTTCCAGACCCGCGTTCGCAACGGCCAGGTCGAGGTCGGCCCGCGCTACAGCGTCACCAACTCGCTGAAGCCGGTCCGCACCCGCGACCCGGGCGAGTTCACCGGCGGCATCTGGAACATCCTTTACCCGCCCCGTCCCTCGACCCCGCCGGCCCCGTAGGAGAGCGCGATGCCGAACCTGATCCCAAAGGCTCTGCGCAGGCCCGGCAAGCCGGGCGACGGCAGCAACGGCGCGCTCTCGCCGGAGAAGCTCAAGGAGGCCCCGGTCGACCTGGTCGGCTGGGTCGACGAGCGCACCGGCGCCTCGCCCTTCCTCACCGGCCTGCTCTTCCGCAAGGTGCCGAAGGGCACGAACTGGTACTACACGCTGGGTTCCGCGACGCTGTTCGCCTTCCTCGTGCAGGCGATCACCGGCGTGTTCCTCGCCATGTACTACACGCCGTCGCCGGTCGAGGCGTACGCCTCGATCACGCACCTCACCAACGAGGTCTTCCTCGGCGAGTTCGTGCGCGGCATGCACAAGTGGGGCGCCACGCTGATGATCATCCTGATCTTCCTGCACATGGCGCGCACCTTCTTCTTCGGCGCCTACAAGTACCCGCGCGAGCTCAACTGGGTGATCGGCGTCGTGCTGCTGATCCTCACGCTGGTCATGGGCCTGACCGGCTACCTGCTCCCCTTCGACCAGCGCTCCTACTGGGCGACGATCGTCGCCATGAACATCACCGCCACGGGCCCGATCCTGGGGCCGTACCTGGCGGACTTCCTGCGCGCCGGCGCCGAGTTCGAGGCGACCACGCTCTCGCGCTTCTACGCGCTGCACATGATGCTCGTGCCCGGCCTGATCATCGCCCTGATCGGCGCGCACCTCTACCTCGTCGTCAAGCTCGGCACCACGGCGCCGCCCTGGGTCCGCGCCGAGACCAAGCCGAAGAGCCTGCGCACGGAGAAGGTCTGAACCCTTGGACGCCCTGCAGAAAGAGGAATACCTCCGCGAGTACGAGGTCCTGAAGAAGAAGGGGAAGCCCTTCTTCCCCTACGCGGTCTTCAAGGACTCGGCGATGTTCCTGATCGTCGTCGCCGTGATCGCGTTCATGTCGATCATGCTCGGCGCCGAGCAGGGCCCCAAGGCCGACCCGACCACGACCACCTACGTGCCGCGGCCGGAGTGGTACTTCTTCTTCCTGTTCGAGCTGCTGCGCGTGCTGAAGGCGTCGTGGCTCACCCCCGTCGCGACGATCGGCATCCCGACGATCGCGATGGTGCTGCTGCTCCTGCTGCCTTTCTACGACCGCAACCCGGAGCGGCACCCGTTCCGCCGCCCGGTCGCGACCACGGCCGGCGTGATGACGATCATCGCGATGGCCTACCTGACCTACCTCGGCGCCTCGGCCGGCTCGCCGACCGAGATCGAGCTGGACGTCGCGCCGCAGTACGAGGCCGGCAAGCAGGTCGCCGCGCAGTCGGGCTGCCTCGCCTGCCACATGTTCGGGCACAACGGCAACGACGGCCCCGGCCCGGAGCTGACGCACATCGGCTCGAAGCTGCCCGCGGCCGGTATCGCGCGCACGCTGCGCAACCCGCCGGGGATCATGCCCTCCTACGCCGACCTGCCGCCCGAGAAGTTCGACGCCCTGGTCGACTTCCTCAGCTCGCTGCGCTAGCGGCGCTCGCCTGCGAAGCTAGCGCTTGGTGAGCGCCACCGAAGCCAAGCCCTCCCGCTCCTCGGCCGAGTTCGCCGGCCAGGTGCGCGGCATGTTCGACCGCATCGCGGGCGTCTACGACCTGATGAACTCCGCGATGACCGCCGGGCTGCACCACGCCTGGCGCGAGCGGGCGGCGGATCGCGCGGAGCTTGGGCCCGGCGACGCGGCGCTCGACCTCTGCTGCGGCACGGGCGACCTCGCGTTCGCCCTGCGCCGGCGGGTCGGCCCCAGCGGGCGGGTGGTCGGCGTCGACTTCTCCGAGCGCATGCTGGAGCTGGCCCGAGAAAAGGCCGCCGAGCGGGGCCTGACGGACGTCGTCTTCGAGTGGGGCGACGCGCTGGAGCTGCCCTACGCGGACTCCTCGTTCGACGCCGTCACCGTCGGCTTCGGCGTGCGCAACCTCGCCGACATCCCCGCCGGGATCCGCGAGATGGCCCGGGTGCTGCGCCCGGGCGGGCGCGCGGTGATCCTCGAGATCACCCAGCCCCGCCGGCCGCCGCTCTCCTACTTCTTCTCGCTCTGGTTCGACCGGATCGTGCCGCTGCTCGGCCGCCTGGCCGGCGATCCGGGCGCCTACTCGTATCTGCCGGAGTCGGTGCGCAGCTTCCCCTCGCCCGAGCGGCTGGCGAAGATCTTGGACGAGGCCGGGTTCGTGGACATCCGCTACACGATCCTCGCCGGCGGGATCATCGCGATCCACTCGGGCCGCGTGCCCGGGGCCGGGGACGGGGCCGCGAAGCGATGAACAGAAGCTCGGTCCCCCCGCCCGTCACCCGGGTGATGGACGCCGCGCAGGCCTGGCTGCCGGGCCTGCTCGCGCGCACAGAGGAGCATCTGGAGCGCATCGTCTCGGGCTGGGGGGTGGTGAGCGAGGACGCGCAGGCGACGCTGCGCGCGGGCGGCAAGCGCCTGCGGCCCATGCTCGTGCTGCTGTGCGCGGGCCCCGAGGCCGGGGAGGGGGCGCTGCGGGCGGCGGCTGCGGTGGAGCTCGTGCACATGGCCACGCTCGTGCACGACGACGTGCTCGACGCGGCGCCCCTGCGCCGCGGCCTGCCGACCGTCGTGGCCACGTCCGGGCGCGAGCGCGCCACCTCGGCCGGGGACCTGCTGTTCGCGCGCGCGTTCGCCGAGCTCGCCGCGCCCGGCGGAGAGCGTCAGGTGCGGCTGCTCGCTCACGCTTCGGTCGGCCTCGCGCAGGGGGAGCTGGCGCAGCGCCGCGACGCCTTCGACGTGACGGTCGACGCCGACCGTTACCTCGAGCGCTGCCGGCTGAAGACCGCGCGGCTGTTCGAGTGCGCCTGCCTGATCGGCCGCGCGGCGGACCGGGACTCCGACGAGGCTGCGCCGGCGCTCGAGACCTTCGGCCGCGAGATCGGCCTCGCCTTCCAGCTGCTCGACGACGTGCTCGATGTGGCGGGCCCGCCCGAGCGCACCGGCAAGGCCCGCGGCACCGACCTGCTCGACGGCACCGTCACGTTGCCGCTGATCCTCGCCCGCGAGCGGGACGGCGCGCTCGCCGCGCTCGATCTGCGCTCGCTCGACGCCCGCACCGCCGAGCTCGTCTGCGACCAGATCGCTGCAACCGGGGCCCTGGAGGAGGTGCGGGCGGAGGCGCGCCAGCGCGTGGAGATCGCCAAGGAGGCGGTCGCAGCCGCCCCCGGCCTCGACGACGCCCAGCGGGAGCTGTTGGCGATGGTCGCCGACGGGGTGGTGGAGCGCTACGCGTAGCCCGCGCCGGGGCGCCGGCCCTAGCGCTGGAAGTTGAGGTGGTAGCGGGAGGGCGTTGGCTCGTCCTGCCCCTGGTACTTGCTGCGCGTCTCCCGCGAGCCGTAGGGACGCTCGACGGGCTGGTCCATGCGCATGAACGACATCTGCCCGATCGGCATGCCCTGGTAGATCGTGATCGGGAGGTTGGCGACGTTCGAGAGCTCGAGCGTGAGGTTGCCCTCGAAGCCCGCGTCGACGAAGCCGGCCGTGGAGTGGATCAAAAGGCCCAGCCGGCCGAGCGAGCTCTTGCCCTCCAGCCGGGCGACGACGTCGTTGGGCAGCCGCACGCGCTCAAGCGTCTGGCCCAGCACGAACTCGCCGGGATGCAGGATGAACGGCTCGTCGGGGCCGATCTCGACGAGCTCGGTGAGCCCCTCCATCGGCTTGCGCACGTCGATGTACGGGTAGCGCGCGTTGTGGAAGACGCGGAAGCGGTTGTCGACGCGCACATCGACGCTCGAGGGCTGCACCATCGAGTCGTCGAAGGGCTCGATCGCGATCCGCCCGGCGGCGATCTCCGCCCTGATCGTGCGGTCGCTGAGGACCATGGCGCGGCGCAGTCTAGTGCCGCGCCGGGCGGCGGGCAGCGCCGGGCGCGTGCACGGGGCAGGCGCATACCGGGCGAGCCGGCGGATGTGGCGTACCATCCGAAGGGATGCCCAACGTAGGACCACTCGAGCTGGCGATCGTCCTGATCATCGCCTTGGTCATCTTCGGGCCCAAGCGGCTGCCGGAGCTCGGCCGGTCCCTGGGGCACGGGATGCGCGAGTTCAAGGACTCGATCACCGGGAAGAGCGAGCGCGCGGAGGAGCAGCGGCCCGAGCTGCGGCACTCGTCCACGCCGGCGGGCGGGGACGGCGCCGAGGCGGAGCGTCGCGACTAGGCGCGCGAACCCGCCGGGAGCCCAGCCGTGGCGCGCCTGAAGCCGGCCAGCTTCGACGAAAAGCTGACGCTCGTAGAGCACCTCGACGAGCTGCGCACCCGCATCGTCGTCTCCGCCGTCGTGCTGGTGCTGGCGGTCGCCTTCTGCTTCTGGCAGCGCGAGCTTCTCCTGGACATCGCCAACCGGCCGCTGCCCGACGAGTACGAGCCCTTCACCTTCAGCCCCACCGAGCCGTTCTTCATCACGCTCAAGCTCGCCTTCTACTCGGGGCTGCTGCTGGCGCTGCCGGTGATCCTCTACCAGGCGTACGCGTTCGTGCTGCCCGCGCTCACCCCGCGCGAGAAGCGCGCGGTACTTCCCTTCCTGATCGCGATCCCGTTCCTGTTCGTCGCCGGCGCCCTCTTCGCCTACTTCGTGATCGCGCCTCCGGCCCTGCAGTTCCTGCTCGTCACCTTCCCCGGCGACGACACCTTCGAGGTGGCGGTGCGCGCGCAGGACTACTACGGCTTCATCGTGCTCACCGTGATCGCCGTGGGCATCCTGTTCCAGATCCCGGTGGCGATCCTCGCGCTCTGCCGGCTGGGGATCACCAACGCGCGCCAGCTCGCGCGCAACCGTCGCTACGCGCTCTTGATCATCGCCGTGGCGGCGATGCTGCTCCCAGGTCAGGACCCGGTGACCATGCTGCTCGCGATGCTGCCGCTGTACCTCTTGTTCGAGTTCTCGCTGCTGCTGGCGAGGGCCTTCGGCACCCCGCCCGACGACGTCGCCGCCGCGGGCCCGGCGGACGGTCATGCGGAGGCGGAGGCCGCGCGTTAGTACGCTCTCGGCCCGATGCTGTTCGACCTTTCGAATCCCCGGCGCAAGAACGTCATCCGCGTCGTCTACGCGCTGCTCGCGATCCTGTTCGCGGCCGGCTTCGTCGGCTGGGGGATCGGCAGCGAGGCTGGCGTGGGGGGAATCGTCGACGCGATCACGGGGAACGGTTCGGGCAGCACCGCAAGCCAGTTCGAGGACCAGATCGAGGACGTCGAGAAGCGGCTCGAGACCGATCCCGACAACCCCCGCCTCCTCGCCGAGCTGGCCTCGCTTCGCGCGCAGTCCGGCCGCGCCCAGCTGGAGCTCGACGAGAACACCGGGCAGCCGATCCTCACCGAGGACGCGCGCGCGGAGTTCGACAAGGCCGCCGACGCGTGGGTGCGCTACCTCGACACCGACCCCAAGGATCCGGACGTGGGCGCGGCGGCGAGCATGCGCGAGGCCTATCTCCTGATGGGCGATATGACGGGGGCGGCGCGCGCCCAGGAGATCATGGTGCGCGACAACCCGACCTTCAACGAGTACTTCTCGCTCGCCGACTACCGCTATCGCTCCCTCGACATCAAGGGCGGCGACAAGGCCCTGGAGCAGGCGCGCAAGCGCGCCGACGACCAGCAGCAGCGGCGCTACCTGAAGCAGCTGGAGCGGCTGCGCAAGCAGGCCGTGGACTACAAGAAGCAGCTCGAGAAGAACCCGCAGGCCGAGAACCCGCTGGCCAATCCGACCGGCGGCCTGGGGGGCGGCGGCGGGCTCGTGGCCCCCTAGCCGAGGGCTTCTCGGGCGGCCCGCAGTTGGGACTTGAAAGAGCGCGAAGCGTCGCTACCATTCCCGCGGGCCATTAGCTCAATTGGTAGAGCAGGAGACTCTTAATCTCAAGGTTGAAGGTTCGAGTCCTTCATGGCCCACTCCGACGCGGTCGCCCGGGCGGCCGCTTTTTCTTTGCCGGCGCCGCCCCGCGCGGCCGGGGCTCCGGCGCCGCCTGGCGTGAGCTTGCGGACCGTCGGTGACGGAACCCCGCAGGCGCCCCGCGCGCGTACCCTGAGGCCCATGATCCGGGCCTTCCGAGCCGAAGCGAGGGAGCGCGAGCCGCGATGAGCAAGCGGCGCAACGGCAGGCCGCGTCAGCGGACGTCGCCGCACCCGGGCGGCACCGGCGCCGTGCTCGGCGTGCGCCTCTTGCGCTACTCCGGGGTGCAGGGGACGGCGCTCGCCGTCTCCAACCTGATCCAGCTCGCCTCGATCGCGGTGATCGCTAACTTCCTCGGCCCGGCCGAGCTCGGGCGCTACGCGCTGCTCATGTTCCTGGCGGGGCTGATGACCCAGGTCATGGTGATGCTGGTCAAGCCAGGGACGGTGCGGCGCACGTTCGGGGGCGGCGACGACGAGGACGACGACGATGACGAGCAGGCCGAGCGCGACGTCTCGGCCAGTCCGCAGCGCACCCTCGGCACCGGCCTCGCCTGGGCGTTCGTGTTGGGCCTGATCGGCACCGGCCTGATCGTCTGGCAGCGGGAGCCGATCGCCGACCTTCTGCTCGGCTCCGCCGAGGACTCGAACCTCGTGCTCTGGGCGGGCCTGCTCTCGGGCGTCTGGCTGGTCTTCAAGATCGCCGACATCACGATCTGGCTCGAGCGGCGTCCCAGCGCGTTCCTGCTCGCCGACACCTCGCGGCCCGCGCTGGTGTTGGCGGCGATGGTCGCCGTGCTCGCGACGGGCGGCGACGTCGAGCACGCGATGATCGCCACCTTCGCCGGCACCGCGCTCGCCGCGGCGCTCGCGGTCTGGCTGCTGCGCGGGAGCTTCGAGCCGTCGTTCGATCTGCGCGAGGTCGGCCAGATCATCTGGCGGGGCCGCCACCGGGCCCCGATCATCATGTCGTTCTGGCTGATCCAGAACGCCGACATCTTCCTGCTCTCGCGCTTCGTCGGCGACGCGGACCTGGGCATCTACCACCTCGCCTCGCGGGTCGGGTTCGTGGTCGCGTTCCTGCCCCAGGGCTTCCGGATGGCGCTGCGGCCGCTGCGCAAGGCGGCGATCTTCCAGGCGGTGCGCGACGAGTACGGGCAGCGCGAGCAGCGCGGCCAGCTGCTCGGCTACTTCATGCTGCTCTGCATCTTCGCCGTGCTGGCGATGGTCGTCGGCGGCGCCGTGATCGTGGACGTGGCGCCGCCGTCCTACGCCGCCGCGGCGCCGCTGATCCCCTTCACGGCGGCCGCGTTCGTGATGCCCTCGCTGTATCGCGGGATCAACCAGAACGTGAACATCCCGCACAAGCGCGCGACCTTCATCACCGGCTGCGTGCTCGCCTTCCTCATCTTCGCGGGCACGATCGCGCTGCTCGCGCCCGAGATCGGCATCTACGCGGCGCCCGTGGGGATGCTGCTCGGCTTCGGCGTCCCAGGCGCCTACATGTTCCTGCGTTGCCAGCTCGGCAAGCGGCCGATCCGGTTCCCCTACTGGGAGGTCGTGCGGGCGGTGCTGCTCGCGGCCGCGATCGGGGCGGCCTTCCAGGCGCTGCCCGCGATGAACGTCTGGGTGGAGCTCGTCGTGGCCTTGGTCGCTGTCGCGCTCTACGTCGTCTTGCTCTTCGTCTTCCGCGTCGTCCCCGAGAACCACTGGCGCCCGCTCATGCACATGGCGCGCTCGGCGGTGCGCGGCAGCGTGATCCACGACCTCAATCCCCGCGCCGGCCTGCGCTCCCTGGGGCGCGTGGAGCGCCGCCGCCTGCGCCAGGCGGTTACGACCGGGCTCAGCGCGGACGAGCTGCGCAACGGGGGCGGCGAGGAGCTGGTCGCGAGCCTGCGGCGGGTGGGGGAGCGCGCTGGCGTGCCGGACGTATCCGAGCCCAGCCAGCTCGACGCGGAGATCGCGGTCTTCCTCTTCGAGCGGGCGCCGACCGCGGTGCGCAACGCCTCCATGCGGCGCCTGCTCTCCGCCGGGGCCGACTCGAACGAGCTGCGCGCCCTCGAGGAGCTCACCAACCACCTCGCGCGCGCCCCGCGCGACGCCTGGAAGGGGAAGCGCAGAAGCGAGGCGCCGCGGCGGCGACGACCCAGGCTCAGCGGGCGCGGCCGGTGACCTGGTAGCTCACGTACCAGGCGAGGTGGCGCAGCGCGGCCACGCCGAGGGAGATCGGTGCCAAAAGCAGCCTCATCTCGCGGCGAATCGTATCCCGGCGCGCTCCGGGCCTTCGGCTGCGGCTGGACGCGAACCGGGTGCGCGCGGCAGCCTTCCGGCGGAGCTTGAAGCCCGCCTGCGGCGGCCCAGGGGCCGCGCTTGGGTAGAACTTCCGGGCGTGAGAGCGCTGATCGCCGGGGCGGGGGAGACGCCCGCCGAGCTGGCCGCGGCCCTGCGGGCGCGCGGCGCCGAGGCCGAGGTGAGCCCGCCCGTCGCCGCGGGCGCCGAGCGCCAGGTCGCGCGGCTGGCGCGGGCCCTGGTCGAGTTCGAGCGCGCGGCCGGGGGGCGCGGGTTTGAGCTCGCGGTCGCGGTGGGCACCGGCGATGAGGCGATCGCGCTCGCGCTGGACGCCGCCAAGCTGGGGATCCCGCTCGTGGCCTGCCTGCCCCCGGAGCCGGGCCCTGACGAGCTGGAACGCGCCGAGTGGCGGATCCTGCGCGAGCTCGCGCAGGAGCGCCTGCCGCTGGAGGAGTCCGGCGGCGCGGAGGCGCTTGCCGAGCGCATCCTTGCCTGGGCCGGCGCGCCGGGCTAGACGGCCGCCGCGCCGCGCCTACTCGCTGCCGACCCGCTCGCGCTCTTCCTCGGCGAGCTCGCCGCGCGCGCGGCGCTCGTACTCGGCGCGCGCGGAGCGGTCGGCCTCGGCGAGCACCCTGTCGGCGCGCATCAGCCGCGCCACGGCCTCGCGCGCGCGGCGCGGCAGAAGGCCCGCGACCGCGTGCACCGCGGCGGCGTGGCGCGGCACGTGCACGTCGAAGCGCGGGCGCCACAGCGCCTCCACGATCGCCGCCGCGACGTCGTCGGGTTCGACAGGCTTCACCCCGCGCGAGGGGACGAGGCCGGCGCCGAGCTCGGTGTTGACCGGAGCCGGCATCACGCAGCTGATCTCGATCGGGGTGTCGCGCAGCTCTCCGCGGACCGCCTCGCTCAGCCCGACCACCGCGTGCTTGGTCGCCGAGTAGGTGGCGCCGCCCGGGATCCCGGCCTTGCCCGCCTGCGAGGCGATGTTGACGATGTGGCCGCGGCCGCGGGCGAGCATCCCCGGCAGGGCCAGCTTCATGCCGAGGATCACCCCGTGCAGGTTGATGTCGACCATGCGCCGGGCGACCGCGTCCTCCTCCTCCCAGAAGCGGCCGAGGATCATGATCCCGGCGTTGTTGATCAGCGCGTCGAGCGGGCCCAGCCGCTCCTCGGTCGCGGCCAGAAAGGCGGAGAACGACTCGCGGTCGGTCACGTCGAGGCCGCCGCCGAAGGCGTCCGTGCCCAGGCGCTCGGCCTCCCGCTCGGCGAGCTCGCGGTCCAGGTCTCCGATCGCGACCTTGGCGCCGGCGCGGGCGAGGGCGCGCGCGGTCGCCAGGCCGATCCCGCGAGCGCCGCCCGTGATCGCCACCACGTTCCCGGCGAGTGAACGGGGTTCAGCTGCCACTCTCATCCTCCTCTCGAGGGGTCACCCCCATTCTGCACGCTGCGCCTCGCGCGCGGGGCGATCGCGCCGCGCGCACCTACAATCTCGCCGGATGAAGGTCGGGGTCGTTGGACTCGGCTACGTGGGCCTGCCGCTCGCGGTCGCCTTCGCCGAGGCGGGCGCGGACGTGGTGGGCCTCGACGTCAACCCGCGCGTAGTCGAGCGCCTGCGCGCCGGGCGCAGCTCGACCGAGGACGTGCCGGACGAGCGCCTGCGGCCGCTGATCGGCCCGCGCCTGCGGCCCACCACCGACCACGCCGAACTCGCCAACCGCGACGCGGTCGTGATCTGCGTGCCGACGCCGCTCACGGGCGGGCGCGAGCCGGACCTCTCCTACGTCGACTCGGCGGCGCGCTTGCTCAGCGCCGTGCTGCGGCGCGGGCAGCTGGTCGTGCTGGAGTCGACCACCTACCCGGGCACGACCCGCGAGCGGCTGCTGCCGATCCTCGAGGAGTCCGGGCTCACCGCGGGGCGCGACTTCCACCTCGCCTACTCCCCTGAGCGCATCGATCCGGGCCGCACCGACCACACGATCGCCAACACGCCGAAGGTGGTGGGCGGCCTCACCGACGCCTGCCGGGAGCGGGCGATGGAGCTCTACGGGCTGATCTGCGAGCGGCTCGTGCCCGTCTCCTCGCCCGAGGCGGCGGAGCTGGCGAAGCTGCTCGAGAACATCTTCCGCTCGGTGAACATCGCCCTGGTTAACGAGCTGGCGATGCTCGCCGATCGCATGGGGATCGACATCTGGGAGGTGATCGACGCCGCCGCCACCAAGCCGTTCGGCTTCATGCGCTTCGAGCCGGGGCCGGGCATGGGCGGCCACTGCCTGCCCGTCGACCCCTTCTACCTCTCCTACAAGGCGCGCGAGTACGACTTCCCCACCGAGTTCGTCGAGCTCGCGGGCAAGATCAACCAGGCGCAGCCCCACTTCTGCGTGCAGCTGATCGCGCGGGCGCTCAACGACGCGGAGCGCTCGGTCAAGGGATCGCGCGTGCTGCTCCTTGGCGTCTCCTACAAGGCGGGCGTGGGCGACCTGCGCGAGTCGCCCGCGCTCAAGATCGCGCGGCTTCTGCGGGACCTCGGTGCCGAGGTCGCCTACCACGACCCGCACGTGCCGAGCGTCTCCGAGCTGGGGCTGGAGTCGGTCCCGCTCGAGCAGGGGCTGGCGTCCTGCGACGTGGCCTGCGTGGTCACCGCGCACCCCGAGGTGGACTACGAGCGCGTGGTCGCGGCGGCCCCGCTAGTGGTCGACTTCCGCGGGATCACCCGCGGGATGAAGGCGCCCAACCTGGTGCGTCTGTAGGCGCCCTCCAGGCCCCCGTCCCGCCGCCAGGCCCCGCCGCGCGCGCCATGATTGAACGGTCGTGTCCGTGCGCCGTAGAGCCCGCCGTCGTTCCCGTCCCGCCGCGCTGAGCGGCCGGGCGTTGCCCCTGCGCCGCCGCGCCGGGCTGCGCGCGGATCGCCTCACGCTGGGGCTGGCGGCTGCCGCCCTCGCCACGGTCGGCGCCGTGAGCGGGGCCGAGCTCGCCCGGCTCGCCCGCCGGCGGCTTTGGGCAGAGGAGCGGCGCGAGGAGGGGCAGGACGGGCGCACGCGGGCGCTCGCGGCGACGGGGCGCGACGCCGTCGTGGTTGCGCGCGAGGGCCTGCAGGCGACGCCCCGCCACGAGCTCGTGCTCTTCAACATGCTGAACGGCTTCGTCGGCGCCTTCGTGCTCGTGCGCCTCTCCACGCACGGCATCCGCGCCGGCTGGTGGCCGTTCGGCAACGTGCGGCTCGCCGGCAAGCACATCCACCACTTCGTGCCCGGCTTCCTGCTCGCCTTCGCCTGCGGCGGCGCGGCGTTCCTGACCACGAACGAGTCGCTCGAGCGGGCGCTCGCCGTGCCCTTCGGAGCGGGCGTTGGCCTGGTCTTCGACGAGGCGGCGCTGCTGCTCGACCTGCGCGACGTCTACTGGACGCGCGAGGGCCTGCTCAGCGTCCAGCTCTCGCTCGGAGCCGCGGCGATCATGGGCGGCACGATCCTCGCCCTGCGGATCCTGCGCCGCGGCGAGCGCGAGGCGGAGGCGCAGGAGGAGATCCCGCCGCCCGCGCCCTTCCCGGGCGCCGCCTTCGCTATCGCTTGAGCCGGTAGCGGGCGTAGAGCTCGTCGCTTGCGGGGTCGTGCAGAAGCCAGACGAGCTCGGCGGGCCGCTCGCGCTCGGGCAGCCCCGCCACCAGCCCGAGGCCGTCGCCCCCCGCGAGCTTGGCCGCGATGGTCACGAACAGCTCGTCGAGCAGGCCCGCCTCGATCAGCTCCGCGTGCAGGTGCGGGCCGCCCTCGCAGAGCAGCGAGCGCACGCCGCGCTCCTGGCGCAGGTAGCGCAGCGCCTCGCGCAGGTCGACCCGCGGCCCCGGGTGGCGCACGACCCGGACGCTGGTCTTCGTCTCCGGGCGCTCGGCCTCGTCGGTGGTGAAGATCAGGACCCGCCCGCCCTCGGTGAACAGCGGCGCGTCCCACGGCAGGTCCATGCTGCCGACGATCACGACGAGCGGGTCGTGCGGCAGGCCCAGCCGTTCGCGGCGCTCGCGCTCGGCCTGGCTCGAGATGACGCGGCCGTAGCGCTCGGCGCGCAGGGTGCCGGCGCCGATCATGACCGCGTGCACGCGGGTGCGCAGGCCGACGAGCAGCGAGGTGTCTGTGGGCCCGCCCAGCGGCCCGGAGCGCCCGCCCAGGGTCGCCTGGCCGTCCAGCGAGAGCACGAAGTTGCTCCAGGCGTAGGGGCGGTCTTCCGGCGAGCGCTCCCACGGGCGCAGCTCGCCGACCAGCTCGGCGACGCTCAGCTCGGCGGGTGGTTCGGGCAGCAGGCGGCGCATGGGGGCGAGAAAGCTACCGGGCGCGGATCACCGATCGGCCTCAGGCCGACTCGATCTCGCCCACGTGCTCGATGTTCGCGCGGTCGTCCTCCTCGGCGCTCGGGCCCTCGGAGAACCAGGCGTCGAGGATCTCCCGCAGCTCCGCCTCGGAGGTGGTGCGCAGGCTGAGCGCCAGCACGTTCGCGTCGTTCCAGCGGCGCGCGCCGGCGGCCGTGACGGCGTCGCCGCAGAGGGCGGCGCGCACGCCCCGCACCTTGTTGGCCGCGATCGAGGCGCCCGTCCCCGTCCAGCAGCAGACGATGCCCTGCTCGGCCCGCCCCTCGGCCACGTCGCGCGCTGCGGCCTCGCTCGCCCAGGCCCAGTCGTCGCGCTCGTCCGGGTTCAGGGCGCCGTGCAGGATCGGCTCGTGCCCGCGCTCGCGCAGCTCGCGCACGACCGCCTCGGCGACGCCCGTGAGCTCGTCAGCCGCAACCGAGATCCGCATGCCCCCAGCTTAGGGTCCGCCCGGCGTAGCTCAGAGGTCCCAGCCCAGGGGACGCCCGACGATGCTCTCGAGCCGCTCCACCTCGGGGCGGAAGAGCTCCGCCAGGCGCTCGCGTAGCGCGGGAGGGAGCTCGGGCTTGGGCGCCTCGCCCCGCTCGGGGTCGTGGACGATCCGCTCGACCAGCCAGCGCAGCCGCTCGGGCAGCCGGTCGAAGTTGCGGTCGAGCGCGCGCAGCCCCGGCAGGCGCACCGCCCGATCCATGAGCCTGAAACCGCCCTTGGTCTTGCCCGAGCCCGTCTCCCACTCGCGCTCGAAGTCCTCGGAGCGGAACGAGGGGTCGACGCCCACGAACGCGAACACGCGGCGCATCGTCTCGACGCGCTCGCGGGCGAGCTCCTCGCGCGTGATCACGAGCACGCGGTCCGTCCCGAACGCCTCCAGGTAGGGCTCGAGCTGGAAGGCGTAGCGGCTGCGCTGCACGTACGAGGAGCGCTCGTCGGCCAGCGCCTCCTCCAACGGCCGCTCGTCGTAGCCGCCGCCCAGGTTGTGCAGGTAGTGCGAGAGCACGCGGTCGATCGGGTGGCGGACCATGTAGATCAGCCGGGCCTCCTCGGGCAGCGTCGCCGCCATGCGCTCGGCCACGCCCTCGAAGAAGGGGCGGTTCGTGTAGTGGGGGGAGGTCTCGCCGCGCACCGGCGCCGTGCCCGTGAAGTGGGAGCGGTACCAGTTCACGCCCAGCCCCCAGTTGAGCTCCTCGACGAAGAAGTTGAGCTCCTTGGGGCGCGACATCTCGATCTCGGGGTGGGCGTTCAGGTAGTGGTGGAGGCTGGTCGTGCCGCACTTGAGCCCGCCGATCACGACCACGTTCGGCAGCTCGCCGCGCGCCCGCTCGTACGCGCCGCGCGCGGCGCGCCGCCGATCGCCCGCGAAGCGCTCGTGCGCGCGGGCGATCATCGCCCGGTCGGCGGGATCGACGTAGGTCTCGCTCATCGCGCCACCCGGGCGCCGGCGCCCTCCGGGCTCAGGCTCCAGCCTTCGTTCTTCGACGCGGCTGCGGCCGCCACGCCGCGAACGCTACTTGGCGCCGAGCTTGGCGGCAGCCTCGCGGAAGGTCTTCACCTCGGCGGTCGGCTTCTTGCGGCCGTTCAGCTTCTCGCCGTGGCGGTTGACCCAGATCACCGGCACCTTCATCTTCAGCAGCGGCTCCACGTCGGTCTCGTACCCCGAGGTGATGTGGACCCAGCCCTTCTTGCCGCCGATCCGCCGCGCGCACTCCTTGAAGTGGGCGGGGTCGGGCTTGTAGCTGCGCACCTGCTGCGCGGTGACGACGATGTCGAGCTCGGTGCGCAGGTGCCGGCGCGAGAGCCCGAGCAGCTTGTCGTCGATGTTGGAGACGATGCCGACATTGTAGCGGGCCTTGAGGCGATCCATGGCGGGGTTCGCCTCGCGGAAGGGCGGCCAGTAGGCCACCGAGTCGGGGAGGAACTGGGCGCGCGAGGGCTCGAGCTCCCAGCCCAGCTCCTTGGCGACGCGCACGGCGGTGCGGCGCAGCACCTCGGCGTAGAGCTCGTACGAGCCGCTCATCACCTCCTTCTGGATCTCGAAGAAGCGCGGGATGAGCTGCTCGCGGTCGATGCTGAAGCCGTCCTTCGCCGCCTCCTTCTCGAAGGCGTCAGCGATCCCCTTCTCCCAGTCGATCAGCGTGCCGTAGCAGTCGGTGGTGACCCAGGTGATGTCCTTGAGCTTGGGAAGAGCCATCGATGGTTCTCGAGATTCGAGGGATCGTGCGAGCGCAGCATTATGCCAAGCGCGGGCCCGCGGCCCCTCCCCAGCCCATCCGGGCGGCCCCTGCAGGGACGGTGCGGCGTCGCGGGCGCAGCCTCGATAGTCTGCGCGCCGCCCTCGCGCCGGGCGCGCGGCGGCAAGAGACCATGGACCTGCTCGAGTACCAGGGCAAGCAACTGTTCGCCAAGCACGGCATCGCCGTGCCCTCCGGCCGGCACGCCGACACGGTCGAAGGTGCCGTCGAGGCCGCGCGCGAGATCGGCTTCCCCTGCGTGATCAAGGCGCAGGTGCCGATCGGCAAGCGCGGCAAGGCCGGCGGCATCAAGCTCGCCAAGGACGAGGCCGAGGCGCGCACCCACGCCGAGGCGATCCTCGGCATGGACATCCGCGGCTTCACGGTCTACGACCTGTGGATCGAGGGGGCCTCGGAGATCGCGGCGGAGTACTACGCCTCGGTCGTCCTCGACCGCGGCGAGAAGAAGCTGCTCGCGATGCTCTCGCGGATGGGCGGCATGGACGTCGAGGAGATCGCCGAGCAGGACCCCACCGCGATGGTCAAGCGCCACCTCGAGCCCGGCAAGCCGCTCGACGCCGAGCTCGCCCGGGAGATCGCCCGCGAGGCGAGGATCGCGGACGACGTGGTCGACGCGGTGGCCGAGACCCTGGTCAAGCTGGCCGACGTCGCGGTGGCCGAGGACGCGACGCTGATCGAGGTCAACCCGCTGATCGTCACCGCCGACCGCCGCGTGGTCGCGCTCGACGCCAAGGTCACGATCGACAACAACGCGCTCTTCCGCCACCCGGAGCTCGCCGAGCTGCGCGACCGCTCCTCGGAGGACCCGCAGGAGGCGATGGCCAAGGAGAAGGGCCTCACCTACGTGAAGCTCGGCGGCAACATCGGCATCCTCGGAAACGGCGCCGGCCTCTGCATGTCGACGCTCGACGTGGTCGCGCAGGCGGGCGGCAAGCCGGCGAACTTCCTCGACGCCGGCGGCGGCTCCAAGGCCGACGCGATCGTGGATGCGCTCGAGGTGATCACCTCCGACCCGAACGTCACCGCGATCCTCTTCAACATCTTCGGCGGCATCACCCGCTGCGACGAGATCGCCAAGGGCATCATCGAGGCCTCGCAGCGGATCGAGATCAAGGTGCCCCTGGTGGTGCGCCTCGACGGCACCAACCAGGAGGAGGGCCTGCGGCTTCTGGCCGAGGCGAACCTGCCCAACCTGCACCAGGAGAAGACGATGCTCGGCGCGGCGAGGCGCGTCGTGGAGCTGGCGAACGCATGAGCATCATCGTCGACGAGAGCACGAAGCTGGTCGTCAGCGGCCTCACCGGACGCGAGGGAAGCTTCCACGGGCTGCGCAACCGCGACTACGGCACCGACGTGGTCGCCGGCGTCACCCCCGGCAAGGGCGGGCAGGACGTGGACGGCATCCCGGTCTTCGACACGATCAAGGAGGCCGTCGACGAGCGCGGCGCCAACACCTCGATGATCTTCGTCCCCGCGCGTTTCGCCGCGGCCGCGATCGACGAGGCGATCGACGCGGGCGTGGAGACGGTGATCGCGATCACCGAGGGGATCCCCGTCCACGACATGCTCAAGACCTACTGGAAGGCGCGCGAGGCGGGCGTGCGCCTGATCGGGCCCAACTGCCCCGGCGTGCTCTCGCCCGGCAAGGCCAACGTGGGGATCATCCCCGCCCAGTTCTTCGAGCGCGGCAAGATCGGCGTGGTCTCCAAGTCGGGCACGCTCACCTACCAGATCGGCAACGAGCTCAAGCAGGCCGGCGAGGGCAACTCGACGATCGTGGGGATCGGCGGCGACCCGATCGTCGGCTCCGACTTCATCGACATCCTCAAGCTCTTCGAGCAGGATCCGGAGACCGAGCTGATCGTGATGGTCGGCGAGATCGGCGGCGATGCCGAGGAGCGCGCGGCCGAGTTCATCGCCGAGCACATCTCCAAGCCGGTCGTCGCCTACATCGCGGGCTTCACCGCGCCGCCCGGCAAGCAGATGGGCCACGCCGGCGCGATCATCTCCGGCTCCTCGGGCACCGCCCAGGCCAAGAAGGAGGCGCTGGAGGCCAAGGGCGTGCGCGTGGGCACCTCGCCGACCGAGACCGCCCAGATCGCGGTCGAGGTCCTACGCGGCGGCTGAGCGCATCGGGCCTTGAGCACCCCGCGTGTGTGACGCCCGTCACCTAGGGGCAAGCGGCCCCCAGTAACCTGCGGCGACCGCCTACCTCGCACCCCATCCCCGGAGGCAACCGTTGTCAGAACTGCTCGCCAAGCTCGCGCGTACGCTCAGCCACCGCTGGAAGCGAAGCCTCGCGCTCGCGGTCCTGACCGTGATCGCCCTGGGCGCCGCGGTGGGAGCCGCCCCCGCTCCACCGCCCGACGACTTCGAGGTGCCGGGCGCCGAGTCCCAGCGTGCGTACGACCTGCTCAACGCGCATACGCCCGCGCTCGCGGGAGCCGACGCGACCGTCGTCTTCTACGTCGAGGACGGGACGCTCTCGGATGCCGAGCGCAAGGCCGCGATCGAGGGCGCGCTCGAGGAGATCAGGGCGCTGGACGGCGTCGCGGTCGTCACCGACCCCTTCGAGGAGAAGCCGCCGCGGATCTCTCAGGACGGCAGGATCGCCGCCTCCGACGTGCGCTACACGCTCGCCCCCGAGGACGTCGAGCCGGAGCACGGCGAGGCGCTCGAGGAGGCGGCGCGCACGGCCGAACAGGGCGGCGTTGAGGTCGCGCTGCGCGGCATCGTCGTCGACATCGCCGGCGAGCAGGAGGCGCCGGTGGGCGAGCTGATCGGCGTCGCGATCGCGATCGTGCTGCTCACCCTGCTCTTCCGCTCCGCCGCGTCGATGGGCGCCACCCTCGTCGGCGCGCTGCTCGGCGTGATGGTCGGGCAGATGCTGATCGCCGCGCTCAGCCGGCCGCTCGGGCTGCCCGAGTTCGCCGGCGTGCTCGCGGTGATGCTCGGGCTGGGCGCCGGCATCGACTACGCGCTGCTCATCATCGGCCGCTTCCGCGAGCAGATGGCCGCCGGCGACTCGCTGCGCGACGCGGCGGCGAAGGCCGCTGCCACCGCTGGGTCGGCCGTGGTCACCGCGGGCCTGATCGTGATGGTCGCGATCGCCGGCCTGCTCGTGATCGGGATCCCGCTGATCGGCAAGCTCGGCATCGGCGCCGCGATCGGCGTCGGCGCGGTGGTGCTCTCGGCGATCACGATCCTGCCGATCATGATCGGCGCGCTCGGGCGCTGGCTGCGCCCGAAGAAGGCCGCGCACGTGCGCCACTCGGCCGCCTTCGAGCGCTGGGGCGAGGCGATCACGCGCCACCCGTGGCGGGCGATCGTCGCGGGTGTCGCGGTGCTGCTGGTCTTCGCGATCCCGGTGCTCGACATGCGCCTCGGCCTCCCCGACGATGGCAACCAGCCCGAGTCGAAGACCCAGCGCATCGCCTACGACAAGCTCAGCGAGGCCTTCGGCCCCGGGTCGAACGGCCCCTTCCTGCTCGTCGCCGAACCCTCGCGGGGCGAGCTGCCCCAGGCCGAGCTGACGGCGCTCACCGAGCGGCTGAGCGCGGTCGACGGTGTGGCGGCCGTGAGCCCGCCGCAGCCCAGCGAGGACGGAGCGATCGCGACCATCTTCCTGGTGCCCGAGACCTCGCCCGAGGACAAGGCCACCAGCGATCTGCTCGCCGAGCTGCGCGAGGACGTGATCCCGCAGGCGACCCAGGGCTCGGGCCTCGAGGTCTACATCGGCGGCAACACCGCGACCTTCGAGGACTTCTCCGACAAGGTCGCCAGCCGCCTGCCGGTCTTCATCGCGCTCGTGATCGGGCTCTCGGTGCTGCTTCTGATCGCGGCCTTCCGCTCGCTGTGGATCCCGCTGGTCTCGGCGGTCTTCAACCTGCTCTCGGTCGCGGCCGCCTACGGGGTGGTGACCGCCGTCTTCCAGGACGGCATCGGCGCGAGCCTGATCGGGGCCGACTCGAACGTCCCGATCGTTTCCTTCGTGCCGGTGATGCTCTTCGCGATCCTCTTCGGGCTGAGCATGGACTACAACGTGTTCCTGCTCTCCCGGGTCCACGAGGCCTACAACGAGGGCGACTCGCCGCGCGACTCGGTGATCCACGGCGTCTCGCGGATCGGCAAGGTCGTGCTGTTCGCCGGGCTGATCATGGCCTCGGTGTTCTTGGCCTTCGTGACCCAGCCCGACATCATCTCCAAGATGATGGGCCTCGGCCTGGGGCTCGCGATCCTGATCGACGTGCTGCTGGTGCGGCTGGTGATCGCGCCGGCGGTGGTCACGCTGCTCGGCGACCGCGCCTGGCGCGTGCCGGGCTGGCTGGACCGCGTGCTGCCGCGCGTCTCGCTCGAGGGGCACCTCGTGGAGAACGTGGATCCGCGCGGCGAGCCGCTCGATCCGGAGTTCGCCGCCCCGAGCCTGCGCGGGAACAACTCCGGCCCGCGTGGCGTGGGCGCCGACGGGCGGCCCGCAGCCGAGGCGGAGCGGGCTCGCAAGTAGACTGGCGCGCGGATGACGGTGGAGACGATCTCATTCGCGCGGGGCGCGCCGAGCCCCGACATCCTCCCGGCCGAGGCGGTCCGCGAGGCCGCCGCGGCGGCGCTCGCGGAGGACTGGCAACGCGCCCTCTCCTACGGCAACGGCCGCGGGCACCCCGGCTTGGTCGAGTGGGTCGCGGGGCTGCACGGGATCGAGCCGGACCAGGTGATGCTCACCAACGGCTCGATGGGCGCGGTCTCGCTGCTCTTCGAGCACGCGCTCGAGCCCGGCGACAGGGTCGTGATCGAACAGCCGACCTACGACCGCACGCTGCTGCTTCTGCGCCGGGCGGGCGTCGAGCTCGTCCCAGTGCCGCTCGAGGCGGACGGGATCGATGTCGCCGCGCTGGAGCGCGCGCTGGCCCAGGGCCCGGTGAAGCTCGTCCACGTGATCCCGAACTTCCACAACCCGGCGGGCTGCACGCTCTCGGCCGAGAAGCGCGAGCGGCTGGTCGAGCTGGCCGCCGAGCACGGTTTCCTCGTGCTCGAGGACGATCCCTACCGGTTGGTGCGGTTCGAGGGCGAGGAGCTGCCGACGCTGCTCTCGCTCGACCGCGCGGGTCGCGTGATCCACTCCTCCTCGTTCTCCAAGACTGTCAGCCCGGGCGTGCGCGTCGGGTACCTGGCGGGGCCTGTCGAGGAGATCGCCCCGCTCGCCCAGCGCGCCCACGAGTCCTACATCTCGCCCAACATGCTGGCCGAGTCGATCGTGCACGAGCTCTGCCGCAGCGGCGGGCTCGAGCGCAACGTCGAGTTCGTCAACGGGGTCCTACGCGAGCGTCGCGACGCCTTGGTCGGGGCGCTGCGCGAGCACCTGCCAGAGGCCGAGTTCGTCGTCCCCCAGGGCGGCTACTTCCTCTGGCTCTCCCTGGCCGACGACGTCGACACGCCGGCGCTGCTGGAGGCCTCCGCGCTTGAGGGAGCGCGCTTCGTCGCCGGACCCGACTTCCTGCTCGAGGGCGGGCGCAACTCCCTGCGCCTCTCCTTCGCCAGCGTCCCGGCCGAGCAGATCGGCGAGGGCATCGCCCGCATCGCCCGCGCCCTGGAGCGCCAGCGCCGCGGAGCCGCGGTCTAAGCGGACCGGCGCCGCCTGCGAGCACGTGCGCCGCGCGGCCTCGAGGCCGGGGTGCGAGCGCGCGACCGGGCGCAGGAGCAAGCGCGGCGGGCGCGGGGCCACGGCCCGCGCCCCCGCATCAGGCGCTAACGCCCGTAGCGGTCGCTCGAGATGACCAGGTGCTCCGGCAGCGGGGGCCGGGGCGGGGGCGCCGGGTCCGCGCGCACGGAGACCGTCTCGGCGATGTCGCGGGCGATCGCGTGCTCACCCTCCGAGGAGCGGACGACGATCTCCTCGTCGGTCACCTCGGCGATCTCGCCCTCGAGCCCCGGGTAGAGGCCGGCCCGCTTGAAGTAGTGCAGAAGCTCCTCCGCCTCGTTCTCGAAGCGCAGGATCAGGACCTTGGCGCCGGGCTCGCAGTCGGCCAGCAGTGAACCCTCCTCGCGGATCCCCTCGACGATCGGGTGCCCGTGGGGGCAGGTCTTGGCATCACCGATCGCGGCCAGCATGCGCTCCTCCAGCGCGGGCGACATCGCGTGCTCGATCCGCTCGGCCTCCTCGTGGACCTCGTCCCAGGGGACCCCGAGCACATCGGTCAGGAAGCGCTCGACGAGCCGGTGGCGGCGGACGATCGCCCGCGCCTGCTTGCGACCGTCCTCCGTGAAGCGCAGCGACTTGTCCTCGTTGCGCTCGACGTAGCCGTCGCGCTCGAGGCGCCCGATCATCTCGTGGACGGTAGGCGGGGACAGCTGCATCGCGCGGGCGATGTTGGCGCCGGTGATGGGGAGTCCCGCCTCCTCCAGCCAGTACATCGACTGGAGGTACTCCTCCTCGGCGGCCGTTGCGTGCTCGGGTGCCATGGTGGCGCCATCCTAATCCGCCTACGGCGGTCAGAGGACTAGGGTCGAACTCCGGAGAGCGGGCCGGGGCGCTTGGGTCCGGCTACCGGATCCTTTCCCGACGCGGCGCGCCGCCGCCGGGGTCCCGGCGGCGGCGCGGGTGGGGAGGTCGGGGCTTGCGCTGCCCGTTCAGACCGAGCGTTGATACGCGCCGACGGAGCGCAGCGCGAACCAGCCGGCGAGCAGCAGGACCGCGAGCAGGAGCCCGGCGCGGGCCGCGATGAAGCCCCAGTCGCCGCCCTCGAGGACCGCGGTGCGGCTTGCCTCGATCGCCCAGTTGAGCGGGTTGAAGTCGGCGGCGGTCTGCATCCAGCCCGGGATCAGGTCCTTCTGCATGAACGCCGTCGAGATGAACGTGAGCGGCAGCTGCACCGCGGAGAGCAGCGCGATCAGCGACTCCTCCTTGCGGATGCGCAGCGCGAGCCCGTTGGAGAGGGCCCCGACCGAGCAGCCGAGCAGGATCGCCATTGCCAGCATCACGAGCACGCCGTCGATGCCGCCGGGGAAGCTCGCCCCGATGATCAGGGCGAGGGCGATCATGATCAGCGACTGGATCAGGATCACCACGGCGCTCTGCATCACCTTCCCCGCGACCAGGGCCGCCCGCGCGAGCGGCGAGACCAGCAGGCGGTCGGTGACGCCCCGGTCGAGGTCCTGGATCATCCCCATGCCGCCCCAGCTCGCGCCGAAGAAGGCGGTCATGATGATCACGCCGGGCACGAGGAAGTCGATGTAGGACGAGGTCTCGAACCCGGGGATCTCGACGACGCTGCGGAAGAGCTCACCGAAGAGCAGCAGCCAGATGATCGGCTGCATGAGCGTCACGCCGATCCACCACGGCTGCCGCCAGAGCGCGAGCAGCTCGCGCCACATCATGTAGGTGCTGTGTCTGAGTGCGAGCGCCATCAGCGGTTCTCCTCCTCGCTGTCGTCGTCGCGGCCCGCCTCGGCGTCGGCCTCGGCGAACGCGCGGCCGGTGTAGCGCAGGTACACGTCGTCGAGCGACGGGCGCGAGACGGTCACGGAAGCGACCGGGATCGAGGCGCTCTCGAGCGCCGCCATCACGCTCGGCACCGCCCGGGCGCCGTCGGCGACGCGGGCGCGCACCATGCGCCCGTCGACCATCACCTCGTGCACCTCGGCGAGCCTGTCGAGCGCGCCGTTGGCGTCGCCGTTCTGCGCCGGCTCGGCGAGCTCGACGTGGACGGCGTCGCCCTGCAGCTCGCCCTTGAGCGCCTCGGGCGAGCCCTGCACCACGATCCGCCCCCGGTCGACGATCGCGAGCTGCGAGGCGAGCTCGTCGGCCTCCTCGAGGTAGTGGGTCGTGAGCAGGATCGTGATCCCCTCCTCGCGCGCCAGGCGGGAGATCTCCTCCCACATCGCCACGCGGACCTCCGGGTCGAGGCCCGTCGTGGGCTCGTCCAAGAACAGGACCTTGGGGCGATGGACCAGCGCGACCGCGATGTCGAGGCGGCGCTTCATCCCGCCGGAGTAGCCGCGCGCGACCCGGTCGGCGGCCTCGGCCAGCCCGAACTGCTCGAGCAGCTGGTCGGCGCGCCTGCGCAGCTCGGGCCCCGGCAGGCCGTGGATGCGGCCCTGCAGGACTAGGTTCTCGCGGCCCGTGAGCTCGCCGTCGACGCCGGGGTTCTGGGCGACGACGCCGATCGCACGGCGCACGCGTGCGGCCTCCCGCAGCACGTCGTGGCCGGCCACCCGCGCGGAGCCCGAGTCGGGCGTGGACAGCGTCGTGAGGATCTTCACGGTCGTCGACTTGCCCGCGCCGTTGGGGCCGAGCAGGCCGAAGATCACGCCCTCGGGCACCGAGAAGCTCACCCCGTCCAGCGCCCGCACGTCGGGCGGATAAGTCTTCACGAGGCCTTCCGCCTCGATCGCGTTCATCGCGTCATCCTCCTCGCTCTATGGGATATCATTCAATCGTCAAATAACTTAATAGCTAAGAGACTTTGCCGTCAAGACAAAACAAGGACGCACTGATCGGGGAGCTGGGGGAGGCGTTCCGCCGGGCCCAGAACGTCAACCAGGTCTTCGACCGGGCTGCCGCGGAGCGGCTCGGTGTAAACCTCACCGACCTGTTCGCCATGGACCTCCTGCACCAGCGCGGACAGCTCACGGCGGGCGAGCTCGCACGCGAGATGGGGCTCACCACCGGAGCGGTGACGGCGGTGGTGGACCGCCTCCAGCGCGCCGGCTACGCCGAGCGCGTGCGCGACGAGCACGACCGCCGGCGCGTGTCGATCCGGCTCACGGACAAGGCGCTCGACGCGGTGAACGAGATCTACGAGCCGATGAAGCTCGAGTGGGTTCGCTACATGAACCGCTGGTCGACGGCTGAGCTCGAGCTGATGCTCGGCTTCATGCGGGGCGCGCAGGATGTGGTGCTGGGGCATCTGGATCGCGTCCGGGGCGGGCCTGACGAGAGGTCTCGGTAGAAGGACTCCGGCGATGCCGGGCGCTCATCGCAACGCGGCCGGCCACGCGCAGGAAAAGAGGGCCGCCCCCAGCGCGGAAGCATCGTCCAGCTGGCGGCACGCAAAGAAGGAGGCCGCCCCTGGACGGGGCGGCCTCCCGGACGCCGCTCAGGAACCTGGTGCGGAACCTGAGCGCTACGAAGAGCGCGCGTCGAAGTCCGAGGGCGTGGGCGTGAGGCTCGGCTCGGTCGAGCCGTCGCCAAACGCGCCCCAGAAGTTCGACCCCCAGCACAGGGTCTGCCCCGACTCCCGGATCGCGCAGGTGTGGTTGTTGCCCGCGGCGAGCGCCTCGGCGTTGCTGAGCCCCTGGACGGGAGCTGGGCCGGTCAGGCGCCGACGAGCGAGCTCACCACCGCCTCGTAGAAGCCGTCGCCCATCGCGCCTTCGGTCACGGTGGCGTTGGGGAAGCGGGGCAGCGCCTCGCGCAGCGCCTCGTCGCGGGCGGGGCCGTTCGCCACGCAGAAGAAGCGACCGACCGCGGCGGCGACCTCCAGGTCCTCGAGCGAGTCCCCGACCGCGATGCACTCCTCCGGCGCGTAGCCGCGGGCGCGGCGGTGGAAGTCGACGCCGCGGGCCTTGCTCGCTCCCCCGGGGACCACGTGGTAGGCGTGGGCGGGCCCGTCGATGCCGTCCATGCGCCGGCCGATCGCGCCGTTGTCGAGGAAGCGCAGGTCGGTGTGCCCGTGCCGCTCGAGCAGGCGGTTGGCCTCCTCGACGTCGGCCTTGCCGCGCATGAGCAGCGAGTACTCGCGCCCGACGTGCCAGGGCGAGTGCCACTCGAGCCGGCCGGGATTGGCCTCGAACAGAAGCTCGGGTATGCCGGCCGCGATCATCTTCTCCGCGGGCGTGCCGTCCTCGTCGGGGCGCCAGTCGCCGGTGAGCAGCGTGCGCTCCCCGTCGATCACGACCGCGCAGCCGGCCTCGTAGATGTACGAGGTCTGGCCGAGCATGCGCGCGTCGGCCAAGACCTGGGCCTCCCGGCGACCGGACATGATCACGACCTCGACGCCGGCGCGATGGCACGCCTCGAGCGCGCGCGCCTGCCGCAGGGTGAAGTTGCCCTCGGGGTCGCGGAAGAGGGAGCCGCCGGGGCCGAGCAGGGTGCCGTCGAGATCGGTGTAGACGCAGCGGATCGCCATCGCGCGGGAACGCTAGCGCCCGCGACCACCCCGACCGCGCCCGGGCGTGGTTACGTTTGGGACGTGGCGATCTGGCGACTGGCCGGCGGCCTCGAGCTGAGCTTCCCGCCCCCGCGCGCCGCGGGGATCGTCAACGTGACCACCGACTCCTTCTACTCCGGGGCGCGCAGCGGCACCCCCGAGCGGGCGATCGCCGACGGCCTGCGCCTGGTCGAGCGGGGCTTCGACCTGCTCGACGTGGGCGCGGTGGCGGCGCGCGCCGGCGCGCCCGTGCCGCCGGAGGAGGAGGCGGCGCGGCTCGTCCCCGCGATCGAGGGCCTGGCCGAGCGCGCCGGGGTGCCGGTGATGGCGGACACCTTCTCGCCGCAGGTCGCGCGCGAGGCGCTCGCCGCCGGCGCCGCCGCGATCAACGACATCTCCGGCGGCAGCGACGAGATGTTCGAGCTCGTCGCCGAGACCGGCTGCGGGTACGTGCTCATGCACATCGAGGGCCCGCCTCGCGTCGACCGCCCGCCGCCCGCCTACGACGATGTCGTCGCCCACCTCGCCGAGTGGTTCGCCGAGCGCCTGGAGCGGGCGCGCGCCGCGGGCGTTGCCCCGGAGCAGGTCGTGCTCGACCCCGGCCCCGACTTCGACAAGGGAGTCGACGCGAACCTCGAGCTGCTACGGCGCTTGGAGGAGCTGCGGGTGGAAGGCCGGCCGCTGTTCGCCGCGATCTCGCGCAAGGACTTCCTGGGCGCGGTCCTCGCGGGCTCCTGGGAGCGGCGCCTGCCCGCTGAGGAGCGCGGGCACGCGACCTGCGCGGCGGCGGCGATCGCGGTCGCGAACGGTGCCGACATCCTGCGCCTGCACGACCGCGAGGCGCTCGACGCGATGCGGATGGCGGCGGCGATCGCGGGCCCGGCGGCGTGAGCGCGGCCGACGCCCGCAGCCGCATCGACCGCGCCTGGCGCAACGTGATCGCGACGGGCGCCGACGACGGCCGGCTGGTCGCGAGCAGCTTCGAGGAGCCGCGGCCCGCGGTGAGCGTTCCGCTGCCTCGCGACCTGCCCGAGGGCTTGGCCGAGGGCCTGCGCGCGGCCGGGATCGAGCGGCTGTACGCCCACCAGAACGAGGCGCTGGGGGAGGCCGCGCAGCGGCACGTGATCGTCACCAGCGGCACCGCCTCCGGCAAGTCGCTCGCCTTCAACCTGCCGGTACTCGAGGGCCTCGCGCGCGACCCGCGCTCGCGCGCGCTCTACCTCTATCCCACGAAGGCGCTCGCGCAGGACCAGGCGCGCAAGCTGTCCGAGCTTCGCCTGCCGTTCCTGCGCCACGCGATCTACGACGGTGACACCCCGCGCGAGGACCGCCCCCAGATCCGCCGCCGCTCGAACCTCCTGCTCTCCAACCCGGACATGCTGCACGTCGGGGTGCTGCCCCACCACAAGCGCTGGGGCGACTTCTTCGCCAACCTCGGCTGGGTCGTCGTCGACGAGGCGCACACCTACCGCGGCGTTTTCGGCTCCCACGTCGCCAACGTGCTGCGCAGGCTGCGCCGGGTGGCGCGGCGCTACGGCTCGGAACCGCGCTTCATGCTCGCCTCGGCCACGATCGCCAACCCCGCCGAGCTGGGCGAACGCCTGCTCGGCGAGCCGGTGAGCGTGGTCGGGGACGACGGCGCCCCGCGCGCGGGCCGGCGCATCGTGATCTGGAACCCGCCGGTGATCGACGAGGCGACCCAGAGGCGCCGCTCCGCCCTCTCCGAGGGCGCGGAGCTGCTCGCCGACCTGGTGAGCGAGGGGCTGCGCACGATCTGCTTTCTGCGCTCGCGCAAGGGGATCGAGCTGATCCAGCGCTTCGCCCGCCAGCGGCTTCAGGACCGCGGCCAAGGCGAGCTCGCCGAGCGCATCGCCCCCTACCGCGCCGGCTACACCCCGCAGCAGCGGCGCGAGATCGAGCGGCGGCTGGCGGCGGGGGAGTTGCTCGGCGTGGTCGCGACCGACGCGCTCGAGCTGGGGATCGACATCGGCGAGCTCGACGCCTCGATCTGCGTCACCTTCCCCGGCACGGTCGCGAGCCTGCGCCAGATGTGGGGCCGCGCGGGGCGCCGCTCCGAGGGCCTCGCGATCTACATCGCCGGCGAGGACGCCCTCGACCAGTTCTTCTGTCGTCACCCCGACGAGTTCCTCGGCCGGCCCGTCGAGGCGGCGATCCTCGACCACCGCAACGAGCGCATCCAATCAGGACACCTCTTGAGCGCCGCCTACGAGGTCCCCTTGGGCGGCTCGCCGCCGCAGCCCGGCGCGGCCGACGACGAGTTGTTCGGGGAGGGCTGGCGCGAGCGCGCGGACGGGCTGGTCGCCGCGGGACGGCTGCGGCGCGGGCGCGACGGGCGCTACCTGCCCCGGGGGCCGGGCTTCCCGGCGGGGGAGATCGCGCTGCGCTCGGCCTCACCGGACGCGATCGCCGTGGTCGACTCGAGCTCCGGCGAGATGCTGGGCTTGGTCGAGGCCGAGCGCGCCTTCAGCACGATCCACCCGGGCGCCGTCTACCTGCATCTCGGCCGCTCTTACGAGGTGCGCGAGCTAGACCTCGAGACGCGGCGCGCGCTCGTCGAGCCCTTCGACGGCGACTGGTACACGCAGCCCAAGAAGGAGACCATGGTCTTCATCGAGGCGATCGAGGAGCGTCGCGAGCGCCTCGGCTGCGAGCTCAACTTCGGCGAGGTCTCGGTGACCGAGCAGGTGATCGCCTACCAGCGCAAGCGGCTCGACGACCACGAGGTGATCGACCTGGTGGCGCTGGAGCTGCCCGAGCAGAACTTCCCTACCCAGGCGCTCTGGTACGTGCTGCCGGACGAGCTCGCGGGCCCCGCGGCGCTGCCGCCGGAGATCCAGCTCGGGGCGCTGCACGCGGCCGAGCACTCCCAGATCGCGGTGCTGCCGCTGCTCGCGATGTGCGATCGCTGGGACATCGGCGGGCTTTCGACCAACGTGCACATGCAGACGGGCCGCCCGACCATCTTCATCTACGACGGCCACCCGGGCGGGGTCGGGATCGCCCGGCGCGGCTTCGAGGCCTTCGAGCGGCTCGTGGGCGACGCCGCGCGACTGGTCGGCGAGTGCCCCTGCGAGCGCGGCTGCCCCTCATGCGTGCAGAGCCCCAAGTGCGGCAACCTCAACGAGCCGCTGCACAAGGCGGGCGCGCTCGAGCTGATGCGCGGGATGCTCGCGGCGGGCGGGCGCGAGCGTATGCGCGCCTAGCGTGGGCTTCCATCTCGGTCACGAGCTGAGCGCGCTGTCGCGTATCGTCGGGGACATGGGCCCCCGAACGTCAGCGGACCGCCCGCCCCAGGTCTCCGTGATCGGCGTGGGCCGCCCCGACGAGGAGGCCGAGGCGCTCGCCGAGGAGGTCGGTCGCCTGCTCGCCAAGGCGGGCGTGCGCGTCGTCTGCGGCGGCCTGGGCGGGGTGATGAGCGCTGTCGCGAAGGGCGCAAGCGAGGCTGGGGGCGAGGTGATCGGGATCGTGCCGAGCGCCGACCCCGCCGACGCCAACCCCTACTGCACCCACGTGATCGCCACGGGGATCGGCAAGGCGCGCAACCTCGCGGTGGTCGCCTCGGGCGAGGCGGTGATCGCGATCGGCGGCCAGTGGGGCACGCTCTCGGAGATCGCCCACGCGCGCGAGTTCGGCCGGCCGGTGGTCGCGCTCGCGAGCTGGCGGGTGGAGCCCCACGTCCCGATCGCCGGGGGCGAGGGAATCGAGCCGGCGGAGACGCCGGAGCACGCGGTTTCCCTGGCGCTGAGCGCGATCGGCCGCCGAGCGGCTAGCCTTTAGCGGCCGCGGCGAGGTAGCTCAGTTGGTAGAGCACACGACTGAAAATCGTGGTGTCGCCGGTTCGAATCCGGCCCTCGCCACTGCCTACTCGCGCCTGCGGGGATAGCCGACCGGCTTGCCTGGACTACGCGGCGAGTCGCGGGGGTCAAGCGGCCCGCTCGGGCTGCTCGACCAGGGCGGGGAAGATCAGCTCCATCGCGCGCTCGAGATGCCCGCGCACCAGGCGCTCGGCCTCCTCGGCGCGGCCGGCCTCGATCGCGTCGGCGATGCCGCGGTGCGCCTCGTGGTCGCTGTCGAGTCCCTTGCGGTCGTGGCGCAGCTCGTACAGCTGGGCGCCGATCCGCCCGATCCAGATGTGCTCCATGAAGCGCACGAGCTCAGGGTTTCCGGTGCCCTCGACGAGGCCGAGGTGGAACTCCCGGTTCGCCTTGAACAGCTTCGACGGCTCCTGCCCGGCCTGCGCCTCCGCCTCGATCGCGGCACGCATCCGCTGGATCGGCCCCTCGAGCCGGCGCTGAGCCGCCATCCGCGCCGCGCCCGGCTCCACGACCAGGCGCGCCTCGTAGCTGGAGCGCAGCTGCTCGGGCGTCGCGGTCGCGACGCGCGCGCCGCGGTTGGCGAAGAGGTCCACCAGCCCCTCGGCGGCGAGACGGCGCAGCGCCTCGCGCACCGGTGTGCGGGAGACCCCGAACTCCAGCGCCAGATCAGCCTGGTGGAGGCGTGAGCCGCGGGCGAGCTCGCCGCTCGCGATCCGCTCCCTGAGGATTGCGTAGACCTGATCGGCGACGCTCTGGATCTCGAGCCCGCTGTTCGAGTTCGACTCCACTCCTCCCTCGGCCCCGGCTATCTCACCGCCGAAGAGTATCCCGCCCGCGCCCGTCTGGATTCATTCGAAAGCCTTCGCGCGCGGGTTCGCCGTCGCCCCTCCGGGCTGCGTTTCGCCTCGGGCCCGGCGGTTTGCATCCGACACATTCGAATGAATACAATACTCGCACCGATGGGTTCGAGGAGGAGAGGTTCGACCCCATGTCGGGAGACATCAGCTTGATCCCGGGTCGTCAGGAGCTCGTGCTGGAGGGCCGCAGGGTGCGGGTGCTGCACGACGGTGCGCCCGCGTGGGGCCGGCGCGAGGGGGATGAGATCGTCCTCGGCGACGGGACGCGCGTGGCCGAGGGCGAGGCGCGGTATTTGGCGCCGGCGGAGCCCTCGAAGATCATCGCGGTCCACCTGACCTACCGCAGCCGGATCGAGGAGTACAAGGCCCGCACGCCGGCGGAGCCCTCGTACTTCATGAAGCCCCCCTCGGCGCTGAACGGGCACCGCGGCGAGATCCTGCGGCCCTCCGGCACGGAGTACCTCAACTACGAGGGCGAGCTCGCCGTCGTGATCGGGCGGCGCATGCACGGCGTGGGGATCGACGAGGCGCTCGACTACGTGGCCGGGTACGCCTGTGCCAACGACGTCGGCCTGCACGACTTCCGCCACGCCGACCGCGGCTCGATGCTGCGCGTCAAGGGCCAGGACGGGTTTTTGCCGCTCGGCCCGGAGCTCGTCCCGGCCCGGGAGTTCAACCCCGAGAGCTTCACCCTGAGGACCTACCTCAACGGGGAGGTCGTCCAGGAGGCCGACGCGAGCGACCTGCTCTTCAGCGTCGCCTACCAGCTTGCCGATCTCTGCCGGCTCATCACGCTCGAGCCGGGCGACGTCGTGCTCACGGGCACGCCCGCGAACTCGCGTCCCATGCAGCCGGGGGACGTGGTCGAGGTGGAGATCGACGGAATCGGCCGGCTGACCAACACCGTGCGCGAGTGGGAGGTCGATCTCGGCGGCTGCGGCGAGCAGCCGCAGGTGTCGGCGGCAACGCTCCACGTCGCGCTGGCAATCGACGAGCAGGAGGCTGAACGAGCAGTGGAGGGCGTCCGATGATCAAGGTCCACGTCGACATGAACCTGTGCCAGAGCCACGGCGAGTGCGAGCACGTGGCGCCCGAGGTCTTCCAGCTGGGGGACGACGACATGCTGCGCTGGGAGGAGGAGGTCGACGACTCCCTGCGCGAGAAGGTCCTCGAGGCCGCTGAGGCCTGCCCGATGATGGCGATCCGCATCGAGGAGACGGACTAGGAAGGGGTTTCCTTGCCGCGGGTCGTAATCGTCGGGGCTTCCCTCGCGGGGCTGCGCGCGGCGCAGGCGGTGCGCCGCGCCGGCCATGACGGTCCCCTGACCGTGGTCGGGGCCGAGCCGCACATGCCCTACACGCGCCCGCCCCTCTCCAAGGAGATCCTGGCCGGGCTGCAGGACCTGGACAGCTGCGCGTTCCCGTGCGAGGACGTCGAGGCCGAGTGGCGGCTGGGCACGGCCGCCACCGCGCTCGACACCGAACGCCGCGAGCTCGAGCTCGAGGGCGGTGAGACCCTCCCGTACGACCGCCTCGTGATCGCAACCGGCGCCCGCCCGCGCGAGTGGACCGGTCCGGGCGCCGAGCTCGAGGGCCTGTTCGTGCTGCGGGACCGCGATCACGCGCAGGCGCTCAAGCGCGCTCTGGGCTCCCGGCCGCGCCTCGCGGTCGTGGGCGGCGGCTTCGTGGGCTGCGAGGTGGCCTCGAGCGCCCGCAAGCTGGGCGCGGAGGTGACGATGATCGACGTCGCGCCGCAGCCGATGCCTGTGCTCGGCCCGGAGCTGGGCGCGCACTGCGCCGAGCTGCACCGCTCCCACGGCGTGGAGCTGCGGCTTGGCGTCGGCGTCGAGGGCTTCGAGGGAGCGGGCAGCGTGGAGGCGGTACGCCTCGCCGACGGCTCGCGCGTGGAGGCCGACGTGGCGGTGGTCGCGCTCGGCGCGGTTCCGAACACCGAGTGGCTTCGCTCCTCGGGCCTGGAGCTCGAGCCGGGCGTGGTCTGCGACGCCACGCTCGCCGCGCGCGGCGCTGGCGGCGTCTTCTGCGCTGGCGACGCGGCCGCGTGGCCGCACCCGATGGCCGACGGGGAGCTGATCCGCATCGAGCACTGGACGAACGCCGCCGAGCAGGGCACGCACGCCGGGCGCAACCTGCTCGTGGCGCCGGAGGAGCGCACGCCGTACGAGGCGGTGCCGTACTTCTGGTCGGACCAGTACGACGTGAAGATCCAGGCCGTCGGCCTGATGGCGCGCGCCGAGCGCACGGTCGTGCTCGAGGCCGACGCCGACTCGGGCCGCTTCGTCGCCGCCGGTGTGCGCGACGGGCGGGCCGTCGCCGCGGTCGCCTTCAACGCCCCGCGCCGGCTGGCGTTCTACCGCCGCAGGCTCGCGGACCGGCCCTCGATCGACCAGCTCAGCGAGGAAGTGGCGCGCGACGAGCGCAGGCTCGGCGACCCGGCCGGGGCGCCGCTCGCCGCGGAGGGGGCTGCGGCATGAAGCCGGTGCTGATCCGCCAGCACGGCGAGCACAGCCCGCCCGACCTGCTCGAGGACTGGCTGCGCGCCCGCTCGATCCCCTATGTGGTGAACCGCTCCTGGCTGGGCGAGCCGCTCCCCGACCCGCGCGACCACTCCTTCGTGGTCTCGCTGGGCTCGCGTTTCAATCCGCGCGACCGCGACGAGCCGCTCGTGGCCGACGAGCTGCGCCTGCTCGACCGGGCCGTGGAGCGGGAGGTGCCGGTGCTGGGACTGTGCTTCGGCGGGCAGGTGCTGGCCGCGGTGCTCGGCGCCGAGATCGAGCCGGCGCCGGAGCCCGAGCTCGGCTGGTACACGCTCGACTCCGACGATCACGACCTGATCGAGCCCGGGCCGTGGCTCGAGTGGCACTACGAGCGGTTCGAGGTGCCGGCGGGGGCGCGGGAGATCGCGCGCACCCGGGTGGCGCCGCAGGCCTTCACCTACGGCCCCCATCTCGGTGTGCAGTTTCACCCCGAGAGCCGGGCGGAGACGGTCGCGGGCTGGGCGCGCAAAGATGCGCAGAGGCTCGCTTCGTACGGGATCGAGGATGGCGTTGCGCTACTGGAGGGGCCGGCCGAGCAGCAGCAGGCCGCGGTCGAGGCCGCGTTCCGGCTGTTCGACGAGTTCCTGGCGCGCACGTCGAGCGACGGGACCAGCAGCAAGGAGCAAACGGTTTCTGGTGGGGAGAGGAGTGACGGTTGATGGAGCAGACGCAGCTTTCGCGTAGCCGCTTGGCGTCGTTGGACGGCGACCAGAGCTTCAGCTCGGTCCGCGTGCTGTACCCGGACCTGCACGGCTACGCACGGGGCAAGGACGTCCCGATCGCCGAGTTCGACCGCGTCGCCGAGGAGGGCCTCGCGTTCTGCGCGGCGATCATGGGCACGGACCTGCGGCACACCCCGGTGACGGGGCCCGAGGAGGGCTACCCGGACCTGATCGTCAAGCCGGATGTCGAGACGATGACGCCGGTGCCTTGGGAGCCGGGGCTGGCGTGCTGCTTGGCCGACGTCTACCCGGCGCACCCGGACGGCCCCGAGCCCGCCGACCCGCGCGGGGCGCTGCGCCGCGCGACGGACGAGTTCGCGGAGCTGGGGCTGGTGCCGGTGGTCGGCCCCGAGCTGGAATTCTTCCTCGTCGAGCGCGACCCGCAGGCTCCGAACGGGATCCGGCGCTACGTCGACCAGCTGAGCATGGTCTACACGGTCGGCGCCCAGGCCGACCCGCGCAGCGTGGTGCGCCCGATCTCCGAGGCGCTCTCGCAGCTCGGCCTCGGGGCGTTCGCCGCGGCGCACGAGTTCATGAACTCGCAGTACGAGATCAACATCCGGCACGCCCCGGCGCTGATCGCGGGCGATCGCGCCTTCCGGCTGAAGGCGGCGGTGAAGGACATCGCCGCCCAGCACGGGCTGATCGCGACCTTCATGGGCAAGCCGTTCAACGACCAGGGCGGCTCCGGCTTCCACCTGCACGTCTCGGCCGAGCGCGACGGCAACAACGCGTTCTCGGATCCCGACGCGGACGACGGGATCTCGAGGGAGATGCGCCACTTCGCCGCCGGCGTGCTCGCCCACGGCCCGGCGCTGATGGCGTTCCTGAACCCGACCGTGAACGCGTACCGCCGCCTGGTGCCGGATTCGCTCGCCCCGATCCGCTGCAACTGGGGCCGCGACAACCGCACCACCTTCATCCGGATCCCGCCCGAGCGCGGCCAGGGCACGCGCCTGGAGATCCGGGTCGGTGACGGCAGCGCAAATCCGTACCTGGCGATCGCGGCCGTCCTGTTCGCCGGGCTGCGCGGCCTGCGCGAGGAGCTCGAGCTGCCGGCCCCGGTCGAGGGCGATGCCTACTCGAAGGGCGACGAGGCGGGCGAGACCCTGCCGACCTCGCTCGACCAGGCTCTCGACGCGCTCGAGGCGGACAAGTACCTGCGCGAGCGGATGGGCAAGTCGACCGTCGACACCTTCGTCGCGCTCAAGCGCTTCGAGCTCGAGCGCTTCCACCAGTGGGTGTCGGACTGGGACGTAGCCGAATACCTGCACCACCTGTAGCGGGAGGAGGACCGAGTCATGACCACGCAGACGATCGAGACGGTCAGCCTCGACGAGATCGATCTCTCCGATCACGACGCCTTCGTCGAGCGCGTGCCACACGAGTGGTTCGCGACGCTGCGCCGGGAGGCGCCCGTCTTCTTCAACCCCGAGAAGGACGGCCCCGGCTTCTACGCGATCACGCGCTACGAGGACATCCGCGCCGTGCATCGCGACTGGCAGACCTTCTCCTCGGAGGTCGGGGGCACCTCGCTGCAGGACCTCGACCCGGAGGCGATCGAGGCGCGCAAGTCGATGATCGACATGGACCCGCCGCGGCACGACGAGCTGCGCGGGCTGATCGCGCGCCGCTTCACCCCGCGAGCGGTGCGGGTCTGGGAGGACGAGATCCGCGAGATCACCAACGAGGTGCTCGACGCCGCCCTGCCCAAGGGCGAGTTCGACTTCGTGCGCGAGGTCTCCTCGGAGATCCCGATGCTGGTGTTCGCGCAGATCCTCGGGGTGCCGAAGGAGGACCGCCGGTACATCATCGAGCTCGGTGACCGGCTCCTCGGCAACACCGACCCCGAGTTCGCGCTGCCGAGCGACGACTCGCACCGGCTGCTGCCCTTCTCGAGCCCGGCCGCGCTCGACATGTTCGAGTACGGGCGCAAGCTGGCGGCGGAGCGGCGCAAGGAGCCGCGCGACGACATCGTCACCAAGCTCGCGTTCGAGCCGCTCACGCAGCGCGAGTACGACGTCTTCTTCGTGCTGCTGGCGACGGCCGGCAACGAGACGACGCGGCACACGATCACCCACGGGCTGATCGCGCTGGCCGAGAACCCCGACCAGCTCGAGCGCCTGCGCAACAACCCCGAGCTGATGCCGACGGCGGCCGACGAGATCCTGCGCTGGGCGACCGCGGTCCATCACTTCCGGCGCACCACCACGCGCGAGACCGAGATCGCCGGCACCAAGATCCCGGCCGGCGCGAAGGTCACCACCTGGTTCACCTCGGGCAACCGGGACGAGACCGTGTTCGAGGACCCGTTCAAGTTCGACGTCGGGCGCAAGCCCAACAAGCACATGACCTTCGGGCCCGGCGGCATCCACCACTGCATGGGCGCGCATCTCGCCAAGCTCGAGGTGCAGATCGTCTTCGAGGAGCTTCTGCGGCGCGTGCGTTCGTTCGAGGTGGGCAAGCCCGAGCGGCTGCGCTCCAACTTCTTCAACGCGGTCAAGCGCCTGCCGGTGCGAATGGAACCTGCCTGAACCGATCGGGGGTGAGAGATGAGTCCTGATCCTGCTGGGGAGATGATCGGCGCGATCGACCACGTGCGCCTGCGCGTGGCGGACCTCGACGAGGCCGCGCAGCGCTGGGCGCTGCAGTTCGGGCTCACCGAGCGCGAGCGCGAGCCGGGCCGGGTGGCGCTCTCCTGCGACGACGAGCCGAAGGCGCTTGAGCTGGTGCCGGGCGAGCCGGGGCTGGAGCACGTCGGCTACCGGCTGCGTCGCGGCTGCTCGCTCGAGGACGCGGCGCGGCGCCTCGACGCCCACGGCGTCGAGTACGCCGAGGTGGAGGGCTCGCTCGAGCTGCGCGACCCGGAGGGCCACAAGGTGCGCCTGGTGCCCTACCGCAAGGAGGAGTGGGTGCAGCACGCCCGTCCCGCCGACCGCCAGCCCGTCGGCCACCCGCGCAAGCTCGGCCACGTGAACTTCCTCACGGCCGACATCGAGGGCCAGGTCGCCTTCTACACCGAGGTGCTCGGGATGCGGATCACCGACTGGCTTGGTGACGATGGCGTCTGGTTGTACGTGAATAGTGACCACCACGTGCTCGCGTTCATCAACAAGGGGTACGCGCACCTGCACCACCTCGCCTTCGAGGTCATCGACATCGGGCAGATGCGGGCCGCCCTCGATCACCTCGGCCGGCACGGGCGCTGGGTGGCCTGGGGCCCGACGCGGCACGGCGTCGGCGGCAACATCGCCTCGTACGTGCGGATCACCGAGGAGCCGGTCTTCGTCGAGCTCTACTGCGACATGGAGCAGCTCGAGCCCGACCACGAGGCGCGCCGCTGGCCCGACAACCGCTTCTCCTCCAACACCTGGGGATCGCTGCCGCCGCGCTCGTACTTCCGCTTCGACGAGCAGGCGATCGAGTCGGAGCGCGAGAGCGCGGAGCTACTGGTGGGGGTGCCGGGTTGACGGAAGGCGCGAGAGGCTCGCGCCTGCGCGGCTACACGGTGCCGCGCACGCCGGGCGGCCGCGCCAGCCTCGTGCCGCGGCCGCCCTGGCACTACGTCGGCGATTTCATGGTCGTCGACTACTGGGCGGACCCCGAGGCCTGCAGGGCGCTCTTGCCCGAGGGCGTCGAGCCGCATCCCGACGCCGGCCGCTGCGCGGCGATCTTCGTCGAGTGGCAGTCGTGCTCGGAGGGCGGCGAGGAGCTGCTCGACCCGGCGCGCTCGCAGTACCGCGAGTTCTTCCTCGTGGTGAACGGCCTGCTCGACGGGGAGGAGGTCACCACCTGCCCCTTCATCTGGGTCGACCAGGACTTCGCGCTCGCGCGCGGCTGGATCCAGGGCTTCCCCAAGAAGCTCGGTGAGGTCTGGATGACGCGCACGTTCGGGCTCGACGTCACCGCGGACCCCGGCCGCGGGCCGGGCGCCCGCTACGGCGCGACCTGCTCGGCGCGCGGCCGGCTGCTCGCCGAGATGACGCTCACGGTCGAGGGCACGAGCGACGAGGGCCCGCGCCACAACGCGCCGCCGCTGGTCAACGTGCGGCACTTCCCGCGCCTGGAGGCCGGGCGCCACGACGAGCCCGCGGTGCACGAGCTCGTGCGGGCGAAGAGCCGCGACCGCGCCAGCTCGGAGGTCCTCGAGGGCTCGGCGACGCTGAAGCTGCACGCCGCGCCCGGGGAGGAGCACGACGGGCTGGCGCCGGTCCGCGTCGGGCGCGGCTACCGGTTCACCTTCGGCTACACGGTGGACGACCTGGAGACGGTGAGGGAGCTCTCATGATCGAGACGTCCGAGCGCATCGAGGTCGCGGGCGTCGCCGTCTCGCCGGACCACTTCATCGGCGGCGAGCGGGTCGCCAGCGAGCGTCGCTTCGAGGTGATCTCGCCGATCGACGGCGAGCGGATCGCCGAGGTCGCGCGGGCGGGCGAAGCGGAGGTCGACCGCGCGGTGCGGGCCGCGCGCGACGCGTTCCCCGAGTGGGCGGCGCTCGGCCCCGCGGGGCGCGCCGAGTACCTGCACCGGCTCGCCGAGCTGATCGAGGAGAACAACGACCGCCTCGCCGAGGTCGAGTGCAGGGACATGGCGATGCTGCTGCGCTCCCTGCGCGCGCGGGTGATCCGCCGCGGCGCCCGCAACTTCCGCTCCTACGCGGACCTCGCCGCAGCCTACGAGGAGCGCGACTGGCGTTCGCTCGGCACGTGGAACCGGGTGCAGCGCATGCCCGCCGGCCCCGCGGCGGTGATCACGCCTTGGAACGCGCCCTTCATGCTCGCCACCTGGAAGGTCGCGCCGGCGCTCGCGGCGGGCTGCACGGTTGTGCTGAAGCCGGCCGAGTGGTCGCCGCTTTCGGCCTCGCTGCTCGCCGACCTCACCGTCGAGGCGGGTTTCCCGCCGGGCGTCTTCAACGTGGTCCAGGGCATCGGCGAGGAGGCGGGCGCGGCGCTGGTCTCGCACCCGCTGCTGCGGCGCGTCTCCTTCACCGGCTCGCCGGAGACCGGCCGGCTGATCGGCACCGCCGCCGCGCGGAACCTCGTCCCCTTCACGGCGGAGCTGGGCGGCAAGGGCCCGCTGATCATCTTCGAGGACGCGGACCTCGACGCCGCGGTCGCGCAGGCGGCGAACCAGTACGACGACTCCGGCCAGGTCTGTCTGGCGGGCACGAGGCTGCTCGTGCAGGAGTCGATCGCCGGCGAGTTCAGGGAGCGGCTCGACGCCGCGATCGACGAGCACGTGCTCGGCGACCCGCGCGACGAGCGCACGACGATCTCGCCCCTGATCCATCCCGACCACCTCGCGCGCGTCGAGGGCTTCGTCGAGCGCGCGCGGCAGGCGGGCGACCGGATCCTGCGCGGCGGCCGCCGCTCGGACGCGGGCGAGCTCTTCTACGAGCCGACGCTGATCGAGCCGCGCTCGAACGACTCGGAGATCGTCCAGCGCGAGGTGTTCGGGCCCGTGCTGACGCTGCAGACCTTCCGCGACGAGGACGAGGCGGTGCAGCTCGCCAACTCCACCGAGTACGGCCTCTCGGCGATCGTCTACACGGGGTCGATGGGGCGCGCCGACCGGATCGGGCGGGCGGTCCGCGCCGGGGTCGTCTGGGTCAACACCTTCCTCGTCCGCGATCTCACCGCCCCCTTCGGCGGCATGGGCATCTCCGGGATCGGGCGCGAGGGGGGCGACTACGCACTCGACTTCTACTCCGACCTCAAGGCTCTGCAGATCCGGGAGGGGTCCGTGAGCTGAGGGTCAGTCCACCCGAACCGATCCGGTCAAACGGAACAGAGAGGAGAGGAGAGTTCCAACTATGGAGGCACAATCGTCAGGTGCCCAGCAGCTCGAACGCCGAGCGGTAGGGCTGCCGACGGCGATGAGCACCGTCTTCGGGCTGATCGTCGCCAGCACCGTGCTGCTCAGCGTCGGCCAGGGGTTCAGCGCGAGCTGGATCTTCCTGATAGCGATGGGCCTCGCGCTGCTGACCATGTACATGCAGGCGCTCAGCTTCTCGGAGCTGGCGACGCTGATCCCCAAGGCGGGGTCGATGAACGAGTACGTCCGCGCGGGCCTGGGGCCGTTCTTCGGGTCGCTCACGGCGTTGATGGGCTACATCGCGATCGTGATCTTCCCGGGCGCGGCCGAGGCGGCGCTGCCGTCGATCGTCCTCAGTGACTTCCTCGGCTTCGGCGGCTCGACCACCTTCTGGGTGGCCGTGATCGTCGTGGTCGTGGCCGCGATCAACATCCTCGGCGTGCGCCAGTTCGCGGCGGTCGAGATCACCCTGACCGGGTTGATCGCCGTCTCGCTCGCGATCCTCGGCATCATCGGCCTGCTCGGGCTGGGCGTGAACGACCCGCTCGGTCCGGCGCTGCCCTCGATCGAGTTCGACTGGAGCATCCTCACCGGCCTGCTCGGGCTCGCGGTCTTCGCCTTCGTCGGGCTCGAGTACACCTGCCCGCTCGCCGAGGAGCTGGAGGAGCCGAAGCGCCAGCTGCCGCTCGGCATGTTCCTGGGCCTGGCGCTGATCGCCGTGCCCCTGACCCTCTACGGGCTCGCCGCGACCCGCTACGTGCCCGCCGACCAGCTGGGCGATCCCGCGAACCTCGCCTACATGGACATCGCGATCGCGATCATGGGCGACTTCGGCAAGTGGTGGATCGGTCTCATCTCCGTCGCGGCCACGCTGTCGACGCTGAACGCGGTGGTGGCCGGGGTGCCGCGCCTGCTCTACGGCATGGCCCACACCCAGCAGGCGCCGCGCGTGTTCGGGCACGTGCTGCCCGCGACGCGGACGCCGGCCTTCGGGATCATCGTGGTCTCGCTGCCGCCGTTCCTGATGAACGCGTTCGGCTGGGCCTCGTCGGAGACGTTCATCGAGCTGATCCTCGCCGGCGTGCTCGGCTGGGCGACCGCGTACATCCTCATCCACATCACGCTGATCGCTCTGCGGATCCGCGAGCCGAACGCGAAGCGTCCGTTCCGGGCGCCGCTCGTGCCGCTGCCGCAGCTGATCGGCACGGCGCTGCTGATCTGGGCCGCGGTGGAGATCTTCCCCGACCCCGAGATCCGCAGCCACATCTACCGCGACTACCTGATCTTCCTCGGGATCTCGGTCGTGGTGGCGTTCCTCTACAACCTCTCGACCATGCGCAGCGTCCGCGACCAGTTCCGGCCGGTGCCGTTGCGTGAGGTCTACGAGGAGGTCGAGTTCATCGAGGAGCTCGAGGAGCGGGAAGGCCCCGGGCACGGCGGGCCGCAGCCGCTCACGAGCGCATAGGCGGGGGGTCGTGCGGGGTCTCGCCGCACGCCGCGCCCAAGCGGCGCTCGCGACGGACATCGAGGCGTTCGAGCGGCTGGGCTACCGGCCGCTCGAACGCCGCCCGCACGCGGCCGTCCTGCGCGCGCGCAACGGCGGGCCGGACCTGCTGTTGCGCCTGAGCCCCGAGGGCCGCATCTTCGGCGGCAACTGGGGGCTCGAGATCACGACGGCCGAGCCGGTGCTCCCGGCGAGCAAGGGCCTGCGGGCGCGCGGCCAGGGCGTCGTCAAGATGCGCGGCGTCAAGTTCCGCGGCGACGCCGAGCTCGCCGAGCGGCTGAGCGCCGACGAGAAGCTCGCGAAGGCGCTCGAGCAGGTCCACTTCGAGCGCGTCACCGTCGATCCCGAGGGCAGGCCGGTGATCCGCCACATGGGCGGCTCGGTGGTCTGGATCCTCTTCCCGCCGGTGGTGCGCACGACGCCGCTGCCCGAGGGCCAGCCCCAGGCCGCGGTGCGCGCGCTGCGCGAGTTCGCCCGCGTGGGCCGCGAGCTGGGCGCGGGGGCGCGGGGATGAGCGCCATCGCCGATCCGGGCGCGAGCATCGAGGAGCTCTGCGCCTCGCTCACGGTCGAGCAGATCGAGGACGACCCCTACCCGCTCTACGCGCGGCTTCGCGAGGAGGCGCCGGTCGCGTACATCCCGGTGCTCGGGCTGTGGTTCGTGACCCGGTGGGCCGACGCCGAGCGGGTGTGCACCGACCCCGCCACCTTCGCAGCGTCGGTCAAGGACTCGCCGCTCGATCGGACCTTCGGCGGCACCAACATCCTCACCACGGACGGCGAGCCCCACAAGCGGCTTCGCAGGATGCTCTTGCCCTCGTTCCGCCCGCCGGTGGTGGAGCGCGACACAATCCCGATCATCGGGCCGCTCGTCGAGGAGCAGCTCGGGGCGCTCCAGCGCAAGCGCGCGGAAGGCGGGCGCGCAGAGCTCATGGAGGACTACTTCGAGCCGATCTCGGTGCGCAGCCTCGGCGCGGTCCTGGGGCTCGCGGAGATCGAGCCGGACGTGCTGCGCCGCTGGTTCGCGCAGCTCGCCGAGGGGGCGACGAACTTCGAGAACAACCCCGACAAGCAGGCGATCGCCGACGCGGCGGCCGCCGAGATCGACGAGGTGCTCACCCCGATCTTCGAGCGGATGCTGCGCCGCGACGACGGCAGCGTGATCAGCGCGATGCTGCACGCGGCCGAGGGCTCGCTCGCCGAGCGCATGAGCCTGATCATGCCGACCCTCAAGGTGATCCTGCTCGGCGGGATGCGGGAGCCGGGCCACGGGGGCGGCGGCACGGTAGTCGGCCTGCTCACCCACCGGGGCCAGTGGGAGGCGCTCGCCGAGGACCCCGAGGGCCGGGTGCGCGCCGCGGTCGACGAGGGCCTGCGCTGGCTCGCGCCGATCGGCGCCCAGGAGCGCTACGCCGGCGACGGCGCGACGGTGGCGGGCTGCGAGATCCCCCCGGACTCGAACGTCGCCGCGATCATCGCCTCGGCGAACCGCGACCGGGCGGTGTGGGGCGAGACGGCCGACGAGTACGACCTCTTCCGCGAGCAGGGGCGCAGCGCCGCGTTCGGGTTCGGCAAGCACTTCTGCGTCGGCCACCACTTCTCCAAGGTTCAGTTCTGGGTGGCGCTGCGGCGCCTGGCCGAGGAGTTCCCGCGCCTGCGCCTCGACCCGGAGCGCCCGCCGCGGATCACCGGCTGGGAGTTCCGCGCGCCCCGCAACCTCGACGTCCTGCTCGATGGCTGACGGGTCGGCGGTGGAGGGCAGGCTCGCCGGGCGCACGGCGCTCGTCACGGGCGGCGGCACGGGGATCGGCGCCGCGGCCGCGCGCCGGCTCGTGGCCGAGGGCGCGCGCGTCGTCGTGATGGGCCGACGCCCAGAGCCGCTCGAGCGCCTGGCGGCCGAGCTGCCCGAGGGGCGCTGCCGCGCGGTGGCGGGCGACGTGACCAGCGAGGCCGACGTCGCCCGCGCGGTGGAGGCCGCGGTCGAGCTCGGCTCGGGCGAGCTGCACGCGGTCGTGAACAACGCGGGCATCGGCGGCACGGGGTCCGTCGAGGACGTGTCGCTCGAGCGCTGGCGGTGGGTTCTGGAGGTCGACCTCACCGGCCCACTGCTCGTGATGCGCGCCGCGCTCCCATCGTTGCGGCGAAGCCGGGGCGCGATCGTGAACGTCTCCTCGGTCGCGGGCCTGCGCGCTGTGCCCGAGTCGGCCGCCTACTGCACGGCGAAGGCCGGCCTGATCATGCTCACCAAGCAGGCGGCCCTCGACCTGGGGCCGGAGGTGCGCGTGAACGCGGTGTGCCCCGGGTGGGTGCGCACGCCGATGGCCGATGGCGAGATGGACGAGCTCGGCCCCGAGCGCGAGGCGGCCTACGCGGCGGTCACCAGGACCACGCCGCTGCGCCGCCCGGCCGACCCGGCGGAGCTCGCCGGCGCCATCGCGTACCTGGTCTCCGACGACGCCTCGTTCGTCACCGGCGCCGTGCTCACCGCCGACGGCGGCTCGACGGTGGTGGACGCGGCGGCGATCCCGTTCATGGAAGGAGGGAGCTGATGGCGGAAGCGCCTCGCATGGTGCTGGTCCTGTCCGAGAACTGGACGCTCGCGCCCCCGCGCGACCTGCGCGCGCTCGTGCGCATGGCGGTCGAGGCGGAGGACGCGGGCTTCGACGCGGTGATGCTCTCCGAGCACATCGTGCTCGGGCGGAGCGCCGACACCGAGGGGCGGATGGCGAACCCCCGCGAGTACGCGCTGCCCGGCAACCAGCCGCCGGAGATGCCGTGGCCGAGCTCGCTGGTGCTGCTGAGCGCGATCGCCGCGGCGACCAGCCGCATCCGGCTCGCGGCGGCGGCGATCATCGCCCCGCTGCGCCATCCGCTCGCGCTCGCCAAGGACCTGGCGACCCTCGACCTGTTGAGCGAGGGCCGGCTGGTCGTGCAGCCGACCGTGAGCTGGCACCGCGACGAGTACGACGCGCTGGGCGTGCCCTTCGGGAAGCGCGGCAAGCTGCTGGACGAGCAGCTCGAGATCTGGCGGGGGCCTGGGCTGAGAGCCCCACCAGATACAAGGGGCGCTTCTACGAGTTCGACGACGTCTGGGTCGAGCCCAAGCCGTACCGCCCCGACGGGCCGCGCCTTTGGTTCGGGGGCCAGACGCTGCACCCGCAGCTCCTGCGGCACCTGGTGGAGTACGGCCACGGCTTCCACCCGCTCGGCCGCCCGACGCCCGAGGAGCTCGAGCTCCTGCGGGCGGCGCTCGCCGAGGCGGGCCGCGACATCTCGGAGCTCGAGCTCGTGGGCGGCACCCGCGCGAACTTCCCCGACGAGCGCTCGCCCGCCCCGCTTGAGCCGGCGCTCGAGTCGATCCCAAAGCAGCGCGAGCAGGGCTTTACCTCGTTCTGCATCAAGCCCTCGCAGTTCCTCGACGACGCGAGCCGCTTCGGGGAGTGGTGCCGCGAGGTGATCCGGCGGGTCGAGGCCCTCACGTGATCGACCTTCCTCGTCCGTGAGACGAGCAGAGTCGATCGCGTGGGGCTCAGGGGTACAGGCCGCGCGCCGAGTGCGCGTCGACGACCCGCTTCACGCCGAGGCACAGCGCCGCCTGGCGCAGCGAGACCCCGCGCTCGGCGGCGAACGTCGCCACCGAGCGGTAGCTGCGGCGGATCCGCGCCCGCATCCACTCCGCGTCGTTCGAGTCGACCGCGGCGAGCCCGCGCATGTTGCGGGCCCACTCCAGGTAGCTCGTGATCACGCCGCCCGAGTTCGCGAGCAGGTCGGGCACCACCGTCACCCCGGCTGCCTCGAGGGCCTCGTCCGCGGCCGCGGTCGTCGGGCCGTTCGCGCCCTCGACGATCACCTTCGCCTTCACCTCCGGCGCGTTCGCGGCGGTGATGACGCCGCCGATCGCGGCGGGCACCAGCACGTCGCAGGGCGCGGTGAGCACGTCGTCGCGCCGCAGCGCCGCCCCGGTGCCGGCTCCGGCGACGCCCTCGCCGGCGTCCACCGCCTCGGCGAGCGCGGCCAGGTCGAGGCCCGCCGGGTCGTAGCGCCCGCCGGTGACGTCGCTCGCGGCCACGACGACGAAGCCCGGGTCCTCGCCGAGCACCTCGGCCACAGTGCGCCCCACGTTGCCGTAGCCGCCGACCGCGACGCGCACGGGCCTCGGCAGCCCGAGGTCGTCGGCGACCATCCGCACGCACTCGGCGACGCCCAGGCCGGTCGCCGAGCGCCGGCTCTCCGAGCCGCCCACGATCACGGGCTTGCCGGTGACCGTCGCGCCGCCCGCGCCGCCGCGCGCGGTCGCGTAGGTGTCCATGATCCAGGCCATCTCGCGCTCCCCGGTGTTCATGTCGGGGGCGAGCACGTCGCGCTCCGGCCCGATCACGGGCATGATCTCGTGGGCGTAGCGGCGGGTGATGCGCTCCAGCTCGCCGACCGAGAGCCGGGCCGGGTCGCAGCGCACGCCGCCCTTGCCGCCGCCGAACGGGATCTCGACGAGGGCGCACTTCCAGGTCATCGTCATCGCGAGCGCCTTGACGTCGCGCAGGGTCACGTCCGGGTGAAAGCGCACGCCGCCCTTCGCCGGGCCGACCGTGGTGCTGTGCTGCACCCGGAAGCCGACGAAGGTCTTGACCTCGCCGCTGTCGAGCCGGATCGGCACGGCGACCTCGAGGCTGCGGCGCGGCGTCGTGAGCATCGCGGTGATGCCGCTCGGCAGGCCGAGGACCCGGCAGGCGGCCTCGGTGCGGGCGACCGCGACGTCCCACGCGTCGCCGCCCTCCGGGACTGGGGACTGCGTGGACTTGGGTTTGTGCGCTGGTTCGTTCATGGCGTGTGTGCTGGCACCTCCGGTCCGCGCGCGAGCGCGTTGCTGAGCAAGAGCAGGGCGATCACGACGAGCGCGATCCCCACGAGCTGCACCGTGGTGACCGCCTCGTCGACGAAGAGGAACGCGAGCCCGACGGCGACCGCCGGCTCGAGCGTGCTGAGCATGGACGCGGCCCCCGCCGAGATCCGGTCGAGCCCGGCGATGAAGAGGCCCATCGCGGCGACCGTCGAGATCCCTATCAGGGCGGCGAGGGCACCCCAGCCGGTCGCGTCGGCGGGGAAGGCGGCGCCGCCGACGGCGCCGACGGCGAACCAGCCGAGGCTCGACAGCAGGTAGACGAAGCCGATCGTCTCGAGCGGCGGCACGGAGCCGTCGAGGTAGTCCTTGCTCGCGACCAGAAAGCCCGCGAACAGAATGCCCGAGGTGAGCGCGAGCGCGGCGCCCTCCACCGAGAAGCTCCCCGAGACCCCGCCGATCGTCATCGCGACGCCCGCCATCGCGAGCGCGAGCACCAGGAGCTTGAGCTTCGTGATCGGCTCGCCGAGCGTGAAGCGAGCCATCAGCATCACGATCAGCGGGTACGTGTAGAGGAGGAGGACCGCGATCGCCGCGCTCGTCAGGTCCAGCGACTTGAAGTACGTGTAGGTCTGCAGGAACGAGAGGACGGTGACCAAGAGCAGCTTGCGGCGGTGCGCGCCGACGCGCGGGACCCGCGCGATCAGCGCCGAGATCGCGAGCAGGATCACCGCCGCGGTCGGCATCCGGACGATCAGCAGGCCGACGGTGTCGGTGCCGTGGTCGTAGGCCACCTTGCTGAAGGTCGCCCCGGTCGCGAAGCAGACCGCCGAGGCGAGGACCATCAGCCCGCCCAGCAGCGGCGCCTTGCGGGCCGAGCGGTCCGCGGTTGTGGCGGCCGTCGCCGTCAAGCCGGCGTGACGTGCAGGTCGAACGGCGGGGAGCTGGGGACCACCGGGTTGCCGTCCGTCACGTGCACGTTCGTGCCGAGGACGAAGAGGCCCGTCACTTGCGCACCAGGTCTCGGTCGAACGCGCTCAGGATCTCCGGGCCGTTCTCGGTGACGGCGACCGTGTCGGAGACGAAGATCCCGAACTTCCCCGGGTACGAGAGCAGGCACACGACGTGGAAGGTCATGCCGGCCTCGAGCGGCTCCGGGCCCTCGGGCCGCAGGCTGAGCGCCTTGCGGCCGACCCAGTCGATGCCGACCGCGTACCCCACGCGGTGGCGCAGCCAGTCGCCGTAGCCCTCCTCGGTGAGCATGTCGCGGCAGGCCGCGTCGACCTCGCCGGTGGTCACCCCGGGCCGCATCTTCGCGATCGCGGCGTCCTGCGCGCGGCGCGCCAGGTCGTAGACCTTCTCCGCCTCGGGGTTGTCGCCGATCAGCACGGTGCGCGCGAGCGGCGAGTGGTAGTGCAGAAGCGACCCCGACTGCTCGGTCCACACCGTGTCGCCGTCCTTGATCTCGCGCAGCGCCCAGGCGCCGTGGGCGAGCCAGGTGCGCTCGCCGCTCAGGACGTAGGGCATGTAGTAGGGGAACTCGCTGCCCGCGTGGACGAGGGCGTCCCAGACCTGGGTCACCACGTCGGCCTCGGTGACCCCGTCGACGGCGGCCTCGATGAACGCCTCGACGCCGGCCACGGAGATCTGGGCTACGCGGCGCATGAGCTCGAGCTCCTCGGCGGACTTCACGGTCGCGGTGAGGCGCACGATGTCGGAGGCCTCGACCCACTCGGCGCCGTCGAGCTGTGAACGCAGCCCGTCGAGGTCGGCGGGCGTGAGGCCCCAGAGGTCGCCCTCGATCCCGACCCGCTTGCCGCGCAGGCCGAGGCGGGCGAGCGTCTCGGCGAGCACGTCGACCGGGTCGCGCGGGCTCTCGACGTCGGAGGAGTAGCCGATCACCTCGTCGATCGGCGAGTCGTCGGTGGCGCTGGACTCCTCGAACTTGCGGACCAGGAACGCCGAGGTGTCGTGGGTGAGGACGAGGGGCGAGAGCCCGAGGTGCACGCCGGCGGTCATGAAGCCGTGCGGGTCGCCCGCGACGTAGGCCAGATGCTGGGGCGCGCTCACGATCAGGGCGTCGAGGTCGCGCTCGGCCATGCGCGCTCGGATGGCTGTGTGTCGGCGCTCGTACTCCGCGCGGGAGAAGTTCTCGACACCTCGGAACGTCGGCAGCATCGGCCTTCCTTTCGTAAACGAACAAACGTTAGGAAGCCACAGTATGGCGCAAGCGGTGCGCGGGCGCCGCGCGCCCTTCCCAAACGCAAAGCGCCCCGGAGGGCCGGGGCGCTTTGCGGAGGAAAGGGCCCGAAGAGGCCCAGAGAGGAGAGGGTTAGATTTCGGGAACCAAGAGGGTGTCCGCCGCGGGGGCATACAGCGTGATCGGCTCGCCCACGCGGACCTCGCCGGAGTCGCGCGCGTCGAGGACGGCGACCACCCGGCCGATCCCCTCGACGTCCATCACCACCTCGCGCTCGTCGCCGAAGAGCAGCGTCTCCTCGACGGTGCCGTCGAGGCGCAGCCCGTCGGCCGGCCCGAGCCGCAGGCTGCGCCGCCGCACCGAGAGCACCGCCGGCTCGCCGCCCCCGCCCACCGCGGGCACCTCGAGCTCCTGGCCCGCGCAGTGGACCCAGGCCGTGTCGGCCGCGCGGCGCTCGTGGCCGTCGACCGGCAGCAGGTTCGCGTTCGCGAAGAAGCTCGCGACGAAGCTGTTGCCGGGGCGGTAGTAGAGCTCCTCCGGCGTGCCGAGCGCGACGATGCGCCCGTCGCGCATGATCGCGATCCGGTCGGAGAGCGCGAGCGCCTCCTGCTGGTCGTGGGTCACGTAGATGACCGTCGCGTTCAGCTTGCGGTGCAGGCGGCGGATCTCCTCCTCCATCTGCAGCCGCAGCGTGCGGTCGAGCGCGCCGAGCGGCTCGTCCATGAGGATCAGCGCCGGGTCGTAGGCGAGCGCGCGCGCGAGCGCGACGCGCTGCTGCTGGCCGCCCGAGAGCTGCCGCGGGTAGCGGTCGCCGAAGCCGGGGAGGCGGATTAGCTCCAGCATCTCCTCGACCTTGTGCTTGCGCTCGGCCGCGGGCCAACGGCGGATCTTGAGGCCGTAGGCGATGTTGTCCGCCACGGTCATGTGCGGGAAGAGCGCGTACTGCTGGAAGACCATGCCGATGTCGCGCTCCGCGGGGCTCATGTGCGAGATGTCGCTGCCCCGCAGCAGGATCTGGCCCGAGGTCGGGGCCTCGAAGCCGACGATCAGACGGAGCATCGTCGTCTTGCCGGAGCCGCTCGGGCCGAGCAGGGTCAAGAACTCGCCCGGCCTCACGGAGAGGTTGGCCTCGGCAAGCGCCACGGTGGACCCGAAGTGCTTGCTCACGTCGCGCAGCTCGAGCGCAGCGCCACGCCCGTTCGTGCCCGCGCGGCCCTCGCCCGTGGGCACGGACGCGGCCGGGATTTGCTCGTCGGAAACTGTCATTCGTCGGTAGACCTCGCGAATTTCAGGGCCAGGATCATCAGGATGCTCGTAGCGACCATGAGCAGGGTGGCGACGGCCATGATCACCGGGTCGACCCCGAGTCGCGCGGAGTCGAGGATCGCCTTGGGCAGGGTGGTCAGGCCCGGCCCCCCGATGAAGTTGATGAAGACCGCCTCGTCGAAGCTGGTGACGACGGCGAGGACGAACCCGCCGATCATCGCCGGCGCGAGCAGGCGCAGGGTGATCCCGAACCAGGCCCGCGCGCGGCTGGCGCCGGTGACCATCGCGGCGAGCTCGAGCTCGACGGGGATCCGGCTCAGCGCGGCGGAGGTCACGACCAGCATGAGCGGCAGCGCGAGCACCGTGTTGGCGAGCACCAGCCCGGCGTAGGTCCCGAGCAGCCCGAAGTCGGCCAACACGCCGTACATCGCGACGGCGAACGCGGAGATCGGGATGATGATCCCGGCGAGGCCGCCGACGTGCAGGACGTTGCGTCCGGGCAGGCGGCTGCGGTGGATCGCGAACACGGCCGGCACCGCGATCACCGCCGACAGCAGGCCGACCGGGAGCGCGATCTTCAGCGAGAGCATCAGCGCGCCGCGCCAGGTCTGGTCGGTGAACAGCGTCTCGTACTGGCGGAACCCCCAGGTGTCCGGCGGCACGCCGAAGTAGGGGTCGTTCGAGAACGAGAGCACCGCGGTGAGCAGCACCGGGGCGAGCAGGAACGCCGCCGCGAGCGTGACGGTCACGAAGCCGGCGATCCGCGTGATGCGGTCGCTCGTGCGGGGCGAGAGCCTCATGCGATCGCCCTCACGAGCCGCTCGCGGCCGACGAGCGCGACGACCAGGCCGAGGATCACGATCGCGATCACGAGCAGCACCACCGATGCCGCGCTCGCCACGCCGTAGTCGAAGAAGGTGAGGATCCGGTCCTGGATGAAGGTCGCCATGAACGGCGTCTGCGCGCCGCCCAGCAGGACCGGGGTGACGTAGAAGCCCAGCGAGATCGCGAACACCAGCGCCGTGCTGGCGACGATGCCGGGCATCGCGAGCGGCAGGACGATCGTGCGGATGATCCGGGCGCGGGACGCGCCCATGCTGCGCGCGGCCGAAAGCAGCGAGTCGTCGATGGTGAGCAGCGCCCCGTAGATGGAGACGGCCGCGTAGGGGACCATCGTGTAGACCATGCCGAGCAGCACGGCGGTCGGCGTGTAAAGAAGATCGAGCCCGCTCAGGCCGACGACATCGAGCAGCTGGTTGAGCGCGCCGTTCTCGGCGATCAGCAGAACGATCGCGTAGTTCTTGGTCACGGTGCCCATCCAGAACGGCGTGAGCACAGCCAGCCAGAGCACGATGCGCGCGAACGTGCTCTTGGCCGAGCGGATGTACCAGGAGCAGATCCCGCCGATGCCCACCGCCAGCACGGCCACGATCACGGAGCCGATGACGGTGGTGATGAGCGCCTTGCGCCCCGCGGCGCTCTCGAAGACGGCCGCGTAGTTGCTGAGGCCGTCGCCCGTGGAGAAGGAGTCGATACCCAGCTTCACCAGCGGGTAGAGCACGAACATGCCGAGCAGGATGAGCAGCGGCGTGATCAGCGCCAGCGCAGGGCGGTTGCCGAGGATGGAAGTCCACGCCCGCCGCTGCCTTGTCGATTGAGAAGTCCTTGCCGGGACGGCTGTCACGGTTCCTCCCGCGAGCCCTGAGCTCTCCGATATCAGGCTAACAACTGTTAGCCTCCGATATCAGGCTAACAACTGTTAGCCGGTTACGCAGGTAGGCAACTGTAACCGCTTAAAGATGCGCTTAACGCGCAGGACGCGATGCCGAGGGGCCCGTTGTGGTAAATGTACGAACGATTGTTAGTTTCCATCCGAGCCCGGCTCGGGACCCATTGGAGGGGAGACGAAGATGAATCCAAGTAAGCGCAGGACCGCCGGCTGGGCCAGCCTCCTGCTCGTCGCGCTGCTCGCTTTCGCGATCGCTGCATGCGGCGGCGACGACAACGGCGGCTCCGGCGGCTCCAGCGACGTCGCCGGCTCGGAGGACGAGCTCTTCGGCGACGTCCAGCTCACGATCGGCGGCTGGGGCGGCAAGATCAACAAGCAGACGAACATCTCCTACCTGCAGCCCTACAAGGCCGCCGGCGGGTCGAGCGCGGTCTTCGACAACGCGCCCGCGGCCCAGCTCGCGCGCATCCGGGCGCAGAACCGCTCGGGCAACGTGACCTGGGACCTCGTCGACTCGATCGGCGCGGATGCTGCGTGGCCGCTGTGGGAGGAGGGCCTGCTCGAGCCGCTGCCCGCGGACCTCAAGGAGCACCTCGTCGAGGTCCTCGGCCCGCGCAAGGTGACGGACTTCGGCTTCACCCACGCGAACATCGCGCACGTCATCGCCTGCAACATGGACAAGGTCGACGTCTGCCCGAAGACGATGGAGGAGTTCTTCGACGTCGAGAACTTCCCGGGCAAGCGCATGTTCCCGGGCGTCGGGCCGCTGACCGCCGCCGCGCTCGCGCAGTCGGCGATGGGCGTCCCGGCGGAGGAGATCGAGAACGAGCCGCCCGACCTCGACGCGATCTTCGCGAAGCTCGACGAGGTCAAGCCGGCGGTCGAGGTGTTCTTCACCTCCGGCGACCAGCAGGAGCAGATCATGCGCTCCGGCGAGGCCGACATGGGGATCATGTGGAGCGGCCGCGCCTACGCCCTCAAGGCCGGCGGGATGAACCTTGAGGTCAACTGGGACGGCGGCGTGTACGAGCCGAGCTACTGGGCCGCGGTCAAGGGCGGGCCGAACACCGAGGCCGCCTTCGCCCTCATGAAGTGGATCGCCGACAACGCCGAGGGGCAGGCCGAGTGGGCCGAGGCGCTCCACTACTCCGTGCCCAACCCGGATGCTCTCGAGCTCGTTCCGGCGGAGACGCAGGCGGAGCTCGCGGACACCCCGGAGAACTTCGAGAGGCTCGTCACGCCCAACTACCAGTGGTACGCGGAGAACACCGAGGAACTCAACACCCGGTTCCAGGACTGGGTGGGGGGCTGAGGGACACCCCTACCTCCTGAGGGACGCGTACGCGGAGCGGGCTCCGGTCATACCTCTCCCCGGGCCCGCTCCGCACCCTCAGCTGAGCCACTAACAAGCGTTAGTTAGACTCGCCAACCGACATGACGATCGCCGACATCGACAAACCCATCGGACCGGCCTCGGACGAGCTGTACGCGCGCGCCACCGGGCGGCTGCCGGGCGGCAACTCGCGCACCACGGTGTTCGTGCCGCCGCACCCCCCGTACGCGCGGCGCGGCGCGGGCTACCTCGTCGAGGACGTCGATGGCAACGAGCTCATCGACCTGCAGAACAACTACACGGCGCTGATCCACGGCCACGCCTACGGGCCGGTCGTGGAGGCGGCCTCGGCGGCGATCGCCTCGGGCGCTTCGTTCGGCCTGCCGACCGAAAGCGAGGTGCGGCTCGCCGGCATCCTTGGCGAGCGCCTCGGCTGGGCTACGCACTGGCGCTTCGCCAACTCGGGGACGGAAGCCGTGATGATCGCCCTGCGCGCGGCGCGCGCGATCACCGGCCGGGACGTGATCGTGCGCTTCGCCGGTTGCTACCACGGCAGCTACGACGCGGTGCTCGCGAAGGGCGCGGCAGGCGTCCCCGCGGGCCTCGACGCGGACGTGGTCGAGGTCCCGCTCGAGGACCTCGACGCGGTCGTCCGCGCCATGGACGAGCGCGAGGTGGCCTGCGTCCTGTTCGACGCGATGCCGAACCGCGCGGGCCTGCGCCCCGCGGACCCGGATTTCGTCAAGGCCCTGCGCGAGGAGACCCGCAGGCGCGGGGTCCTGCTCGTCCAGGACGAGGTGCTCACCTACCGCATCGCGCTCGGCGGGCTGCACTCCACCTACGGCATCCAGCCCGACCTCGTGACGCTCGGCAAGGTGATCGGCGGCGGCCTTCCGATCGGCGCGATCGGCGGCACGGCGGAGACGATGGCCGTCTTCGACCCGACCCGGCCGGACGCGCTGCCCCACGGCGGCACCTTCTCGGCCAACCCGGTGTCGATGGAGGCGGGGATCGCGGCGCTGCGGGACTTCGACGCGGCCGCGACCGAGCGCCTGAACGCGCTCGGCGACCGGCTGCGCGCGGGCCTTGCCGACCTCGGCTTCGAGGTCGCGGGCCGCGGTTCGCTGGTGCGCCTGCACGACCCCGAGCCCGCGCGGCTTTGGTGGGCGGCGTACCGCCAGGGCCTGCTGCTCTGCGGCAACGGCCTGGCCTGCCTGTCCACGCCGATGGACGACGCGACGGTCGACGAGATCCTGCGGAGGTTCGCCGATGTCGAGCGCTGAGACGTCCACGCTCGCGGAGGCGATCGCCGCCAACGTGAAGCCGGGGGACTCCGTCTACATCACGGGCTTCACGCACCTTATCGGGTTCGCGGCGGCGCACGAGATCATCCGCCAGGGGATCCGTGACCTCACGCTGATCCGGCTCACCCCGGACCTGGTCTACGACCAGATGGTCGCGGCCGGGTGCGCGCGCAAGCTCGTCTTCAGTTACCTCGGCAACCCGGGGGTCGGCTCGCTGAACGCGATCCGCCGGGCGATCGAGCGGGGCGAGATCGAGTGGGAGGAGTACACCCACGGATCGCTGATCGCGGCGCTGCGCGCGGGCGCCCAGGGCGCTCCCTTCGCGCCGGTGCCCGCGGTGGCGGGCACCGACCTGCCCCGGCACAACCCGGCGATCGCGACGGTGCGCTCGCCCTTCGACGGCACCGAGGTGCCGGTCGTCGCGCCGCTGCGCCCCGACGTGGCGATCGTGCACGCACAGCGCGCGGACGCCCAGGGCCGCGTCCAGGTGTGGGGCTCGGTCGGCGACATCCCCGAGGCCGCCCGCGCGGCCCGGCGCGTGATCGTGACCGCGGAGGAGATCGTCGACGAGGAGGCGCTGCGCGCCGACCCGAACCGCACCCTGCTGCTCGGGCGCGGCGTCGAGGCCGTGGTGCACGTCCCCTACGGCGCGCACCCGTCGTACGCGCAGGGCCTGTACGGGCGCGACAACCGCTTCTACCGGCAGTGGGCCGAGATCTCGGCCGACCCGGACGACTTGGACTCGTACCTCGAAGAGCAGGTGCGCTCGATCGGAGGATGGGACGCCCACGTCGAGCGCGAGCGCGAACGCCTCAACGAGCTCTCCAAGGTGGGGGAGAGCGTCCCGAACGCTGTGAATTTCGGAGACAACGCGGCGATCGCCGCAGTGCAGGAGTAGAGATGGCGAACCCTAAGGTGGTTGTAGTTGGAGGAGGGGCCCTCGGCCTCGCGACCGCGGTGCACCTGACGCGCAAGGGCGTCACCGACGTGACCGTGCTGGAGGCCGATCACGTCGCGTCCGGGTCGTCCGGCCTCTCCGTGGGGATCATCGAGACCCAGTACATGGACCGCCTGGACATCGCGCTGCGCGTCCACGCCATGGGCTTCTTCAACGAGCTCGAGCGCGACCACGGGCTCGACATCGTCCGCAACGGGTACCTGCGGCTGGTCCACGACGAGGACTCGCTGATGGCGGCGGAGCAGAGCGTCGCCACCCAGCACGAGCTCGGCGTCGCCGACGCGGCGGTCATCGACCGCGACGAGGTCCAGCGCCTCGTGCCGGACATGCGCTGCGACGACCTGCTCGGCGGGCTGTGGGGCCCGAGCGACGGGTTCATCGACGGCCACCTCTACGCGAACATGCTCGCGGAGATCGCGATGGACGCGGGCGCCCGCGTGGCGGTGCGCCAGCGCGTGAGCGCGATCGAGCCGAACGGCGCGGGCTACACGGTGCGCACCGAGGCCGGCGACGAGCTCGCCGCCGACTACGTCGTGAACGCGGCGGGCGCTTGGGGCGACCGGATCGCGGAGATGGCGGGGCTCGAGATGCCGCTCGTCGCCCAGCGCCACCAGGCGGCGATGGTCAAGGCCGAGGGCATCGACTACACGGTCCCGTCGGTCATGGACTACATCCCGCACTCGGGCCAGATCGGGGTGTACTTCCGCCACGAGCGCCCGGGGCAGCTGATCGCGGGCCTGCACAGCGAGGACATCACCGGCGGGGTGGTCGACCCAGACAACTACGCGCGCAGCGCGGACCCGGAGTTCATCGAGCTGCTCGCGGAGAAGCTGGCCGAGCGGCTGCCCTCCTTCGCGGAGAAGGCCGGCCTGGGCAACGGCTGGGCCGGGCTCTACCCCGTGAGCCCCGACGGCAAGCCGCAGCTCGGCCCCAACCCCGACGCGGAGCGCTTCATCACCGTCGGCGGCGCGGGCGGCTCGGGGATCCAGCTCTCCCCGGCGCTCGGCGAGATCGCGGCGGAGTGGATCGTGGACGGCGAGCCGAGCGCGGTCGAGGGCGTCGAGGTCCTGCTGCCCGGCCGCGAGAGCCTGGTCGGGGCGCATGGGTGAGCCGGTCGATCTGGCCGCCACCGCGGCGGAATACCTGAGCGACGGGGAGACCGTGCTCGTCGGCGTGGGCGCGCCGGGGAAGGCCGCCACGCTGGCGCAGCGCAGCCACGCCCCGAACCTCACGCTGGTCTACGAGTCGGGCGCGATCGGCAGCGTGCCGGCGCGCCCGCCGCTCTCGATCGGCGACCCGACGCTGTTCGCGGGCGCGCTCGCGGCGATGTCGGTCTCCGACACGTTCGCCTACGTGATCGAGGGCGGCCTGATCGACACGGCCTTCGTCGGGGCGGCCGAGATCGACCGCAGGGCGCGCCTCAACAGCACGGTCATCGGCGACTACGCGAGCCCGAAGGTGCGCCTGCCCGGCAGCGGCGGCGCCTGCGAGATCGTCGCCTACGCGCGGCGCACCCTCGTGCTCTCCCCGCTGCAGCGCCGCCGCTTCCCGGAGCGCGTGAACTTCGTCACCTCGGCCCCGCCGCCCAGCGTCGAGGTCGTGGTGGTGACCGACCGCTGCGTCTTCCGCCGCCCCCCGGGCGGGGACGAGCTCCTCCTCGACCGGCTGCTCGGCGGTACCACCGTCGAGGAGGTCCAGGCCGAGGTCGGCTGGCAGCTCACCCTCTCCGACTCGCTCGCCGGGGAGGTCGCGGGCCGTGCCTGAGGCATACGTCGTCACCGGCGTCCGCACCCCAGTCGGCCGCTTCGGCGGCTCGCTCGCCGACGTGCGCCCCGACGACCTCGCGGCGATCGTGATCCGCGCCGCCGTCGAGCGCGCGGGCGTCGACCCCGGGGCGATCGATGAGGTGATCATGGGCTGCGCGAACCAAGCGGGCGAGGACAATCGCAACGTGGCCCGCATGGCGGTCCTGCTCGCCGACCTGCCGGAGTCGGTGCCGGGCTTCACGGTGAACCGCCTCTGCGCCTCGGGCCTCACGGCGGTGACGAGCGCGGCGCAGGCGATCCGCGCGGGCGAGGCCGACATCGTGGTCGCGGGCGGCGTCGAGTCGATGACGCGCGCCCCCCTGGTGATGCCGAAGGGCGACCGTCCCTTCGCGCGCGGCGACCGCACCGCCTACGACACGACGCTCGGGTGGCGGTTCCCCAACCCGCGCATGGCCGAGCGCTTCCCGCTCGAGAGCATGGGCGAGACCGCCGAGAACGTGGCCGAGCGCTGGGAGGTGAGCCGCGCGGACCAGGACGAGTTCGCGCTGCGCAGCCAGCGGCGCTGGGCGGAGGCAGCGGCCGCGGGCCGCTTCGACGACGAGATCGTGCCGGTGGGCGAGTTCGCGCGCGACGAGCACCCGCGCGCGGACACCGACCTGGAGAAGCTCGCCAAGCTGCGCCCGGCGTTCCGCGAGGGCGGCACGGTCACCGCCGGAAACTCGAGCGGGATCAACGACGGCGCCGCGGCGCTCGTGCTCGCCAGCGAGCGCGGGCTGGAGATGCTGGGGCGCGACCCGATGGCGCGCTACGTGTGCTCGGCGGCGGCCGGCGTGGACCCGCGCGTCATGGGCGTGGGCCCGATCGACGCGGTGCGCAAGGCCGTGCGCCGCGCGGGCATCGAGATCGGCGACATCGACTTGGTCGAGCTGAACGAGGCCTTCGCCTCGCAGAGCCTCGCGGTGATCCGCGAGCTCGGCATCGACCCGGAGATCGTGAACGTGAACGGCGGCGCGATCGCGATCGGCCATCCCCTGGGGATGAGCGGGGCGCGGCTCGTGGTCTCGCTCACGCACGAGCTCGCGCGCCGCGGGGCGCGGTACGGCCTGGCGACGCTCTGCGTCGGCGTCGGGCAAGGACAAGCAGCGGTATTCGAACGCACAGGAGGAGCAGACCGATGACGCGACTGACATACACGAGCGGCTCTCTCGACGCCGACACGGACGCCGCTTACGAGGCGGAGCTGGCGAAGGCCCGCGCCGAGGGCTCGCCCGAGCTCGGGCACTGGATCGCCGGCGAGGAGGTCGCGGCAGGCGAGGTCTTCGAGCGCGAGAACCCGTCCTTCACCGACGAGATCGCGAGCCGCGCGCGCGAGGCCGACGCGGACGTGATCGCCAAGGCGGTCGAGGCGGCGAAGGACGCGCGGGTGGAGTGGCGCCGCACGCCCTACGCCGAGCGCAACGCGAAGCTGCGCGCCGCGGCCCGCTGGATCGAGGAGCACGTGCCCGAGATCGCGGCGATCCTCTCGCTCGAGACGGGCAAGACCCGCATCGAGGCGATCGCCGAGGTGCAGGAGGGGATCGACCTGATCGAGACCTACTGCTCCGAGATCGAGCGCAACTACGGGTACACCCACCCGCTCAAGAGTTTCAGCGACAACGAGCAGAACACGGAGACGTTGCGTCCGTACGGCGTGTTCGGGGTGATCGGACCGTTCAACTTCCCGTTCGCGCTGTGCATCGGGATGTCCTCGGCGGCGATGGTGGCCGGCAACACGGTCGTCCTCAAGCCATCGGAGGAGGCACCGTGGTCGGCCGCCAAGTTCGCCGAGGCCATGAACGCCGCGGGCGTGCCCGCGGGCGTGTTCAACCTCGTCCACGGCGGGCCCGAGGCGGGCAAGGAGCTCGTCGACTCCCCGGTCGACGGCATCGCGTTCACCGGCTCGGCCGAGGTCGGCCGCGCGATCGCGAAGCGCCTGCACGAGGGCCCCTACACCCGCCCGGCGCTCACCGAGATGGGCGGCAAGAACCCGGCGATCGTGACCGCGAACGCCGACGTCGACAAGGCTGCCGAGGGCATCGCCCGCGCCGCGTTCGGCCTGTCGGGCCAGAAGTGCAGCGCCTGCTCGCGGGCGATCGTCGTGGAGGACGTCTACGACGAGCTCGTCGAGAAGCTGGCCGAGTTCACGCGCGGCCTCAAGGTCGGCGAGCCGGGCGACCCGACCTCGTTTCTCGGGCCGGTGATCAACGAGAAGACCGTCGCGCGCTTCGAGGACGCCGTCGAGGCGGCGAAGGCCGACGGCCGGATCGTCGCCGGCGGCGGGCGGCCGGACCTGCCCGGCTACTACGTGGAGCCCACGGTCGTCGGGGACCTGCCGCGCGGCCACCGGCTCACCCGCGACGAGCTCTTCATGCCGTTCGTCACGGTCACGAAGGTGGCCGACCTCGACGAGGCGATCGAGGAGGCCAACGCGGTGGTCTACGGCCTCACCGCGGGTATCTTCACCGAGGACGACGCCGAGGCCGAGGAGTTCTTCGACCGCATCGAGGCGGGCATCACCTACCGCAACCGGCGCGCCGGCGCGACCACCGGCGCCTGGCCCGGCACCCAGTCGTTCTGCGGCTGGAAGTCGAGCGGCACGACCGGCAAGGGCGGTCTGGGCCCGCACTACGTCCCGCAGTTCATGCGCGAGCAGAGCCGCACGGTGGTCTCGTAGCCCGCGCGCGCAACCCGTACTTCGCCAGGAGAAAGGAAGGCATGGCACACGTAGCACCCCGGATGGCGTTCTCGCTCGACGAGTACCAGGAGCGGCTCACCAAGACCCGGGCCTGGATGGAGCAGAACGACGTCGAGCTCCTCGTCATCAACCAGCCGGAGCACTACAACTGGCTCTCCGGCTACGACCCGACGAGCGTCTTCTACCACCAGACCCTGCTCGTCGAGCGCAACCCCGAGCGTGAGCCGGTCCTGCTCTGCAACAAGGCCGAGCTCGCCCTCTGCGAGGAGACCTGCTGGCTGGACGACGTGCGCACCGTCTGGACGCACGAGGACCAGATCGACCAAGTCATGAAGGTGGTCAACGAGCTCGGCGACTACGCCGACCGCGAGATCAAGGTCGGGGTCAACCTCTCGAGCTACCACTTCCGGCCGGTCTTCGCGTTCAAGCTGCGCGACGAGATGCCCAAGGCCGAGTTCGTGGACATCACGCCGGCGCTCGACGACCTGCGCCTCGTCAAGTCCAAGGCCGAGATCGACTACCTGCGGCGCGCCGCCCACATCGCCGACCTCGGTGTGACCGCGGGCATCAACGCGATCCGCGAGGGCGTGACCGACCGCGAGGTCCTGGCCGAGATCCAGCACGCCGTGTTCCTGAACGGCGGCGAGTTCCCGGCCTACCCGACGCTGGTCGACGCACGCGGCACGCTGCACGGCACGCCCACTGGCAAGATCCTGCAGAAGGGCGACACCGTTTACTGCGAGGTGAGCGGCGTCGTGCGGCGCTACCACTGCAACATCTCGCGGACGATCGTCATCGGCGAGCCCGACGAGAAGATCCGCAAGCTCTACGGGATCGTCAAGGAGACGCTCGACCGCGCCACCGACGCGCTGCGCCCGGGCAAGCGGGTGAGCGAGATCGTCGAGCTCGTCGCCGAGTGCCAGGCGGGGTTCGAGCAGAACACGTGGGGGCGCTTCGGCTTCTCGATGGAGATCGCCTACCCGCCGATCTGGATCGGCGGCCTCAGCCTGATGCGCGGCGACGACCACGTGCTCGAGCCGGGCATGGTGATCACGATGGAGCCGGGCCTCTCGTACGCGGACGGCAAGACGATGATGATCGGCAACAACGTCCTCGTCACCGAGCACGGCCCCGAGATCCTGAACAACGTCCCGTCGGAGCTGTTCGTCAAGTAGCCAGGGAGGGATGCCGATGCCACAGCGCGACACCGTCCACTGGTACGCGGGGCCCACGACCTTCTACCGGGCGCCGGCGCGCAAGCCGGAGGAGGTCGGCGAGGGCCAGGTGGGCGTCCTCGGCGTCCCGCTCGACTCGTGGACGCTCGGGCGCAACGGCCAGCGCTACGCGCCGCGGGCGATCCGCGAGGCCTCGCTGTATCTCGCGGGCTACTACGGCCTGCAGACCGAGCCGGTCGGCTACGTCGAGGTGAACACCGGGAACGTGTCGACCGTGCCGGACGAGCCGCGGCTGTTCGACTGCGGCGACGTGCGGCTGCACCAGGGCGATTACGAGCTGCAGACGCGCGCGATCGCCGACCCGGTGGCCGCGATCACCGCGAACGGCGGCTTCCCGGTCGTCCTGGGCGGGGACCACTTCGTCCCCTACCCCTCGATCCTCGGGTTCATCGAGGGGCTGCGCCGGCGCAAGCCCGACGCCAAGGTGGGGTTCTTGAACCTCGACGGGCACTTCGACCTGTGGGACGAGTTCAAGGACATGGGCCGCTACAACCACGGCACGTTCGCCCGCCGGATCAGCGAGCTGCCCGAGGTGGGCAGGATGGTGTGGTGGGGGCTGAACGGCACCCACATCGCCCAGCCCGACCAGATCGAGCTCTGCCGCGACAAGGGGTACGCCGCCTATACCGTGCGGTCGATCCGTGAGCGCGGCATCCAGGAGACGATGCGCGAGGCGCTCGAGATCGCCTCGGAGGGCGCCGACGCCGTCTACGTCACGTTCGACATCGACGTGACCGACGGCGCGTTCGCGCCCGGCACGCACAGCATCGTCGTCGACGGGCTCACCTCGGGTGAAGTCCTGGCGGCGCTGGCGGTGCTGCCCGAGTTCGAGACGGTCCAGGCCTTCGACGTCTGCGAGCTGATCCCGCAGTACGACGTCGGTGGCGGTCGGACCGCGCGCTACGCGGCGCACGCGATCCTGTCGGTGATCGCCGGACGCGTGCTCGATTCCGAGCCGCGGTTCAGCGAAGCGGACCTGGGAGCGATCTTCCGCTAAAGGGGAGTCAGCGGACGGACTTGGCGGCGGTGCCCTTCTTCTTCGCGCCGTCGCCAAGTTCCGCACGTCCGGAGAGGCCGGCGAGGATGAAGTCGGCGAAGATCTCCCCGATCTGCTTCGGGCTGAGGCGCCCGTCCTCGCGGTACCAGGTGTCGACCTGGGTGCACATCGTCCCGATCGCGAACGCGACGACCGCGACGTCGGCGACCCGCCAGCCCTCCTCGCGCTTGCCGTCCTCGAGGATCTGACGCAGCAGGCCCTCGTGCGCGTCGCGGATCGCGAGCACGCGGCGGCGGTTGCGCGGCTCGAGGGCGTGAAGCTGCTCGTCGGCGACACGCGCGGCGAGCCGCTGCTTGGCGTGCACCTCGACGTGCCAGAGCACGAAGGCGCGCATGCGCTCGGTCGGGGTCTCCAGGCCCTCGAGGCGGGCCAGCGCTCCCTGGTAGAGGGCGGTGGTCACCTCCAGGGAGATCTGCATCAGAAGGGCTTGTTTGCTGGGGAAGTGGTTGTATAGGCTCCCCGCTTTGATGTTGGCCCCGGCGGCGATCTCCCGCATCGTCGAGCCGTGGTAGCCCTTCTCGTAGAAGAGACGGGTCACTACCGAGATGATCCGGCGGTCGGTGGGCTCCGACGAGTTGGAGTTGCCCTTCGCACTCACTAACGTTTGTTAGAGTACCCGAGATGGCGGGCGTCCGTCGTAGCGAGCCGCGGCCGCCAGCTGGAGCCGGTGCGCGTGGCCGGAGTTGGCACCGGCAAGCCGCTCAAGCCGCCCTCCGCGGGGGCCTGGACCGGGTCCTCGCCGCCAAGACGCTCGCGATCGTCGGCGCCTCGGACCGCCGCGGCCCGCACCGGGCGATGATCGAGAACGTGCTCACCACGGGCGCCCGCGCCTGGGGCGTGAACCCGCGCCGCACGGGGGTGAGCGGCCTGCGCTGCTACCCGTCGATCGCGGAGCTGCCCGAGGTGCCGGACATCGCCGTCCTGCTCCTGGGCGCCGAGCGCCTGCTCGCCGCGGCGGAGGAGGCGGTGGACGCCGGGGTGAAGGCGCTGGTCGTGCCGGGGCTCGGCGCGGAGGCGGGCCGCGACGGCAGGTCGGTGGGCGAGCGCCTCGCGGAGATCGCGGACGGGCGCGACGTGCCGATCCTCGGCCCGAACTGCATGGGGATCGCGAACCCGCTCGGCACCTCGGCGTGGATCGGCACGCTCGGGCGCGAGCTGCGCGGGGGCAGGGTGGCGGCGGTGGTGCAGTCCGGCTCGGTGGGCGAGGCGCTGTGCGCGCTGGGCGCGCGCGTGGGCTTCCGGTGCATCGCCTCGGTGGGCCTTGAGCTCAACCGTGACGCCGCCGACTGGTGCGCGGCGCTGGCGGCCGATGACGAGACCGCCGCGGTCGGCCTGTTCATCGAGAGCGTCCGCCGGCCCGCGGCGCTCCATGCCGGGCTCGAGCTGCTGGCCGAGGCCGACAAGCCGGTGGTCTGCCTGCGCGTCGGGAAGTCGAGCGCCGGCGCGCGGGCGACGGTCGCCCACACCGACGCCGTGCTCACCCCGGAGCGCGCCTTCGCGGCGATGGCCCGGGCGACGAACCTGATCGAGGCGCACGACTACGCCGAGTTCGTGGAGATGCTCGAGCTGCTCGGCCGCAAGCGCCGCCCCCAGGGCACGCGCATCGCGGCGGTGACGCAGTCGGGCGGGGAGGCGGCGCTGCTCGGCGACCTCGCGGCGGCCGCTGACGCGCCCATGCCCGACTTCTCGCCGCACCTCAAGGAACGCCTGGCCGCCGAGTTCCCGCCCGACATGCCCGTGCAGAACCCCCTGGACGCGTGGGTGATCGACGACACGGTCGGCACGTACGGGCGCGTGTTCGAGGCGATCGCCGAGTCCGGCGAGTTCGACGCGCTGGTCGTGCAGCTGGACCAGTCGCCCTTCGTGGGGCGGCTCGAGCGCGACGTCGCGGAGGCGATCACGCGCGAGCTGACCGCGATCGCCGACTCGCCCACCCAGCCGGTGCTGCTCTCCATGAACAGCTCGGAGCCCGTGCCGGCGGTCCGGGAGCTGACGACGCAGCACGACATCCCGCTCCTGCGCGGATCGGCGGCGCCGGTGAGCGCGTTAGTCAAGGTCGGCGGGTGGCGCCCGCGCCGCAGGCGCCGCACCCCGGAGCTCGGCGCGCCGATCGACCTGCCCGCCCACCCGCTCGGCCAGATCGAGGCGGCTCGGTACCTGGAGGCGGAGGGGGTGCGCTTCAGCGCGCACCGCCGTGTGGACGGCGTCGAGGAGGCGATCGACGCGGCCAGCGAGCTCGGCTGGCCTGTCGTGCTCAAGTCCGACCGCCCCGGCCACCGCGCGGCGATCGGCGGGGTGGAGCTCGACGTCGCCAACGAGGACGCGCTGCGGGCGGCCGCGGACCGCATCGGTACGGATCTATTGATCGTCGCCCAGCAGATCCCCTCGGCGCCGGAGATCTACTGCGGCGGCCGAGTGGAGCCGGACTACGGCCCGGTGCTCTGCGTCGGCTGGGGTGGGCGCTACGTGGAGGGCATGCTCCACATGTCGTGCGCGCTCGCGCCGGTCCCCTCCACGGAGGCGCTGGAGGTCTGGGGCGACGTCCCCGGCCTGCGCGACGTCTGCCCGCGCGGCTTCTGGGTCGAGCTCAGCGAGACGGTGGCCGCGGTGAGCCGCGTGATCGCGAGGCTTCCGGTCGGCGCGGCGATCGACGTGAACCCGATCCTGATCAGCCCGGACCACGGCATCGTCGCCGTGGACGCCCTGATCGCCCCGCCGAACGCAACCCGCCGCGTGCCGGGGATCGCGACCTGACCCACGCGCGCGGCCTTCCTGCCCCTGAGAGACAAGAGGCCTCAACCACGTCCTGTGTGCGATCGAGGTTCCTTTCGCAGGAGGCTAGGAGGGCAGATCGCGTGGGGCCTGTGGCCCGCTACCTCCTGTGACTCTGCTGTAGTTTCACGCCAGCGATAACCCGCGGGCCGCTAGGAAGGCCGTCCGCACCGGGGAGAGAAGTGCCGCCGAGCATGACGCACGAGCAGGTTCGTGGCGCGCCGGCCCACACCGGCGGCGTCATCGTGCACGCGAAAGCGAGGCGACCGTGCCGAAGGTGATCAGCCCGTCGCGTCTCGCGCGCTTCTACTTCCACGAGTGCGAGCGATACCTGCGCTATTCCTCGGTCAGGGCTGAGGACCGAGAACGGGAGGGAGTGCCTCGCCCCGTCCGGGAGACAAGACCGGTCGCGCAGGCGATCCTCGACAGCGGGCTCGCATGGGAGGAGGAGGTGGTCGAGCATCTGCTGAGCGGTCACGTGTACCTCGCGGAGGGCGCAGGCGAGGACGGCAAGCCGCTGTCGGAGAGCGTGATCGATCAAGCGACGGCGCGCCGGCTTCTGACCTCCATCGAGCCGGGCGAGTCGGTCTACCAGCCGGAGCTGGCGGTCCCGCCGAGGTTCTACGAGCGCTACGGGCTCGACCCAGACGTGGTCCACTGGCCACCGTGCCGACCGGATCTCGTCGAAGCGGACGCGACCCCGAACGGCGAGACGGTCCTTCGCGTCATCGACATCAAGGCGAGCCCCGGGGTCAAGCTGTCGCACCGAATCCAGGCGACCGTGTACTCGTTGGTGCTCGAATGCCTCCTTGAGGAGTGGGGGGTGCGAGTGGTGCGAATGGTTCGAGCACTGCAGAACGGAGATGCGCAAGCAGGACTCGGTGTCGCGCGTGCCGTACCTCACGACGCACGGGAAGCGGTTCCTGGAGACGAGCGATCCGCCGGTCAGAACCCTCAGCGACCTCGCGGAGCTCCTAGACGATCCGCAACGCACAAAGAGCCTTGACGGCTGCGCATCGCTGCGGGGTCGTGCGTCCCGCCTCCGAAGCCAGGTCACCGCGCTGCGCGAGAAGGAGGTGAAGCCGCTCGGCGCCGCGTCGCTGGCGATGCCGCTCTACGAGAACGTCCGCGTCGTCCTCACGGTGCAGAGCGAGCCGGTGTCGGGGAACGTGTACGCGTACGGCCTTTACGCGCAGGGCCTCCGCGACCTGACCGGCGAGGGCCCGTTCACCACCGTGCGCGTTGCTCCCGACGGCAGCCCGGAGACGGTCGCGGGCCTCCGGCGCAACCTCGTCGAGGACCTCTGGGCGATCCTCCACGCACTCGACCAGTTCAACGCGAACCGGGAGTGGAAGGACCAGAAGGCCCTCCAGATCTACGTGTTCGACTCGTATGAACGGCGCCTTCTGGTCGAGGCGCTCATGGAGGCCCTTCGCGACGAGGACGTGGCGGAGGAGGCCCTCAAGGTCCTGTTCTATCTGCAGGGGGAGGATCTCCTGAGGGCGGCCGAGCATCCGGCCGAGGAGGTCTTCTTCCCGATCGTCGTCCTCAACGAGGTGCTGCAGACCCAGCTGGCGCTGCCGGTGGAGGTGTCCTACCGCTTCGCGGATGCCAACCAGCTTCTCCAGCCGAGCGAGGGCGGGTTCGAGTTCCAGGACTCCGAGTACTTCGGTTTTGAGCTCTCAAACCAGATGCGCTCGGACGCCATCTACGCAGTCTGGTACCAGGAAAAGACCGACCGCCTCGCGTGGATCGAGAACGAACTCAAGGCCCGTCTGTGGGGTGCCAACAGCCTCGTGAATGGCACTCGACAGCGCTTGCGGGAGGCGGGGGCGCTCTTCGCGTACGCGCCGAAATTCCGCCTTCCGGCGTCTTTCGCCTACGGCTCGCCGTTGCTTTCGCGCCTCGCGTTCCTCGCGCAGCGCGCGGAGCTGTCCGACTGGCACGGCCCCGCGATCGTCTGCGCCCAGGCCGGAAACGTGAACACGGGCTGCTTCGACCCGCTGGCCGAGGTGGTCGAGGTCTGCCGCGAGCACGGCGCCTGGTGC
>Ga0310837_100182_pt1 | contig 62309 bp, 57 predicted proteins | sample SM_ome_5_FD_201315 | JGI IMG/M metagenome (GOLD analysis project Ga0310837, IMG submission 201315) | Sorghum-adapted microbial communities enriched on stacked mutant (SM) sorghum from Joint BioEnergy Institute, Emeryville, California... ...
CGGGCTGCAACTGCTGGTAATGAACCTCGAAAAGAGACTCCGGGTTCTCTTTTTGCCTCTTTTGCAATGGCTTTGGTCGGCTCTTGCATTCCGCTCCCCCGTGTTGTCTTAAAACGTGACCCGTTCAACAAGCCCTACATAATGATCAGCCGATCGAACCTTCCATTTCGAACTTGATCAGCCGATTCATCTCGACCGCGTACTCCATCGGCAGCTCCTTCGTGAACGGCTCGATGAAGCCCATGACGATCATCTGCGTCGCTTCCGCTTCCGACAGGCCCCGGCTCATCAGATAGAAGAGCTGGTCTTCCGACACCTTCGACACCGTCGCCTCGTGTTCGAGCGTAATGTTGTCGTTCAGGATCTCGTTGTACGGGATCGTGTCCGACGTCGACTGGTTGTCGAGAATGAGCGTGTCGCACTTGATGTTCGACTTCGCGCCGTCGGAGTTGCGGCTGAACGAAGCGAGCCCGCGGTACGTCACCTTGCCGCCGTGCTTCGAGATCGACTTCGAAATGATCGTCGACGTCGTGTCCGGCGCGAGGTGGATCATCTTCGCCCCGGCGTCCTGATGCTGGCCTTTGCCGGCGACGGCGATGGACAGGACGCTGCCCTTCGCGCCGCGGCCCTTCAGGATGACGGCCGGATACTTCATCGTCAGCTTCGAGCCGATGTTGCCGTCGACCCATTCCATCGTCGCATTCTCTTCCGCAACCGCGCGCTTCGTGACGAGGTTGTAGATGTTCGGCGCCCAGTTCTGGATCGTCGTGTAGCGGACGCGCGCGTCCTTCTTCACGATGATCTCGACGACGGCGCTGTGCAGCGAGTTCGTGCTGTAGATCGGCGCCGTGCAGCCTTCGACGTAGTGGACGAAGCTGCCTTCGTCAGCGATGATGAGCGTCCGTTCGAACTGCCCCATGTTCTCCGAATTGATCCGGAAATACGCCTGCAGCGGAATCTCGCATTTCACGCCCGGCGGCACGTAGATGAAGCTGCCGCCCGACCAGACGGCGCTGTTCAGCGCGGCGAACTTGTTGTCCGTCGGCGGCACGACCGTGCCGAAGTATTCCTTGAAGATCTCCGGATGCTCCTTCAGCGCGGTGTCCGTGTCCATGAAGATGACGCCTTGCTTCGCCAGGTCTTCACGCATGTTGTGGTAGACGACTTCCGACTCGTACTGGGCGGACACGCCCGCGAGGAACTTCTGCTCCGCCTCGGGAATGCCCAGCTTGTCGAACGTCTCCTTGATTTCGGCCGGCACTTCTTCCCAGGTCCGGCCCTGCTTCTCGGACGGTTTCACATAATATTGGATATCGTTGAAGTCGAGCTCATCCAGATCGCCGCCCCAGCGCGGAACCGGCATCTTGTTGAACTGCTCCAGCGCCTTCAGGCGGAACTCGAGCATCCATTCCGGCTCGCCCTTCATCTGCGAGATCGTGCGCACAATGTCCGCCGTAAGCCCCTTGCCCGTCTGGAAGACAGCCTTGTGCTCGTCGCGGAAGCCATATTTGTATTCTTCCAACTCCGGCGCCTTTTTCGCCATCGCCCTCAGCCTCCTTTGTCATCCCTCTCGAAAAAATCAACCCGCCGTACCCATGCCTTCCAAACCGAGTCCCGACGTCAGCTCTGCCGCCCGGCTTCGATGCCCTTCCGCAGCGCGTTCCAGGCGAGTGTCGCACATTTGATCCGCGCCGGAAATTTGCTGACGCCCGAGAGCGCCTCGAGATCCTCGTACTCCTCGAATTCGACGGGCTGCCCCTGCATCAGGGCGCTGAATTTCTCCGCCATGCCGAGCGCCTCGTCCAGCGTCTTGCCGCGGATCGCGTCCGTCATCATCGAGGCCGAGGACATGCTGATCGAACAGCCTTCCCCCGTATATTTCGCCAGCTTGACGACGCCGTCTTCCATCTGCAATTGCAGTCGGATCCGGTCGCCGCAAGTCGGATTGTTCAGGTTGACCGTTACGGAGTCTTCGTCCAGCGCTCCGCGGTTGCGGGGATTTTTGTAGTGGTCCATGATGACCCTTCGATACAGTTCATCCAATTGCATGACCGAAGAACTCCTTTGCCTTGATTAGCGCCGCGGCCAGCCGCTCCACGTCGTCCTCGGTGTTGTAGAGGTAGAAGCTGGCGCGGGCGGTCGCCGTCACGTCGAGCTTGCGCATGAGCGGCTGGCAGCAATGGTGCCCGGCCCGGATCGCGACGCCTTCCGTATCGAGGACGGTCGCCACGTCGTGCGGATGCACGCCGTCCAGATTGAACGTCACGAGCCCGACGCGCTCGCGCGGGCCGTACAGCGTGACGCCTTCCATCTCCGACAGCCGGTCGTAGGCGTAGCGCGACAGCGCCGCGCTGTGGCGGTCGATCTCCTCCATCCCGACTTCCGCCAGAAAGTCGATCGCCGCCGCCAGGCCGACCGCGCCCGCGATGATCGGCGTGCCGCCCTCGAACCGCCAGGGCGCTTCCTTCCACGTCGCGTCGTAGTAGTCGACGTGCTCGATCATCTCGCCGCCGTACTCGACCGGCTCCATCCGCTCGAGCAGTTCCAGCTTTCCATAGAGTGCCCCGATTCCGGTCGGACCGCACATCTTGTGCCCCGAGAACGCGTAGAAATCGCAATCGAGATCGCGCACGTCCACCTTCATGTGCGGAGCCGACTGCGCGCCGTCGACGACCATGACCGCGCCGCGCTTGTGCGCCAGCGCCGCGATCTCCTTCACCGGATTGACGACGCCGAGCACGTTCGAGACGTGGGTGACGGAGACGATCTTCGTCCGGTCCGTGAGCGTCGCCTCGACGTCCGCCAGCTTGATCGTCCCGTCCGGCTGCATCGGGATGTAGCGCAGCACCGCGCCCGTCGCCTTCGCCGCCTGCTGCCACGGAATCAGGTTCGCGTGGTGCTCCATCGGCGTCAGCACGATCTCGTCGCCTTCGCGCAGCGCGGCGCGCGCCCAGGAGCGGGCGACGATGTTCAGCGCCGTCGTCGTGCCGCGCGTGAAGACGATCTCCCGCTCGCTGGCCGCGTTCAGGAACCGGGCGACCTTCGCCCGGGCGCCCTCATAGGCGTCGGTGGCGCGGGACGCGAGCGTGTGGACGCCGCGGTGTACATTCGCGTTGCTATGCTCATAATAGCGGACGATCGCGTCGATGACGCTGCGCGGCTTCTGCGAAGTCGCCGCGTTGTCCAGGTAGACGAGCGGATGCCCGTTCACCTGCTGGTCCAAAATCGGAAACTGCTTGCGAAGTTCGAGCGGGTTCATGCGTTCAGCTTCCCTTCGATCATCCGCTCGAGTTCCTCGCGCACCGCTTCGATCGGCACTTCGGAGACGATCGGCGCAAGGAAGCCGCGGATGATGAGCCGTTCCGCCACTTCACGGGAAATGCCCCGCGACATCAGATAGTAGATCTGCTCCTCGTTCACCCGGCCGACGCTCGCGGCGTGGTCGGCCTTGACGTCGTCCTCGTCGATGAGCAGGATCGGGTTCGCGTCGCCGCGCGCCTTCGGACTCAGCATGAGCACCCGTTCCGTCTGGTGCCCGTTCGCCTTCGTGGCGCCTTTCTCGATCTTCGTGACGCCGCTCAAGATCGCCGTCGCCGAATCGCGCATGACGGCCCGCGTCTCCATCTCGCTCTCCGAGCTGAGACCGTGGTGGACGGCGTGCGTCGTGATGCTCATGTTCTGCGACCCGGTGCCGACCGTGATCAGCTTCGAATCGGACGTCGAGCCGTTGCCCTTCAGGTCGGACTTCGTGACCGACAGCGTGTTGCCGTTGTTCAGATCGCCGATGATCCATTCGATCCGGGCGTCGTTCGCAAGCGCCGCGCGGCGGATCGACAGATCCGTGACGCTTTCCGGCAGATGGTGGATCGACGCGAACCGCACAAGCGCGCCGGGTCCCGCGACGACTTCGACCACGGAGTGGTGGACGGCGACCGCCGACCGGCCCGCGCCGCTTGCCAACACGCGGTCGACATAGGACACGCGGCTGTTCGCGTCGGCCACGATCAGAATATGCGGCGCGAAAGCCGCTTCCGCGTCATCCAGGTAGAGGACGGCCTGCAGCGGCACTTCCAGTTCGACATTTTTCGGCACATAGACGAAGACGCCGCCGTTCCAGAGCGCCGCGTGCAGCGCGGTCAGCTTGTCTTCGTCCGGCTTGACGGCGCTGAACAGATGCTTCTTCACAAGCTCGCCGTGTTCGCGGACGGCCGTCTCCAGATCGGTGAAAATGACGCCCTTCGATTTCCACTCTTCCGCGAGGTGGCGATACGCCGCGCCGGAATTCCGCTGCACGACGAGATTCGCCGCGTCCTGCGGCAGCGATGCGCGGATTTCTTCCGGAAGCTGCGACAAATCTCCCGCGGGTTCGGGACGCCTGTCGATGCCGAGTGCCGTCAGATTCCAGCGGTCGATGCGCATTTTCTCGGGTCTGGGCCATTCCAGCGCGCCGGCCAGCGCGGCCGCTTCCTTGCGGATGTCGGTCAGCCAGCCGGGTTCGCCTCTGCCCTGGGACAAAGCTTCGATATTTTCACGGCTCACCGGCGCATTCAATTGCGTGCTCATGTCGTGTCAACGCCCCTCTCCGCTCAGGCTTGACCGACGGTCTCGTCGACGATGCCCAGCTCTTCCTTGACCCAGTCGTAGCCTTCGGCTTCGAGGCGCTCGGCCAGCTCCGGTCCGCCCGACTTGACGATGCGTCCCTGCATCATGACGTGGACGAAATCCGGCTTGATATAGTTGAGCAGCCGCTGATAGTGCGTGATGATGAGGAATCCGCGGTCTTCCGAGCGCATGCTGTTGACGCCTGCCGCGACGATCTTCAGCGCGTCGATGTCAAGGCCCGAGTCGACTTCGTCGAGAATGACGATCTTCGGCTCGAGCATCATCATTTGCAGAATCTCGTTCCGCTTCTTCTCGCCGCCCGAAAACCCTTCGTTCAGGTAGCGGTGCGCGAGCTCCGGATCCATCTCGAGCTCCTTCATCTTGCTTTCGAGCTGGCGAATGAACTTGATGAGCGAAATTTCATTGCCTTCGCCGCGGCGCGCGTTGATCGCGCTGCGCAGGAAATCGGCGTTCGTGACGCCCGTAATTTCGCTCGGGTATTGCATCGCAAGGAACAGCCCGGCGCGCGCCCGCTCGTCGACTTCCATCTCGAGCAGATTCTCGCCGTCGAGCAGCGCTTCGCCTTCCGTCACCTCATATTTCGGATGCCCCATGAGCGCCGACGCGAGCGTGCTTTTGCCCGTGCCGTTCGGACCCATGATGGCGTGGATCTCGCCGCCGCGGATGTCGATGTCAATGCCTTTCAGAATCTCCTTGCCTTCGATCGACGCCCGCAGCCCTTTTACCGTAAATCGAGTCGCCATGTATGGTGTCTCCTTCCGCTTTTGAACTGTATGAATGAAAGGTGATTATCAATGATAATCGCCATGTAATTTAAAATTATTCTAATATATTTCTCCGCGCCATGCAACAAACGCCGGCCCGGTTCCTCGCGGCTCTCCGACAGCCCTCTGCGCCCGCGGACGGCCGGCTTCACGGCCGCATTCAGGCCAGCGCGTTCAAAATTTCGGCTTCCCGCCGCCGAAACGCATCGTCCGCCAGAACGGGTTGGAACCGGGCATCCGCCGCCAGATCTTCGAGCATCACCCACGATTTGCATCCGGAATAGGATTCGCGATGCGGAATCGCGACGGGCGCTTCGGCCGCATGGACGCGAAGAACGAGCACATGGAGCGGCTTCGTCCGCTTCCATTTCAGCCGTTCGTCCGCGAACGCTCCGGTCCAGATGTGAAAACGGTCCAGCCTGGCCAGCGTATCCGCATCCGTCACCTCGATGTCGCGCACCGCCTCCGCCCACGCCTTCAGCAGCAGCCTGCCGCCCGCCGCCTCGCGCTCGGCCAGCGTGCGTCCGATCAGCGGCCGGCATTCTTCCTTCAGCAGATGCTCCCGCTGATGCTCATAGGTCGGCAGCAGCCAGAAGCGCGGCGCGGCGAGCCGAAAATCCCGCGTCTCCTCGGCGATCCCGCCCTTGCGCATGAGGATCATCTGGCGCCCGCAGACAAGCGCTTCAATCGCCGCCGCCCATTCTTTCAGCGCGGTGCCGTCCCGCAGCCCGGCAAGCGGCGTCACGTTTCCGTCCATCGCCCGGCATCCCCTCCGATCCATGCTGAGTCTTCATTATACCAGATACCGACGCCCGAATGCGAACAAGAGGGAAAAGTTTCTGGCCTGACGGAAGCGCCCGCCGCGAACCCGACCGCATGAGTGATTCCCGTCCGCGAATTCCATGCAAGCGATGCAAAAGAGGGTATTCCAATCAGAATAAATCTTCCTTATACTATTAGGCATAATGCCTATAAAGATGCAACGCCACGGAGGTGCCGCAATTGTCCGAATATCATCCGCTTACCGAACCGGAGGCGATCGGGATCGCCCGCCGGATTGAAGGCTTCTTCCCGCAGGGAGCCGAGCTGACGAGCCGCGAGATCGGAGACGGCAACCTGAACCTCGTCTTCCACATCCGCGACGAGCGTTCGGGCCGCAGCCTCATTCTGAAGCAGGCGCTCCCCTACGCGAAGGTCGTCGGGGAATCCTGGCCGCTCACGCTCGACCGTTCGCGCATCGAGAGCGAGGCGCTGATCGAAGAAGGCCGCCTCGCGCCGGGCCTTGTGCCGAAAGTGTACAAGTACGACCCGGATCTGGCGCTCACGGTCATGGAGGATCTGAGCGACCACGTCATCATGCGCAGCGGGCTGATGCAGTGCCGCCGCTTTCCGCTGTTCGCCGACCATATCTCGACGTTCCTCGCGAACACGCTGTTCTTCACGTCCGATCTCGGCATGAACCAGCAGGAGAAGAAGTTGAAGGCCGGCCGGTTCATCAATCCGGAATTGTGCAAGATCACCGAAGATCTCATCTTCGACGATCCGTACACCGTCTCGCCGAACAACAACTACGAGGCGGCGATCGAAGACGAGGCCGAGGCGCTCCGGACCGATGAGAAGCTGCACTTCGAAGTCGCGCTGCTGCGCGAAAAGTTTCTGACGCAGGGCCAGGCGCTGCTCCACGGCGACCTGCACACGGGCAGCATCTTCGTCCGCGAAGATTCGACGAAAGTGATCGACCCCGAATTCGCATACTACGGTCCGATGGGCTTCGACGTCGGCGCCGTCATCGGCAACCTGCTGCTGAACTACGCCGGCCAGCTCCACTGGAGCGCGGACGAGGCTTCCAGGACGTCGTACCGCGAATATTTGCTCGAGACGGTGAAGAGCGTCTGGACGCAGTTCGACCGGAAGTTCCGCGCGCACTGGGACGAGAAGAACGTCGACCGGGTCGCCCGCGCGACGGCCGGCTACCAGGACGATTACATGCGCCGCCTGCTGCGGGACTCGATCGGTTACGCCGGGTGCAAAATGGTCCGCCGCATCGTCGGTCTGGCGCATGTCGCCGACATCGACCGCATCCCCGACGCCGCCGTCCGGGAGAAAGCCCAGCGCGTCGCGCTCCGCATCGGCAAGACGCTGATCAAGGAAAACCGCGGCGCCGAATCCATCGACTTCGTGATCGACACGGCCCGCGAAGCGACGGGCGAACTGAAAGGATAATCCGACATGACGACAACCCAACAACCGCTCTCGCCGCTGAACTGGGCCGGCACGCATCTCGAATTGCTGGATCAGCGGCAGCTTCCCGAGCGCATCGAATACCTGCGCCTTACGACGCCGGAGGAAGTGTGGGACGCGATCCGCAGCCTCGCCGTGCGCGGCGCCCCCGCGATCGGCATCGCCGCCGCTTACGGCGTCGCGCTCGGCGCCGCGAAGGCGGTCCATGCCGGAACGGGCGCGTGGCTTGAGGCCGTGAAGCGCCACGCCGGATACCTCGCGACTTCCCGGCCGACCGCCGTCAACCTGTTCTGGGCGCTCGACCGGATGACCGCGCGGGCCGAAGCGCTTGCCGCAAGCGGCGCCACGGCCGAACGCTGCCAGGAGGCGCTTGTCCGCGAAGCGGAAACGATCCACGCCGAAGACATCGAGACGAACCGGCTGATCGGCGAACATGCGCTCACGCTGCTTACGGACGGCATGGGCGTGCTCACCCACTGCAACGCCGGCGGCCTCGCGACGGCGAAGTACGGCACGGCGCTCGCGCCGCTCTATCTCGCCGCCGAGCGGGGCATCAAGCTGAAAGTGTTCGCGGACGAGACGCGCCCCGTGCTGCAAGGCGCGCGCCTGACGGCGTTCGAGCTGCACCAGGCCGGCATCGACGTGACGCTCATCTGCGACAACATGGCCGCCGCGGTCATGCGCGCCGGCTGGGTGCAAGCCATCATCGTCGGCACCGACCGGGTGGCGGCGAACGGCGACGTCGCGAACAAGATCGGCACCTACGGCGTCGCCGTGCTGGCGAAGGCGCACGGCATCCCGTTTTACGTCGCCTGCCCGCTGTCGACGATCGACCTCTCCACGCCGACCGGCGCGGAGATTCCGATCGAGGAGCGCCCGGCGGAGGAAATCACCGAAGGATTCGGACGCAGAACCGCCCCGCATGGCGTCCGCGTCTACAATCCGGCGTTCGACGTGACGCCCGCCGAATACGTCGATGCGATCATCACCGAGAAGGGCATCGTGCGCCCGCCTTACGGCGTCAATCTGCGCAAACTGTTCGAGACCCGTTGAAGAAGATCACGGCCGTTTCAGGGGATCGCCTCCTGAGCGGCCGTTTTTCGTGGCCGGATACGGGGCTTTCGCCGGCCGGACGAAATGGCCTGTAATGATCTTTTCCCTTTACATTCCGCGGGATGCCTTCCTGCGCTTGAGGTACGACAAGGAGGTCATCCGATGCTCGACGTATTTGCCGTAGCGGATATTTTCGTCGGATCCGGCTGATGTTGAACCGCTGAAATCGGCCGTGCTGCGTCCCTTGGACAAGCTCGAACGTTACCTCGGGGAAGAAGGCGTCCCGTTAAACATCTTCGAATCCATATCGGAATTTGAGGCTTTTTGCACCGGCAGAGTCTGAATCCGACCGCGGGCAAACAGAAACGACCGTCCCGTCATCAACGTTCGGGACGGCCGTTTTTCTGCCGCACGGGTCAAACCATCCGCTTCAACGCGTCGGCGCCGCGCATGCCCGGCCGGATGCCCCGCGCTTCGGCCGCCTCCGTCACCGACTCCAGCGGAGCCTCCATCAGTTGCTCGAGCGTGCGCACCCCGACGGCCCGGCCCGCCACGATGCCGCGGTCGCTCAGCCGCTCGTTGAGCAGCGCCACATCCAGCGCGCCGCACATGATATACCCGATATCGGTCGCGATGGCGAGGAGCGTCGTTTTCGGCAGAAGGACTTCCACGCCAAGGGCAACACCGCCTTCGAACGGCATGGGAACAAGCCGGATCATTCCGATCACCCTCTGTCAGGAATTTCTGCAGCTCTGTTCCCAACCTATGTCCAAGGCCCCCTGCCCGTAAGGGACAGTCGTCCGTTCCTGCCTTCCGCCGCATTTTTTGGGCGGAATCTATGCCTGGAGTCCCATGGCGTGATACAATGTGGACAGGAATCATAAGGGGCGTTAGAGATGAAAACCAAAATCGGACAGACGGAGAGAAACCGTTACATCTTCAATGTGGATCTGATGATCGAAAGCGACACCAACGCGCAAGCGCTTGAACATCTCGTGGCCGCGCTGAACCGGAGCGGCTTCGCGGATTACCGGATCATCTCGGGCATCGAGACCGGCCGGCTCATCCAACAGGTTCTCCATGGACCGCACCAACTGAATCCGGTGCAGATTCCCCCGGAGCTCTCGCACGGCAGACCGGCCGCGCCGGATTCCGGCTCCCGCCAGGCGGGCGCGGCGAAATCGCCCGGCGCGGCATCCGGCAAATCCCAAGGTTCGGCCGCAAACGCGAAAGGAGCCGCCAAAGAAGGCGACTCCCCGGCCAGCATCGGCAAGGCGATAGAACGCATCCGCGGCTACATCGAGGGCAACCGGCTCGTCCGGCTGAGCGTCAACCGGGGACGCGGCGTCAAGCTGAGCGTGCCCTGCCGCATCATCAATCTGGACGAATCGATGTATGCCGTCACGGTCTACCACGTCGACGAGAAGAAAGTCTATACGTTCGGGCTGTTCGAAATCGACGATTTCATCGAAACCTGACGCCGGCGGGCGGCTTCATGTGTTCCGCCCGCCCGCTTCGCGCAGCAGCGACTCCGCTTCCTTGACCGGCACGGGCGGGCTTCGGTAATAGCCCTGGAACCCGTCGCACCGGTGCGTCTTCAGGAAAACAAGCTGTTCCTCCGATTCCACGCCCTCCGCGATGACCGGCAGGTTGAGATTGTGCGCCATCGCGATGATCGCCGCGACGATCGCCGCGTCGTTCGGATCCTGCCGGATGTCGCGGACGAACGACCGGTCGATCTTCAGGCGGTGGATCGGGAAATTTTTCAGATGATGAAACGAACTGTACCCGGTTCCGAAGTCGTCGATGCTGATGCGCACGCCGAGCTCCGCCAGCTCGAGCAGACAGGCCGTCGCGTATTTCACGTCCATCGTCATGGACTCGGTAATCTCGAGCTCGAGATATTGCGGCTTGAGCTCCGTCTCGACCAGGATGCGCTCCACCCGCTCCTTCAGGTTGCGCTGCAAGAACTGGCGCATCGACAGATTGACGGACACCGGCACGGCCGGCAGGCCGATCGACTGCCAATGCTTGTTCTGCCTGCACGCCTCGGCCAGCACCCAGTCGCCGAGCTGGACGATCAGGCCGCTCTCCTCCGCGATCGGGATGAACTCGCCCGGCGAAATCATCCCCCGCTCGGGATGCTGCCAGCGCAGCAGCGCCTCCATCCCGATCAGGCGTCCCGTCTCGATCTCGTACTGCGGCTGGTAGTACAGCCGGAAATCTCCGCGCGCAAGCGCCAGCTTCATCTCGTGTTGCATCGTCAGCCGCTCGAGCGAGGAATTGTCCGCCTCGCCTGTATAGAGCATGCAGCCGTTGCGGCCGTTGTCCTTCACCATGCCGAGCGCGATGTCGGCGTGCTTGATCGCCGCGACCGGATCGCCGCCGGTTCCGGCCAGGGCAATGCCGATGCTCGCGCTCAGGTGGAACGGATGGCCCTGCAGCTCGAACGGCTCCTCCAGCAGCCGGAGCAGCAGGTGCGCCCGTTCCAGCGCTTCCGATTCCGAAGCGACGTCGTCGTACAGGACGGCGAACTCGTCGCCTTCCATCCGCGCCGCCAGATCGCTCTCCCCCAGATTGCGCGACAGCCGCTCCGCCACCTGCAACAGCAGCATGTCGCCGAAATCCCTCCCGAACGAATCGTTTACCAGTTTGAACCGGTCTAGATCCAGATAGAGGACCGCCGCTTTCCGCCCTGACGGCCGCGGCCGGGAAAGCGCTTCCGTCAGCGTTGTCATGAACAACCGCCGATTCGGCAGCCCGGTCATGTCGTCATAATACGCCAGATAGCGAATCCGTTCCGAGCTGCGCTTCTGCTCCCCCAGATCCTGTCCGAGCACGACGACGCCGGACCCGCCTTCCTCCAGGGGGCAGGGCGAGAGCGTCAGCCGGATATCCATTTCAAAGCCGCTCTTGTGCAGCATGGCCAGCTCGACCTGCTGCTTCTCCCCGGCCGCCGCCTCTTTCAGACGCTCGGCCAGCGCGACTCTCGACCCGGGGGCGGCCAGTTCGGTCAACGACAACTTGCACAGTTCGACACGTTCATATCCGTACAAATGCAGCGCTTCTTCATTCGCGTCCCGGACTCGACCCATCGCGTCCGCGATGACGAGCGGGAACGGACCGTGCCGGAAAATCGTCTCGCCCGCTTCCCGGGCAGGCGCTCCTTTCGCGCTGTCCCGTTTCGGGCGTCTGAAGGCGAGAACCGTTGCTGCGGCGAACCCGGTCGCAGCCGCCGCGGCCGTCGTCCAAACGGCTGCCTGACCCGGCAACGTCACAGGAGCAAGTACGGCCCATGCGGCTACCGCTCCGTTGATCCAGATCACCGAGGTGGCAGTCGAAGTGGAAGGACCCCGTCGCAGCTTGCCTTCGTGGGCCGGATCATGCAATGCCATTTGCGCGAACCATCCTTCCCGACACGACTTTTGCAAGAATTTGTAACCTTCGGGATTATAAATGGGCAGGCGGGGTATTGGAATTCATATTCTTCATTATAGCGGAACTTTCCGGTTTCGGCATCTTTTTTGTAATCTTTGGTCACACTGCCCAGTAAAGGGTGGACTAGCGTCCGGAAGCGGAACGCAGAAGCGCGGCGGCCGCAAGTCCCCAGCCTGCGACCCATGCGGCCCCGCCGAGCGGCGTAACCGCGCCGAGCCAGCCCAGGCCGGTCAGCACGAGCACATACAGACTGCCCGAGAACAGCCAGATCCCCGCGTGCAGCAGCCGCGCAGCCCAGGCGAACAGCCGGCCGGACGCTCCCGCTTCCGCGCGTCCGGCCAGAATCGCCGTCAGGACGAGCCCGAGCGCATGGTACATGTGATAGCGGGCGGCGGTCTCATAGGTCGACATCGCTTCCGGAGTCAGCCGGTCTTCCAGCACGTGCGCGCCGAACGCGCCGAGCGCGACGGCAAGCCCGGCATAGACCGCGCCGATGGCGGCATGTTTTTCCCAATTCAAGGTTTTCACATCCATTCTGTGCGGGTTATAATGGACACATTACGACATATGGGAGGAATTGGCCAGGTGGATGCGTCTCAGGAACAATCATCATTCATGACGCCCGCGCAGCCGGAGGTGACCGCCCCCCTGAAGCATTCCGGCCCGGGAATCGCGTCCTTCATCCTCGGACTTCTCGGCATCTTGCTGGCAATAGTCGGACTTGTCGTCGCGGTCGTCGGGATTGCCGATTACTTGAAGGGGAACGATTACATCTTGCCCGAACCGGCCGAACTCGCCGCGAACGGCCTGTTTCTGGCGGGATCGCTGATGTTCGTCCTCAGCTTTCTGGTGTCCGTCGTCGGCCTCGTGCTGGGCATCGTCGGCTGCGTCATCCGCAACCGGCGGCGCGTATTCGCCATTCTCGGCGTCGTCTTCAATGCCATTTTGAGCGTCGGCACGATCATCCTGTACGTGTTCGGCCTCATAGCGCGGCAAATGGCCTGAATCTGCGGGCGGCCGGAACGCCGGACCGCCCGTCGGCTTTTCCATCCCACTATACCGCGTCTCGAACCCCGCAGGCAAATCGCCTGTCCCCCTCGGCCTCCGGATTGGGCAAGCCCCTCATCACATAACCGCCTCCGCCGTGAATATATTGAATAGAAAACGGCAAGTTGTCGATGCGGGAGGTGCAAGTCCATGACGGAAGCCGGCCGGCCATCATTCATCGTGTCCCGGGAAGATTGGTCGCTGCATCGCAAGGGCTACCAGGATCAGGCGAGGCACCAGCAGAAAGTGCGGGAAGCCGTCAGACAAAACTTGCCGGACCTGGTATCCGAGGAGAACATCATCCTGTCCGACGGCAAGCAGATCATCAAAGTGCCGATTCGCAGCCTGGACGAATACCGGTTTATTTACAATTATAACAAAAGCAGGCATGTCGGCCAGGGCGACGGCAGCAGCTCGGTCGGCGACGTCATCGGCGTCGATCCGTCCGGCAGCGGCGGCGCGGGCGAAGGAGCGGGCGATCAGCCGGGGGAGGACGTGATCGAGGCGGAAGTGACGCTCGAGGAGATCGAGACGATGCTGTTCGCCGAACTGGAGCTGCCTTTTCTCAGCCCGAAGGACAAAAACCGCCTCGAAACGAAAGACATCCGGTTCAACGACATCCGCAAGAAAGGCCTCTCGTCCAACATCGACAAGAAGCGGACGATTCTCGAGAACCTCCGCCGCAACGCGCTGAGCGGCCAGCCGGGCATCCGCGGCATCTCGCCCGACGATCTGCGCTACAAGACATGGGAAGAGATCGTGCAGCCGACGTCGAACGCCGTCGTGCTCGCGATGATGGACACGTCGGGGTCGATGGGCAGCTTCGAGAAGTACGTCGCGCGCACCTTTTTCTTCTGGATGACCCGTTTCCTGAGGCACCGCTACGAGAACGTCGAGATCGTGTTCATCGCGCACCACACGGAAGCGAAGGAAGTGTCGGAGGACGAATTCTTCAACCGCGGCGAGAGCGGGGGGACGATCTGCTCCTCCGCCTATATGAAGGCGCTCGAGATCATCGACTCCCGGTATCCTCCGTCGTCCTACAACATCTACCCGTTCCATTTCTCCGACGGCGACAACCTGACGAGCGACAACGAGCGCTGCGTGAAGCTGATCGGCGAGATGCTCAAGCGGACGAACCTGTTCGGCTACGGCGAGGTGAACCAGTACAACCGGTCCAGCACGCTGATGTCCGCCTACAAACATATCGCCTACCCGCGGTTTCTCTACTACGTCATCCGGGAGAAAAATGAAGTCTACACCGCCCTCAAATCGTTCTTCCACAGACGCGAACTGCCCGCCGTATAGCCTAACACGCCAATACCCATGATCGTCATGGGTATTTTTTTTTGCTGTTTCCGTGGACATGCCGGCCGCCTCCGCCAGACCATCGTCGGATGCCGGTTCCCGACCGGCGTCCAGTCCTCCACTGGACCGCAGACGTTTCAACCTTTTTCCAAGGCGTGTTTCGCCGCAAGGCAGCCGTCATCGTCCTCGTCGTCGCGGCGCTCGGACTCGGCGTCTTCCGTTTCTCGACCATGCCGACGGAATTTTTGCCGGAGATGGAGAATCCCGAGGTGACGGTCAGCGTCATCGGCCCCGGGTATGACGCCGCATCCATGGAGAAGCTTGTGACGAACCCGCTGGAAAATTCGCTCGCCGCCGTCAAAGGGAAACCAACCTGTTTTCCGTGTCCGGAGACGGATTTTCGCAAATCAATCTGTTCTTCGATTCCCGGACGGACTTGGATGCAAGAGGCTCGAAGCTTTCCTGATGGCGCAGGAAGGAACGGATTGGGTCAACATGTCGATGGGCAACAGCGCGGAAGGAGCCCGCTACGGCTCGGTTCAATCGCCGACGCGCGTCAATTACACGGTTCAATTGATAGAGGGAACCGACGCGGATCAGGTGGTCGAAGCCGCGTCGTGCATAACGAGGAAAGGATGACGATCCGCGAAGCGCTGCTGGAGGCCGCGGGCACGCGGATGCGCCCGATCCTCATGACGGCGACGGCGACCGTCGGCGCGATGGTCCCGCTTGTCTTCGGCTCCACGGAAACCGGCAGCGTCGTCTCGCAGAACCTGGCCATCGTCGTGATCGGCGGCTTGACCGTCGCCACACTGCTGACGCTCGTATTTGTGCGTCTATGAATTGCTTTACTTCCGCAAGGCCAGGCGCCAGCGCCGGGCGCCAGGCCATCATCAAGTCATCGCGTAAACGGCTGATCGGAGTCTGATCGAAGGCTGATCGGAGTCTGATCGGAGGCTGATCGGAATCGACCCGCTTCTTGCACAGGCTTGGCGTTCTCTGCAAGCCGGCGGCTTTGCCCGTTCATGCGTGCCGCGTCCGCCTGCCGAGGAGCAGGAACAGCGCCATGCCGATCCAGCCGAACAGCGCGGCGGCGGTGAGCAGCGCGGGCATCGGCACCCCGATGCCGGACAGCGCCGTCGACAGAACCGGGCCGATCGTGCCCCGGATGCCGAACAGCATCATGTGCAGGCCGAACGCCGCGGCCTCCCGTCCCGGCGCGAGGCGGAACACGTAGGTCATGAACCCGATGTCCCAGATCGCGTCGCCGACGGCGAGCATGGCGCTGCCCGCGAGGACGGCCGGAAAATTGCCGAACAGCGCGTACAGCAGCGGCACGAGCGAGAAGGCGGCCAGTCCCCAGACCACCGTGTGCCGGGCCGAGTAACGGTCGATCACCCAGCCGACCACGAAATACGACACAAGCAGAAAGACATAATAGACGATCCGCGCGTAGCCGATCTCCACGTTCGTAAGCGCCAGCCGGTCCACCTGGATGATCTGGTACAGCGGCCCGGCCGCGATGTTGCAGAAGCCGGTGAACATCGCGGCGAGCAGGAACAGCCCCAGTTCCCGGCTCTCGCTCACAAGCCGCCATTGGCCCCTGAGCCCGGCGCGCAGCGGCGGTTTCGGAGCGGCGCCGTCGATCCGGGCATTCGCCGGTTCCGATTCCCGGATCCGCGTGAACAGGACGATCGACAGGACGCCGAGGATGGCCGCGGCCGCGAGCGGCCCGCCCGCTCCCGCTTCGTCCATCCACCAGCCGACCGCATAAGCCATCGGAATCATGAGCACGACCATTGCCACGCGGACGTTGCCCATGAGCCGGCCGCGATGGCGCGGCGGGTACATCCGCGGGATGAGCGCGGCGTACGCGGGCGCCTGCACCCCCATCAGAAGCTGGAAGACGAACGCGATCGCGACGTAGACGGCCGGCGCCCCGAAGAACGCCGGCAGCACGATCAGCGCGCGGCCGATCAGATTCGGCCAGATCATGTACGGGCGCGGCTGCGACCGCTCGATAAGCGAAGCCCAGATCGGCGACAGCAGCAGCCCGACGGCCGGCGCCGCCGCGAGCAGCCCGGCCTGGAAGTCGGTCGCGCCCGCGCGCAGCGCCATCGCAATGTAGAACTGATTGAAGACGACATTGAAGAATGCGTACAGCAGCGCCGCCGTAGTGTCGATCCGGAAATTGTGCCACGCTTCCGGCCCGAGTTCCAGTTTGATATGCTGCAGCGCGCCGCGAAGTTTTCTCATGACGAATCCGTCTGCCTTTCCCCGAAGCGAAAACTCAACTCCCAATCATTCTACTACATGCTTCGCCAAATAAACAGACGGCTTCCGGCGTTTCGACATTTCATCGATTGCGACAGCGGCTCATAATCGAACCAGTCGAAGGCCGCCGGGGCGCCGCTCCCCGATGGCGCGCAGGCGGTCATCGCGACGAAGACGCCGGTAAATCCGCCCGCCACCTCCGTCGACAGCAGATGGGTCCCGCCGAAGCCCGTCGACGTCTGCGGCTCATCCCCCTGCCGGCAGCCAAAGCGGAACACTTCCGGCTCCGCCACGACCGTCAGCTCGATCGGCCCCGGCCCGCAGGGCATCGCCTGCTCGGCCACAAGAGAGCTACCCGCTTACGCAGCACGACCGCCTTGCCCTCCCGAACGCGCCGCACGAGAAGATCGTAGTGGTATTTCTCGTTCATGAACACCGTAAGCCCCGCTTCCTCGCCCTCCGCGGCCGGCTCGAAATCGAGCCGGGCGGCGATGCGGCACCTGAAATGGCTGAGCCGCCTGCCGACGAAGGCGGGCGCGCCCGCGTCGTCGAAATGCGTGCCGCTTCCGCGCAGCACGAGATGCCCCGGCCGCTCCGACAGCGACCAGCTTCCCGGAGCGGGATTCCTTAAGAACGTCCAGTCCAACCCGAGCGAACCCCGTCGAAATCATCCCTCACCGGCTTCTCCGGCCAGAAGACGGCAGGCAGCCGGGGAGCGTCCATGACCGTCTCGACCCTTCCCCCGTTCCCGATGATCGGCCAGCCATCCTTCGTCCAGTCCACCTTCGCGAGGAACACTTCGCGGCCGGGGTGTGACGCGGCGCTTCGCCCCGACTTCGGAACCGATTTAAACAAGAGAAAATTTTTCCTCTGTTGTACCTGAAAAGGCGTAATCACCTTGAATAAACGAAAAAATTTCCTCTATTCCCGCGAACACAGCCGAATTCAAGCAAAATCCGAGAAATAAAGGAAAAATTTTCTTTTATTTTGGGCGAATCACAGAAATTCGACAAAGTAAGCGAAATTCCTTCGCTTATTTCTCCGCGCTGATCGGCGCGGCCGGGACGAAGGCGCGCTTCCCGCCCGCTTCGGGCCGACACGGCTGCATGAACGGGGCGGAATCGCCCCCGTCCCTGCTCCGCAATGATCGCGGCGGGACCATCAACCGCGCAGGGCGCCGCAGCCGCCAACCGAAAACGGCCGCCAGGAGAAAAACTCCTGTCGGCCGTTCGGTCAATCGCCCAGCAGCAGCCGGGTGTACGGCGAGTCGATCGGCATCATGATGACCGGTTCGCCTTCGAACGTCTTCACATAGCTTTCGAGCGTGCGATAGAGCTCGTAGAATTCCGGGTCTTTCCCGTACGCCTCGTTGTAGATGCGGGCCGCTTCCTGCTCGCCTTCGGCGATGATCTTCTTCGCCCGCGCCTCGGCTTCGGCGAGCAGCTCCGTCGCCTGGCGGTCGGCGTTCGACGTGATCTTGCGCGACTCCTCGTCGCCCTCGGACAGATAGCCCGCCGCGATCGACTGCCGGTCCGAGATCATCCGGTTGTAGACCGACTGCTTGTTCTCCGTCGGCAGGTCGGTCCGCTTGATGCGGACGTCGATCACTTCGATGCCGTAGCCCTGGTTCACGGCGACATCGGCGACGATCTTCGTAATTTCGGCGTTCAGGTCGCCGCGCGCCGTGTTCTCGCTGATGATGCTGCCGTACTCGATCTCCGACAGCTTCCGCCGCACCGCGTTGTAGACGGCGTCGGAAATCCGGCTTTCCGCGTTCGACACCGTGTTGAGCGAGCGCAGGAACTTCTGCGGATCGCTGATCCGCCATACCGTATAGTTGTCGACGATGATCGGCTTCTTGTCGTTCGTCAGAATCGTCGTCGGCTCGCTGTCGTACACCCGGTGGCGCTTCGGCAGCGTCCGGACGGATTCGATAAACGGCACCTTGAACTTGATGCCGGGTTCGGCGTGGATGCGCGTCGCCTCGCCGAAGCGGAGCACGACCTTGTACTCGCCTTCCTTCACGATGAACATCGATCCGGTCAGGACGATGACGAGCAGCAGCGCTCCGACCCCGATCAGAACCAATCCGCGCGTCTTCATGGCTGCGCCCCTCCTTCCGCTGCGCCGGACGACGCTCCGGACGAACCGCCGGGCCTTGCGGAACCCGACCGGTTCAGCAGTTGGTCAAGCGGCAAATATTGCACCGTGTTGCCGCCGCCGTCCGTCACGATGATCTTCGCGTTCGGCAGGATGCGCTCGAGCGTCTCGAGCACGAGCCGCTCCTTCGTCACCGCCGGATTTTTCGCGTATTCCTCATAGATCGCGTTGAACTTCGCGACGTCGCCCTCCGCGTTCAGGATGCGGGAGCGCTTCTCCGCCTCCGCCGCCTCGATGAGCGCCTGGGCCTCGCCCCGCGCCTTCGGCAGCCGGTCGTTGACGTAGCGCTGCGCCTGGTTGATCTTCGTGTTCTTCTCTTCGCGGGCGTTCGTCACTTCCTTGAACGCCTGCTGCACTTCGCCTTCCGGCGGCTCGATGTCCTGGAACTTCACGTCGCTGATCTGGATGCCCGTGTCGTACTCGCGCATCAGTTCTTCCAGCTTCTGCTTCACTTCCGTCTGGATGACCGTCTTGCCGTCGGTGATCGCGAAATCGAGCTTCGTCGAGCCGATGACCGAGCGGATCGCGCTGCTGGCCGCGTTGCGCAGGAAGCGCTCCGGCTCGTCGATATTGTACAGGTAGGCGCGCACGTCCGAAATCTTCCATTCGACGACGGCGTCCGCATGCACGATGTTTTCGTCGCCCGTAATCATGAGCGCCTCTTCCTCGACCACGCGGATCTGCCCGCCTTCTTCCCGGTAGCCGATCTGCATCTTCTGCGTCAGGTTCGCCGGCACTTTCTCCACCTGCTGGATCGGATACGGCAGCTTGAAATGCAATCCCGGCTCCTCCTGCGTCGCCGTGTACTTGCCGAAGGTCAGGATCGCCGCCTGCTCCTGCTCCTCGACCGTGTAGAAACACGAATAACCGGTGATGAGAACGAACACCGCGACGGCGCCCATTGCGACCTTCTTCCAGAAACCCGGCGGCAGGTCGACCGTCTTGCGCGTCCTGCCGTCAAGACCGCCCTGATAAACCTCCATGTGACCCCTCCTTGCTGCCCATGTTCATATCTACATAACTATACGTTCCCGGACTGACCGCGTTTCATTTCCACAATTTGGAAAATTTTTCACCTACACCGACCCGTTTTCGTTCGCGGCGCTTTCCTTGAGCGATTCCAGATCCGTCACCACGCGTTCGATCATCCGCACGTAGGCGCTCAGTTCCCCGGCAATCTCCGCCTGCCTGCCGGCGTATTCGGCGGACTGCTCCGAAATCTCCACCGCCGTCCGGATCGCCCGACGGATATCGTCCAGCTTCCGGTGGACCGCATCGAGCGAATCCTTCGACGACGCGGCCAGCTTGCGCACCTCGCCGGCGACGATGTTGAAGCCCCGGCCGTACTCGCCGGCATGGGCCGCCTCGATCGCCGCGTTCAGCCCGAGCAGATGCGTGCGGTCCGACAGCTCCCGCATGACGGAGCCGATTTCCGTAATTTCGTGAATCTCGTGTTCCAACTCCCGGATCGACGCGCCCGTCCGCTCCTGGGCGAGCGCCGCCTGCCGCGCGCTGTCGGCGACCGAACGGCTGCTTGCGCCGAGCTCGGTCATCATGGCGGACAGCTCCTGCACCGACGAGGTGATGACGCGCAGCATGCCGCCGCGCTCCTCCGCCAGCCGTCCGATCCGCGCCTGCTCCTCCTCCTCGTACACCTCGAGGACGATCTGCGAATCGAGATTGAACATTTTCGACAGCGCCAGCATCACCTCCGTCCAGTCGTCCGGACAGACCTGGCGGAGGTGCGCAACCGCCAGATCCAGGTAAATCATGTACGTTCCCAGATACCATCCGGTCGTCAGCCCGATCCGGGAATGGATCCGGCCGATCTGCATCCGCCGCTCGATGTAAGCGTCATCAATTTCCTTCGCGCACATGGACATGAAATAGGCGCGCTGCGTCTGCTTCAGCCGTTCGATGGTGCTGTGACGCTCGATGATCGCCTTCAGTTCCGGTCGGGCCGCCACGCGCCGGTACAATTCATCCATTACGGCGTCCGCGATTTTGTCGAACTCCGCCGACTTCGCATGCAGGAGCGCCGTGTCTGCGTCCGTCAACCCGATGTAGTCCGTCATTTGCTGCCATTTGGCCGACAAGTTCATGTTGAATCCCCTTTCATACTGATTCAGACTCATCCATTATAGCCCGGAAACGGTCAATTTTCACCATCATTCGCACGTTTCACGATTCGCGCGCACTTCGGCGGCTGTCCCGTCATACGTTTTGCGCGCGGCTTCATAGAATGGGTACTACGGCGCCGCCTTGAGGCAGCCGAACTGCCAGCCGATGCGGAAGGGGGACGGCCATGAATCAGGACGAGATCAAGGCGCTTGAACGGGCCATCGACGAAATCACCGAGATCGCCCGCGGGTTCGGCCTCGATTTCTACCCGATGCGGTATGAGATCTGTCCGGCGGACATCATTTACACGTTAGGCGCGTACGGCATGCCGACGCGCTTCAGCCACTGGAGCTTCGGCAAGATGTTCCGGAAGATGAAGATGCAGTACGACTACGGCCTGAGCAAAATTTACGAGCTCGTCATCAACTCCAACCCGTGCTACGCGTTCCTGCTCGAAGGCAACTCGCTCATCCAGAACAAGCTGATCGTCGCGCACGTGCTGGCCCACTGCGATTTTTTCAAGAACAACGCCCGCTTCAACCGGTCGAACCGCAACATGGTCGAGAGCATGTCGGCGACGGCCGAGCGCATCCGGCGCTACGAGATCGAGCGTGGCGCCGATGAGGTCGAGCAGTTCCTCGACGCCGTGCTTGCGATCCAGGAGCATATCGATCCTTCGCTCATCCGTCCGTACGGTCTCGACAAGAACCGGTACATCGAAATGCTGAAGAAAGAGCGGGAGCGGGAGGCGGAGCGCGCCGCCGAGCGGAAGACGCCGTACGACGACCTGTGGGAGCTCGACGGGGAGGAGCGGGCCGGTGAGCCGCGCGAACCGGAAACGCCGCGCCGCTTCCCGCCCCAGCCGGAGAAGGACGTCGTCTGGTTCATCGAGGAATATTCGACCGTGCTGGAAGACTGGCAGCGCGACATCATGTCGATGCTGCGCGACGAGATGCTCTACTTCTGGCCGCAGATCGAGACGAAGATCATGAACGAAGGCTGGGCTTCCTACTGGCACCAGCGGATCGTGCGGGAGCTGGATCTGACGAGCGACGAAGCGATCGAGTACGCGAAGCTGAACGCCGCCGTCATCGCGCCGTCGCGGCGAAGTCTGAACCCGTATTACCTCGGGCTGAAAATTTTCGAGGACATCGAGAAGCGGTGGGACAATCCGACGAAGGAGGAGCAGGAGCGGTTCGGGCGGAAACCGGGGCAGGGACGGGACAAAATTTTCGAGGTGCGCGAAAGCGATTCGGACATCTCCTTCCTGCGCAACTATTTGACGAAGGAACTGGTGCGGGAGCTGGATCTGTACGTCTTCGAGAAGAAAAGCGCGGAATGGAAAATCACCGACAAATCATGGGAAGCGATCCGCGACCAGCTCGTCGTCTCGAAAGTGAACGGCGGCTTCCCGTACATCGTCGTCACCGACGGCGACTACAATCGCGCGGGCGAGCTGTACCTGACCCACCGCTACGAGGGCGTCGAGCTCGATCTGAAGTATGTCGAGAAGACGCTGCCGTACGTCCACAAACTCTGGGGCCGGACGGTTCACCTCGAGACCGTCGTCGAAGACAAGCCGATCGTGTTCAGCCACGACGGGAAGAAGGTGACTCGCCGGTTTTTGTGAGAAGCGGAGGCGCGGAGGCGCGGAGGTGCGGAGACGCGGAGGCGCGGAGACGCGGAGGTGCGGAGGCGCGGATGTGCGGAGGCGCGGAGATGCGGAGACGCGGAGGCGCGGAGAGGCGGTGACGCGGGCGCGGAGACGCGGAGGAGGCGCGGAGGTGCGGAGACGCGGAGGCGCGGAGGCGCGGAGGTGCGGAGGCGCGGAGGTGCGGAGAGGTGCGGAGGCGCGGAGATGCGGAGACGCGGGCTGCGGCCTGAGGACCGCGGCCCGTCTTTTGTGTCAGCGGCTCCCCGACAGGCGGGAAAACAGTTCGTCCGGAGCGAGCGGCTCAAGTCCGGGCACCGGCATCCCCGTCGCATCCGCATCCTTCAGGAGATGGCCGGTCAGCACGACGAGCGTCGTCTCGTCCCTGCCTATGCGACCGTCCGCGGCGAGCTTCCGCAGTCCAGCAAGTCCCGCGGCCGCGGCGGGTTCGCAGCCGACGCCGGCGCGGTCGATGACGCGCTTCGCGGCCATGATTTCCTCGTCGGAGACGGCGCAGGTCACGCCGCCGCACTCGCGCAGCACCCGCGCCGCCTTGCGCCAGCTCGGCGGGTTGCCGATGCGGATCGCGGAAGCGGCCGTCCGCGGCGCCGGTTCGGGGACGAGCTCCCCGCCGCCCGAAGCGACCATCCGGTGAAAAGGACTCGCTCCTTCCGCCTGCACGACCGCGATGCGCGGCACCCGTTCGATCAGCCCGATCTCCTTCATCTCAAGGAGCCCCTTCCCGAGCGCGGACGCGTTGCTGAGCGCCCCGCCGGGCAGCACGATCCAGTCCGGCAGCGTCCAGCCGAGCTGATGCGCCGCCTCGATGACCATGCTCTTCTGCCCTTCGATCCGGAACGGGTTCACCGAGTTGCACACGTACAGCCCCAGCGCTTCCCCGCGGCGGTTCAGGAACGTTACGCCGGCGTCGTAGCCGCCCTCGATCCCGTGCACTTCCGCGCCGTAGGCGAGCGTCTGCATCAGCTTGCTCGCCGCAACGCCCCCGGGCGCAACGAGCACGACGCAGCGCAGGCCGGCCCACGCCGCGTACATCGCGAGCGACGACGACGTGTTGCCGGTCGACGCGCAGGCGAACGCCCGGTATCCCGCGGCGACGCCCCGCGACACGGCGGCGGTCATCCCGTTGTCCTTGAACGAACCGCTCGGGTTCTCGCCCTGCGCCTTCAGCCATACGCGGCGGACGCCGGCGAATCGCGCGGCCGGCGCGCAATCGTACAAGCCCGTGTTGCCTTCGCCGCGCGTGACGATGCGCGCTTCCTCCAGCTCGGGATCGATCAGCTCCTTGTACCGCCAGACGCCGCTCGCGTAAGGTCCCGTCCGGAGCGCGAGCCGGGCGTCGAACAGCGCCTTGAGCTTCTCCGCGTCCGCCCGCCGGAAATCATGCGCGACTTCCAGCAGTCCGCCGCATTCGCAGCTCATCGGACAAGCGTCCCCCGTCCTTTGCGCTTTGCCGCATTCGATGCAGACCAATTCCATGTGTTTCGTCGCCTCCCGCATGGTTTTTCCTTAACCATAGCGGAGAACGAACAATAAGTATAATATATTGTTATGATGTATTCATAACTATAGATTATGTATCAAAAAGGGGACCGCCGACATGAACCTTCACGCCCTTCGCCTGTTCTGCGCGGCCGCCGAAGCGGGCAGCGTGACGCGCGCCGCGGAGCGGCTCCGCATCAGCCAGCCGGCCGTCACGTCGCAGATCAAGAAGCTCGAAGCCGAGCTGGGCCTGCGCCTGCTCGAGGCGGACGGCCGCGGCGTCAGGCTGACCGAAGCCGGCTGCCTCCTTACGGACCGCGCCGCGCGGCTGTTCAGCCTGGAGGCCGACATCGAGCGCGCGCTCGCCGAATACCGGGAAGGCAAGTCCGGCACCGTGCGCATCGCCGCCACGTATCTGCCGGCGAACCATCTGCTGCCCGGACCGCTCGCCGCCTTCCGGGCCGAACGGAGCGAAGTCGGGCTGTCGATCACGACGGTCAACTCCAGGGCGGCGTTCGACATGCTGCTCCGCTGCGAGGCCGACATCGCCGTCGTCGGCGGCGGCCGCCCCGCGCCCGCCGGCCTCGATTGCACGCCGCTCATCGAGGACGAGATGCTCTTCGCCGCTCCCGAGGGTCATCCGCTGGCGGGCCGGTCGGCGCCGCTCGCCGAAGTCGTCCGGCATCCGTTCGTCCTCCGGGAAGAGGGCAGTTCGACGCGCGAGAAGCTGCTCGCCTGCTGCCGGACGCTGAACGTCGGCCCGCCCCGAGCGGGCCTTACGGCCAGCGGCCCGTACGAGACGATCCGCGCCGTGAAGGCCGGCTGCGGCATCGCCTTCGTCTCCGCCCTCGAAGTGCGGGACGAGCTGGCCCGGGGCGAGCTCGCCGTCATCCATGTGCCCGACGTGAGCGCCGTCAATCCGATCGCCCTCTATACGCGGCAAGACGAGCCGCTGTCGCCGGCGGCCCGCCTGTGCCTGGATTTTATCACCAGAGCAAAACTTCAACGAAGCTGAGCGGTGTTCTTTTGCCGAAAATGGCCCCAATGGAAATCCTGATTTCCCTTCGCCGCCCGCCAGCCTGATCCATTGCCGCGCCTTCGGCCTTACCGGTTGAGCAGACTGCCGACATAGCGCAGCAGCTCGTTCGCGCAGACCGGGCAGTACCCGTGCTCGTCGATCAGCCGCTTCGTCACCTCGTTGATCCGCTTGAGCTGGTTCTCGTCCGGCGTTTTCGTCGAAGTCGTGATTTTCACGATGTCCTTCAGGTCGGCGAACAGCTTTTTCTCGATCGCTTCCCGCAGCCGCTCGTGGCTCGAGTAGTCGAACTTCTTGCCGCGCCGCGAATACGACGAGATGCGGATCAGAATCTCCTCGCGGAACGCCTTCTTCGCGTTCTCCGAAATGCCGATCTGCTCCTCGATCGACCGCATCAGCCGCTCGTCGGGATCGAGCTCCTCGCCGGTGAGCGGATCTTTCAGCTTCGTCCAGTTGCAGTACGCCTCGATGTTGTCGAGATAATTTTCGAACAGCGTCCGCGCCGATTCCTCAAACGAATACACGAACGCCTTCTGCACTTCCTTCTTGGCGAGGTTGTCGTACTCCTTGCGGGCAATCGAAATAAAATTCAGATATTTCTCCCGCTCATCCTTCGTGATCGAGGGGTGCTGATCCAGTCCGTCCTTCAGCGCGCGCAGCACATCAAGGGCGTTGATGCACTGGAGATCCTGCTTGATGAGCGCGCTCGAAATCCGGTTGATGACATGGCGCGGGTCGATGCCCGACATGCCCTCTTCCAGATATTCGTCCTGCATTTCCTTCAGGTCGTTCTCCTTGAAGCCTTCGACTTCCTCGCCGTCGTACATCCGCATCTTCTTGACGAGGTCCATCCCCTGCTTCTTCGATTCCTTGAGCCGCGTCAGAATCGTGAAAATGGCGGCGGCGCGCAGCGCGTGCGGCGCGATGTGGACATGCCTCATGTCGCTCTGGGCGACCAGCTTCGCGTAGATTTTCTCCTCCTCCGACACCTTGAGGTTGTACGGAATCGGCATGACGATCATCCGCGACTGCAAGGCTTCGTTCTTCTTGTTCGCGATGAACGCCTTGTACTCCGCTTCGTTCGTATGCGCGATGATGAGTTCATCCGCCGAAATGAGCGCGAACCGCCCCGCCTTGAAGTTGCCTTCCTGCGTCAGCGACAGAAGATGCCACAGAAACTTCTCGTCGCATTTCAGCATCTCCTGGAACTCCATGATGCCGCGGTTCGCCTTGTTCAGCTCGCCGTCGAACCGGTACGCGCGCGGGTCGGACTCCGAGCCGTATTCCGTAATCGTGGAGAAATCGATGCTGCCGGTCAAATCCGCGATGTCCTGCGACTTCGGATCGGACGGGCTGAACGTGCCGATGCCGACGCGGTTTTCCTCCGAAATGATGACCCGCTCGACCAGGACGTTCTCGATGTCGCCGCCGTATTCGGTTTTCAGCCGCATCGCGCACGACGGGCAGAGGTTGCCTTCGATGCGGACGCCCAGCTCCCGCTCGACTTCCGGGCGCAGCTCATGCGGGATCAGATGGAGCGGCTCCTCGTGCATCGGGCAGCCTTTGATCGCGTAGACGGCGCCTTTGTCCGTCTTCGAGAACTGCTCCAGCCCCCGCTTCAGCATCGTCACGATCGTCGACTTGCCGCCGCTCACCGGGCCCATCAGGAGCAGAATCCGCTTGCGCACATCGAGCCGTTTGGCGGCGGAATGGAAATATTCCTCGACCAGCCGTTCGAGCGCCCGATCCAGGCCGAAAATCTCGCGTTCGAAAAATTTGTACCGTTTGCGGCCGTCTATTTCCTCCACACCGTAGGATTTCAGCATCTCGTAGACCCGCGCGTGCGCCGTCATCGCCGGCGACGGATCTTTGCGCAGCAGTTCGATATAATCGCGGAACGTCCCGGACCAGGCCAACTTTTCGTTCTCGGCGTTATATTCTGCGATCCGTTTGAAAATATCCACAGCCGCACCTCCTCCTCGACTATTCCGCCTGCCTTTCGCGTACAACGGTTCGGCCGCTTGCAGTAATACATAGATATGCATGGCCGCAGCCGAAATTGCTCCATATTTCCTTCATCAATCTCCCATAAACCGACGGGTTTCCCTGCATTCGGCGCGCGTCATGGTATAATGGGCTTGCCGCGCTCAAAGCGCGCATGGAGCCATCATGGAGACGGAACGGACTGACCGGAAAGGAGCGACCGCGGTGGCCGTCCGACACGAGACCGAATTGTACGCGCCGGTGCGGGCTTTCTTCGAGGCGCGGGGCTATGAGGTGAAAAGCGAGGTGCTGCACTGCGACCTTGTCGCCGTGCGGCGGAACGGAGACGGGGGAGAGGAGACGGTCATCGTCGAGCTGAAGCGCACGTTCAACCTCGAACTGCTGCTGCAAGGCATCGAGCGCCAGCGGCTGTCGGCGCAGGTCGTCCTGGCCGTCGAGCGGAACCGGAAGAAATCCGGCGCCGTGAACCAGCGGTTCGGCGATCTGGCCGAGCTGTGCCGCCGGCTCGGGCTGGGGCTGATGACCGTCACGTTCTTCAGGACGAAGGCGCCGCTGGTCGAATGGATCGCCGAGCCGGGCGAACCGCTGCTCCGGGGAATGCGCCGCAAGCGGCGCGAGCGGCTGATGGCCGAATTTGCCGCGCGGAGCGGCGACTACAACGTCGGCGGCAGCACGCAGCGCAAGCTGGTGACGGCGTACCGCGAGCAGGCGCTGCGCTGCGCCTGGGCGCTGGCCGCGGAAGGCGGCGAGGCGCCGCCGCGGCGCGTGCGCGAACGGGCGGGATGCGCCCGGGCGGGCGAGATCCTCAGGGACAACCACTACGGCTGGTTCGAGCATCCGGCGAAGGGCGTGTACCGGCTTGCGGAGGAAGGCCGGAAGGCGCTCCGCGAATATGCGGACATCCTGAAGGCGTGGGCGCCGGACGCCGCGGAATTCGCGCTCGCCGCGGGAACCGTGCCGGACGCTGAAGCCGCGTCCGGCGCGAAGACCGCACCCGCCGCCGTCCCGCGACCGGCGGATGCGTAACAAGATGTTCACAGGCGGACTCGTTTTCATTTTCCCGGCGATCGGGTATAATAAGGAAAGCTATTGGAGGTGTCCGCGATGAGTACCGCTTTCTGGATTGTGATGATCGTGACGGTGCTGATGATCGTACCGATCTTGACGGCCGGGTATAACGACGACAAGACGAAAGGCCTCTGATCCGTGCAAAGCAAGAAGCTTCCCGCATGTCCGGGAAGCTTCATGTGTTTATTGCGGAATTCAATCTTGTCTCACTTGCGGAGCGAAGCCATTTCGCTGACGCATGCCGCGCAGAGATACCGCTCCTTGAACTCCCGGACCTGCTCCATCGAGCCGCAGAACACGCAGCGCGGCCGATAGCGCTCCAGGATGATGTGGTCGCCCTGCACCAATATTTCCACCGGATCGCCTTCGTTCATCTGATACCTCTTGCGCAGCGATTTGGGAAGCACGATGCGCCCCAGTTGATCGACCTTACGCACAACGCCTGCCGGTTTCACATGTATCACCTCTCCTGTGTCTGTATCTGTCTGTCTTGTACATCTGTAGAAACCTTGCGTTACGATAAACTTTCGATCATGAAGTTGCTTTTCCTTCTCAAGCCAGAATTTTGCTTAATATCATGCAATTGTTTACCGCATCCCCGGAAATCCGAGCTGCCGGAGCGCCTCGTACAGGACAATCGCGGCCGAGTTCGACAGATTGAGCGAGCGCACCTTGTCCGTGATCGGCAGGCGCATGCACGTCTCGGGGTTTGCGTCGAGCAGCTCCTGCGGCAGCCCTTTCGTCTCCTTGCCGAACACGAAGAAGTCGCCGTCCCGGAACGCAAAGTCGGTGTAGCGCTTGACGGCCCTCGTGCTGGTGAAAAAGAACCGCCCGTCCGGGTACTTCTTCCGCACTTCTGCGAACGAGTCGTGATGCTCCACATGGACCGCGGGCCAGTAATCGAGGCCGGCCCGTTTCAGCGACGCGTCATCCGTGCGGAATCCGAGCGGATGCACAAGATGCAGGTGTGTGCCGGTTGCGGCGCAGGAACGGGCGATGTTGCCCGTGTTCGCCGGAATCTCCGGTTCGACGAGCACGATATGCAGCGGCATGCCGGTCCTCCTCTTTCGCCATCATGCTCCTCCGACAAGCAACCGCCCTCGCTCCCGCTAGGAGGTGAGGGCGGTTCTTCCCGGGTTCGGATTGTCGCCTGCCGCGGATCAGCCGTGGCGGCGGCGGAATTCGGCCATGAACTGGGCGAGCGCCTTGCAGCTTTCGAGCGGCACCGCGTTGTAGGCGGATGCCCGGATTCCGCCGACGCTGCGGTGGCCCTTCAGGCCGACGAAACCTTCCCGCTCGGATTCCTTCACGAACAGCGACTCCAGCTCCTCATTCGCGATCCGGAACGTGATGTTCATCGGCGACCGGCTGTCCGGATGGGCGAATCCGCGGTAGAAGCCGCCGCTCTTGTCGATCTCGTCGTAGATGACGGCCGCCTTCTCGTCGTTCGCCTTCTCGATCGCGGCGAGCCCGCCCTTCGCCTTGATCCATTTCAGCACGAGATTCACCATGTAGACGGAGAACGTCGGCGGCGTATTGTACAGCGACTTGTCGTTCACATGCGTATCGTAGCGCAGCATCGTCGGCACATGCTCCGGCGCGCCGGAAACCAGATCGTCGCGGATGATGACGACGGTGACGCCGGACGGACCGAGGTTCTTCTGCGCCCCCGCGTAGATGAGGCCGAATTTCGAAACATCGAACGGACGGCTCATGATGTCGCTCGACATGTCGGCGACGAGCGGCACGTCGCCCGTATCGGGGAACGCCTTGAACTGCGTCCCCTGGATCGTCTCGTTCGACGTCATGTGCACGTAGGCCGCGCGTTCGGGAACGGCGAGATTGGAAATGTCCGGCATCCGGCGGTACTCGTCCGGCTTCGAAGTGGCGACAATGGCGGTCTCGCCGATGAGCTTCGCATCCTTGAGCGCCTTCGACGCCCAACTGCCGGTCTCGACAAACGCGGCGACCTTGCCGCCGGTCAGCAGATTGAGCGGCACCATCGCGAACTGCGTGCTGGCGCCTCCCTGGAGGAACAGCACGTGGTAATTGTCGGGGATGCCCAGCAGTTCCCGCATCAGCGCCTGGGTTTCGGCGTTCACCTGCTCATAGATCCCGCTGCGGTGCGACATTTCCATGATGGATATGCCGGCGCCGCCGTAATTGACGAACTCTGCTTGCGCCTGCTGCAGCACTTCCAGCGGAAGGGCCGCCGGACCGGGGTTGAAATTGTGTCTGCGATCGCTCACCGATTCCACTCCTGCTCTTGTCTATGATAGGTTATCATAACAAAGAACAAGATCGCGCATCAAGTGACGGTTGCGGGAAAACACGCGGATATAAAGAAGCGGGGAGGAATTTCATTGAGCGAACAGCAACGTCTTTTCATCGGCTTGTCCGTGCCGGATGAGGTCCGGCGGCTGCTGCTCGGGCGGCTGGACGGATGGCGGAAGCAGTTCGCGTTCGCCCGGTGGTCGCATCCGGACGACTGGCATATGACGCTGCATTTCATCGGCGAGACGGACGCGGACAACATTCCCGCGATCGTCCGCGCGCTGGACGAATCGGCGGCCGGCGCCCGGCCGTTCGACGTCACGCTGCGCGGCCTCGGCACCTTCGGGCCGCCGGCCCGTCCGGCCGTGCTGCATGCGCCGCCCGCCGGACGGCTTGCGCCGCTTCGCGTGCTGCACGCCGCGCTCGGCGCCGCGCTCGCGCGGGCGATCGGCTTTGAGCCGGACGCGCGGCCCTACAAGCCGCACCTGACGCTCGCGCGCAAGTACGCGGGCGAGGCGCCGTGGGACCCGGCGGCCGCGGCGGCCGAGACGTTCGGCGCGTCGTGGACCGCGCGGGACGTCTGCCTGTTCCGCAGCCGGCCCGGCCGGTCCCCGATGTACGAGATCGTCCATCGGGCGCCGCTCGGACCCGCGCGCGGCGAATGAAAGAGCGCCCCGGAAGCCGTCTTCAGGGACGGCCCCGGGGCGCTCTTTGCCGTTATGCGGAGCGGCGAGGCACGATGAATACCGATGCCTCCCGCCGGCAATCAGCAGTCGAAGTACAGGCTGTATTCGTGCGGATGCGTGCGGATCGCGACATCCTTCGCTTCGGCGCGCTTGAACGCGAGGTAGTTCTGGATGAAGCTTTCGGTGAAGACGCCGCCCGCCGTCAGGAACTCGTGGTCCGCTTCCAGCGCATTGAGCGCTTCGTCGAGCGAGCCCGGCACGCTGCGGATTTCGCGCTTCTCTTCATCGGACAGCTCGTAGATGTTCTTGTCGAGCGGACCGTAGCCCAGCGCGCGCGGATCGATCTTCCGCTTGATGCCGTCCAGGCCGGCCAGCAGCATGGCAGCGAACGCGAGGTACGGGTTCGACGTCGAGTCGGGCGTACGGAACTCGATCCGGCTGCCCTTCGGCGTAACCGCGGCGACCGGAATCCGGATGGCCGCGGAGCGGTTGCCCTTCGAGAACACGAGGTTGACCGGCGCTTCGTAGCCCGGAACGAGCCGCTTGAACGAGTTCGTCGACGGGTTCGTCAGCGCGATCAGCGCCGGCGCGTGGAACAGGATGCCGCCGATGTAGTTCAGCGCGGTTTCGCTCAGGTTCGCGTAGGCGCCTTTCTCATAGAAGAGCGGCGTGTCGCCGTTGAAGATCGACTGGTGCACGTGCATGCCGCTGCCGTTGTCGCCGAACAGCGGTTTCGGCATGAACGTCGCGACCTTGCCGTACTGGCGAGCCGTGTTGTGCACGATGTATTTGTACTTCATCAGGTTGTCGGCCGTCTTCGTCAGCGTGTCGAAGCGGAAGTTGATTTCGCCTTGGCCGGCGGTCGCGACTTCATGGTGATGGCGCTCGACCCTCAGGCCTGACGCTTCCATCAGCCGCACCATTTCGGAACGGATGTCCTGCTGCGAGTCAACCGGCTGCACCGGAACGTAGCCGCCCTTGACGCGGACCTTGAAGGCCAGGTTGCCGCCTTCTTCGTTGCGGCCCGTGTTCCAGAACGCTTCCTCGGAGTCGACTTCGTAGAACGACTTGTTCATGCCGCTTGTGTAGCGGACATCGTCGAAGATGAAGAATTCGGATTCCGGCGCGAAGTATGCGGCCGTGCCGATGCCGGTGCTCTTCAGATATTCTTCCGCCTTCTGCGCTATGCTCCGCGGGTCGCGGTCATACCGCTCGCCGTCCGGCGTGTAGATGTTGCAGGTGACGATCAGCGTCGTATGCTCGGTGAACGGGTCGAGATAGGACGTCTCCGGGTCCGGCATCATGACCATGTCCGACTCTTCGATGCCGCGGAATCCCGGAATCGAGGAGCCGTCGAACGCGACGCCGTTCACGAACGTGTCTTCATCGACCTGGGAAATCGGAAGCGTGATGTGATGCGAGCGGCCGGCCAGGTCCGTGAAACGGAAATCGACAAACTGGACATTTTTCTCTTTGATCGTCTCCAAAACTCGTTGCGCAGCCATGGCTTTTTCCTCCATTTCCGAACGATTGCGTAAAAGTGAACGCCGAACGTTCAACTTTTCAAATAATCTGTCGTTATTATAGAACTTAAGTTCCTGCGTCGTCAATAGCTATGTCATGTATTTTTTCGCTAATATGTTATATTAACTTACACTTGATTGAAGAATGTCCGACAAGCGCAACAAGATGCTGTTCCATCCTTGAATTTAACGTCCTGCCGGCTCCGGAACCGCTTCTTCCGTTGACACGCACGGCCTCCGTGACTACAATTTAAACTAACGTTTAAAACAATTGTTTAAATTGATTCGTGGAGGGAGAACCGATATGAAAGAAAAGTTGCGTGCGCTGGGGAAACATCCGGCGACGATCGCCGGCATCGCGTCGGCGCTGCTGTTCCAGCTTATTTTCGCCGTCGTCTGGATGACGGGCTACGACGGCATGACGAACCGGACAGACCGGCTCGCCATCGGCATAGTCAATGAAGACCCGCGGGCGGGAGAGGCGATCGTTCGGGATTTGAAGGAGGGGCTGCCGGTTCAGATCCGCGAGATGAACGATTCGGAGGAAGCGGCGCGGGAGCCGGAACATCGCCGGATCCAGATGATCGTGCGCATCCCGCCGGATTTCTCGGCGAAGGCGGCGTCACCGGATGAGACGGCCGCGCTGGCATTTACGATCAACGAATCGAACCCGTCGATGATCAAGAACATGATGACTTCCATCGCCGCGCAGATCACGGCGTCCGCCAACCGGCAGGCGATAAGGGTCGGGGCGCGGCAGATGTTCGCCGGAATGCGGGCGCCGGAAGAGCAGGCGCGGGCGGCGGCCGACGCACTGTCCGAACGCGTCGTCGCGGACATCGCCTACACGAACCCCGTGCGCGGCGTCAACAACCAGATGGTGCCGATGATGATCGTGCTCGCTTCCTACGTCGGCGCCATGATCATGGGCATGAATCTCGAACACGCGAACGCGGCGGCGGCCGCCACGGGCATCGGCAGATGGCGGCGTTTCGGGGCGCGGATGATCCTCAACGCCGGGGCGGCCGTCCTCATCCCCCTCGTCGGGGTGCCGCTGGTGCTCGCGCTCGGCGGCCAGTCCGCAAGCGGCTTCCTCACGCTGATGGGCTTCGAAGCGCTGTTCATTCTGGCGTTCATCCTCGTCTCGCAGATGTTTCTCATTCTGTTCGGCAACGCCGGAATGCTGTTCAATACGCTGCTGCTCTCGGCGCAGCTCGTTTCGTCAGGCGCGGTCATGCCGCGCGAGCTGCTGCCGGATTTCTACCGCACCGTCAGCGTGGCGCTTCCGGCGACCTACGCGGTCGAAGGCGTCATGAACCTGCTGTTCGGCGGCCCGGCGGTCGACCGCGCGGCGATGCTGCTGGCCGCCATCACCGCCGCGGCGTTGCTGCTCTGCGCGGCTTCCACCGCGATCAGGAAGCCGGCCCCGCGGACGTCCGCCGCAAGCGCGGCGCAACCGAAGATGAACTGACCGCATGACGGCTGTTTGCCCGCCGCGCCATTCCCGCGTTTGTTGCGCCATCCGCCCGTGCGCGGCATAATGGGAGGTAGACGATTTCAGGACGGAGGTAGCGCGATGCGGGCGGGCGGACCGGATGTGAAGACACGCATTTTGACGGCGGCGAAGAAACTGTTTGCGAGACAGGGCTACGAGGCCACGACCGTCCGGCAAATTTGCGAGGCGGCCGGCGCCAACATCGCCCTCATCTCGTACCACTTCGGCGGGAAGGAGAATGTGTTCGCCGCCCTGTTCGACACGCTCTTCCCGAACCGGCAGATCCAGGAGGCGATCGCGCAGCCGATCGGCGATCCGGCGGAAGCGATCCGGAAGATCGTGGCGGGAATTGTCGCGTTCCAGCTTGCGGAGCCGGAAATGATCGCGATCATGCAGCAGGAGACGATGATCGATTCGCCGCGGCGCGATTTGATTCGCAGGCACACGTTCCCGTTCTGGCGGCACTTGCTCGAGACGATCGAAGAGGGGCGGAAGCGGGGCATTTTTCACGTCGGATCGAAAGATCATGTGCTGCTGTCCATCATCGGCGCCGTCCTGTTCCACAACAAGCTCGACTATTTCGGGCCGCTGCTCGGCATTGCCGAACCGGACGCGTACAACGGACGGCTCGAGGAGGAACTGGCCGCGTTCGTGCTGCGCGGTCTCGGCTGCGCCGGCGAACAGCCTCGAGGAAATGAATGAAAGCCCTGAATGCGGGATCATTCCCCGATTCAGGGCTTTCGCCGTTATTTCTTCCACTCGCGGAACGCTTCCGCCGGCGCTTTCGGCGTGTCGAACCGTTTGCCGACGAGCGGGGCGAGCTTCTCCAGATCCCTCAGCAGCGCGGCGAACTGGTCCGGAAAGAGCGACTGGACGCCGTCGCCCGTCATCGAGTTGTCCGGGTCGGTATGCATCTCGATGATCAGGCCGTCCGCGCCCGCGGCGACCGATGCCTTCGCCATCGGCTCGACCAGCTCCCGGCGGCCGGTGCCGTGGCTCGGGTCGGAGATGATCGGCAGGTGGCTGAGCGTCTTCAGCGACGGAATCGCGGCCAGGTCGAGCGTGTTGCGCGTGTAGGGCTCGAACGTCCGGATGCCGCGCTCGCACAGCATGACGTTCGGGTTGCCGCCGGCGAGAATGTATTCCGCCGCGTTCAGGAACTCGTCGTAGGTCGCGCTGAAGCCGCGCTTGAGCAGCACCGGCGTCTTGATCGTGCCGAGCTTGCGGAGCAGATCGAAGTTCTGCATGTTGCGCGTGCCGACCTGCAGGATGTCGGCGTATTCGGCGCAGATGTCGACGTACTCGGGCGTCATCACTTCCGTGATCGTGAGCAGGCCGTGCTTGCGGCCCGCTTCGGCCATCATGACCAGCCCTTCCACGCCGATGCCCTGGAAGCTGTACGGGCCGGTGCGCGGCTTGAACGCGCCGCCGCGCAAAATCTGGCCGCCCGCCGCCTTGACGAGCCGGGCGATCTCATCGATCTGCTCCGGCGATTCGACGGCGCATGGACCGCCCATCACGACGAGCTCATCGCCGCCGATTTTGACGCCCTTGATCTCAATGACCGTATCGTCCGGATGAAAATCGCGGCTCGCCAGCTTGTAAGACTTCGAAATCTTGATCACATCCTCCACGCCGCGCATCGAACGCAAATGTTCCGCAAGCGACGGATCGGCCTTGCCGATGATGCCGATGACCGTCCGGTCGGTGCCCTTCGAGATGTGCGGCTGCACGCCGGCCTTCTCGATATACTGTACGATTTCCTGAATCCGTTCGTCACCGATGTCCGGCTTTGTTACGACGATCATGGTGCTGACTCCTTTCACGCTTCAACGCTTATACGCTTTTAAGCTTTTATGCTTTTAATCGTTAAAGTAAATATAGACCAAGGCATCCGTTTCGTCAAGGCGAAATTGCGCGGGGGCGGGGGTGTTCCTGCCGGTCTGAAAAAAGCTTCTGCGAAGACACGCGCGGGAAATCGCGCATTGCGGGAGTTCCGGGCCTACGGCGTGCCGTATGACGATCACAACACGGGACGGGTATGTTCCGTTAGTCCGTGCTCCGTCGGCGAGGCCGTGGTGTTGCCGCGAGCCTTCACCGGTTGACCGTCAACGAGGCCCGGTGTTTCCCCGCATCTCCGCCGGCCCCCACCGGCCGATCCACGCGCGAACGAAACTGCATATCGTTATTTTGCCGCAATCGGCAACGTTTGAAATTCTAACGAAACGACATATTCTGATTTGCCCGTCCGAAGCATCTCGGAGGCCGTTTCTGCTCGAATAACGTTGCTCAGTTTCGTTACATTTCCGGAACGGCCGGTTTTGCCACAAATAAAGTGCGTCAGTTTCGTTGCCGTTATCCGCCGGATGCCGCGATTTCCCCCACGCACACGCAAACTTCCCCCACGCACACGCAAACTTCCCCCCGCACCCGCGCAAAAAAAGCGGCGCCGCAACACGCGGCGCCGCCAACCGGGCCTCACCCTGTCCTCTATTCCTCCGAACGGCTGCGCACGGTCGGCAGCAGCTTGGCCGGGTTCACCGTGCGCCGGATCTCCCACGTCTCGGGCTTCCCGGGATCGTACTGCTCCAGATACGCAATCACTTCCTTCGTGATCGGCGTCGGCGTCGAAGCGCCCGAGGTGACGGCCACCCGCCGGACGCCTTCCAGCCATTCGCGCCTGATCTCGGTCACGTCCGCGACGCGGTACGCCTTGACGCCGGCGATCTCCTCCGCCACCTGCGCGAGCCGGTTCGAGTTGTTGCTGCGCGGATCGCCGACGACGATGCACAGATCGGCCTGCTTCGCCTGCTCGGCGACGGCTTCCTGGCGAAGCTGCGTGGCGAGGCAAATCTCGTTGTGCACTTCGGCGAAGGGATAGCGCTCGAGCAGCTTGGCGACGAGACCTCGGACATCCCACTGCGACATCGTCGTCTGGTTCGTGATGATGATTTTGTCCGCGCGGATGTCAAGCCGCTCGATGTCCGCTTCCGTCTCGATCAGATGGACGCGGTCCGGCGCGATGCCGATGGCGCCTTCCGGTTCGGGGTGCCCTTTCTTGCCGATGTAGATGATCTCGAAGCCTTCCGCCGTCTTCTCGCGGATCAGGTCGTGCGTCTTCGTCACGTCCGGGCAGGTCGCGTCGACGACCGTCAGCCCCTTCTCCCGCGCCTTCCGCCGCACTTCCGGCGACACGCCGTGCGCCGTGAAAATGACCGTGCCCCGGTCGATCTTGTCCAGAATGTCGAGGCGATTCTCGCCGTCCAGCGTCATGATGCCCTCCCGCTCGAACGCCTCCGTCACATGCCGGTTGTGCACGATCATGCCGAGAATATGGATCGGCCGCGGCAGATCCAGGTTCCGCGCCGTCTGCAGCGCCAGCACCATCGCGTCGACGACGCCGTAGCAATAGCCGCGGGGCGATATTTTCACAACTTCCATGAATGCTCACCGCTTTCCGACCGGCTTATCCGTTCGTCCGGTCCGCTTCATCCATTATAACGGAATCCGCCGCTGCCGGGCAAAACGAAAAGCGCCTCCCCCTCCGGGACAGGCGCATCCGTTTTGCGTTGGACGACAAGCCGATGAAGTGCGTGAAACCCGTCAACCTTCATCCGGGAAAAACAGAACCGGCAGCCAGATCGTAAACGTCGTGCCTTCCCCTTCCCGCGTGCGCACTTCGACCGATCCGCGGTGCTCGTCGATGATCCATTTCGCGATCGCGAGCCCCAGCCCGGTGCCGGACGTCTTGCCGCGCGACAAGTCCGCCCGGTAGAACCGCTCGAAAATATGCGGCACTTCCTCGCTGTTCATGCCGATTCCGGTGTCGGCGACAATGAGGCCGATCTGGTCGGCTTCCCGCGCCGCTTCCAGCAGCACGTATCCTTCCGGTGTATATTTGAAGGCATTCTCGATGAAAATGAACAGCAACTGGCGGAGATAATCGGCGTTGCCGTACACCCGCGCGCCCGCGAGCGGCGACAGGTCGCCGATGCGGAAATCCGCCTTGCGCGGCAGATGCACCGCATTTCGCGCCACTTCCTCGACGAGCGGCAGCATGTCGACTTCGGACTTCTCCATCACATAGCCGGCGTCGGCGCGCGCCAGGGACAACAGATCGGAGACGAGACGGCTCATCCGCTCCGCCTCTTCCGCGATGTCCCGCATCGCTTCCAGCGAGAGGGCCGCGCGGTCGGCGTCGAGCACGATCGCCCCGCGCGGATCCCCGCTCGCCCGGCTGTCCGGCGCGCCGGATCCGGAGCCGTTGGCGGCGACAGCGGCACCGGCGGCATCCCCGGCGGCACCGGCCCTTCCGGCAGCGTCGGCGCCATTTGCGCCGTCGTCGCTCGAGGCGCCCCCGGCCGCATCGGCCCCATCGACAGCGTCGCCGCCGCTTGCGCCGGCCTCCGACTCGCCCCCGGCCCCGGCGCCTCCCGCCGCGCTCGCTCTCCACATCCGCTCGAGCAAGTCAATGTTGCCGCGGATCGTCGTCAGCGGCGTCCTGAGCTCGTGCGACGCGTCCGAGACGAACCGGCGCTGCGCCTTGTACGCCTCCTCGAGATCGTTGTACGCCCGCTCGAGCCGGGCCAGCATGCCGTTCAGCGTATCCGTCAGCCGCCCCATCTCGTCGTTCGGCCCGCTCCGCGCGATGCGCACGCTGAGGTTCGCCCCGTTCTCGATCCGGTTCGTCGCCTGGATCACCTCTTCGATCGGGCGGAGCGCCTTGTCCGCGATGAACAGGCCGATCGTGAACGCGAACAGGATGACGGCGAGCGACGTGATGATGAGAATGGTTCTCAGCCCATCCAGAAAAGCGTCTTCCGCCTGCGTATTGGCGATGACCTGAAGCAGCCCGACCACTTTGCCGTTCGGCAGCGGAATCGGATATTGGTACGCCATGAACGAGTAGCCGAACGCCGTGAAGCGCGTATACCCTTCCTTCGGCGAATCTTTCAGCTCCGGATACGGAAAATGCACCTCCGACCCGTCGACCGACTGCGCCGAAGAGCGGATTTCACCGTTCGAATAATTGACGAGCTGCACGTAGGTGCCCTCGTAGCCGAGCCGGCCGCTCAGGTTGAGCCGGAGATCGCGTAACAGGTCATACGTGACATGCACGTTGAGCTGCTTGAACTGGCCGCGCAACTGCTCCCGCGTATTGTCATAGGTGTTGTAGTAGACGAACAGGTAAATGCCGACGCCGAGCACCAGCATCGTGAATGCCAGCAGGCCGGAGTACCACAGCGTCAGACGCAGCCGGATGGACATCAACCGCTCTCTCCCTTAAGCACGTAACCGGTGCCGCGCACCGTCTGGATCAGCCGTTTCCCGCCGCCTTCCTCCAGCTTCTGGCGCAGCATCGCGATATAGACTTCAAGCACGTTCGATTCGCCGCTGTAGTCGTAGCCCCAGATTTTCTCCATGATCGTCTCGCGGGTGAGCACGCGCCGGGGGTTCGACATGAACAGATGGAGCAGGTCGAACTCCTTGCTCGTCAGATCGAACGTCCGCCCGCCGCGGATCGCTTCGCGCGAATCGAGATCGAGCACGAGATCCTCGAAGACGAGCCGGCCTTCCGACGTCTCCGCGCCGCCGCTCCCGCGGCGCAGCAGCGCCCTGACGCGGGCCAGCAGCTCCTCGAGCGCGAACGGCTTCACCAGATAGTCGTCTGCGCCGAGGTCGAGCCCCTTGACGCGGTCTTTCACTTCGTCCTTCGCCGTCAGCATCAGGATCGGCACCTTGCTCCCGCTCTTCCGGATGCGCGCGCACACTTCCCAGCCGTCCAGATTGGGCATCATGACGTCCAGCACGACGAGATCGGGCTCGTTCTCCAGCATCGCCTGCAGGCCCGCCCGCCCGTCATGCGCCGTCCGCACGTCGTAGCCTTCGAACGTCAGGCTTCGCCTGAGCAGGGAAGTGATCTTCTCGTCGTCGTCCACGACCAGTATTTTCGCCCTCATCCGCATCCCCCCGTCCGTGAGCTCAGGACATGCGAGAAGCGCAGACCGGCTGTAAGCCTCCTGCGCTTGTCATGCCGAGCGTATCCTTGCTACAAGCCTCACTGCACGTTACTGCACGTTGAATTCGTTCTTGTCGCCGATCTCCACCGTGATCTGAATCCGGCGGCCGCCGCGAATGACATCCAGCACCGCCTGTTCTCCGACCTTCTTATTCTGGATCGCCTTGATCAAATCCTCTTTCGTGTCGTACGTTTTTCCGTCCATGCCGACGATGACGTCGTATTGGCGCAGATCCGCCTTGTAGGCTGGCGAGTTGTAGAGGATGTTCACGACGATCGAGCCCTTCGTGTTGTCCAGACCGAGTTGGTTCGCCGCCTGCTCGGAGATGTCCGCCAGCGTCGCGCCGATGAACGGCTGCGGTATCTGCTTGTTCTCTTTCAGCGTGTCGAGCACCCCGAGGATCGTGCTGGTCGGAATCGCGAAGCCGATGCCCTGGGCCGTCGTGGAGACCGCCGTGTTGATCCCGATCACTTCACCCGCCAGGTTGATGAGCGGACCGCCGGAGTTGCCGGGGTTGATCGACGCGTCCGTCTGCAGCAGATGCTGGTACTGCCGCGTGCCTTCCGTGTCCTGGATCGTGATCGGCCGCTCCTTCGCGCTCAGCACGCCGACCGTCACCGTATGGTCGAAGCCGTTCGGGTTGCCGATCGCGACGACCCATTCGCCGACGTTGATCGCGTCCGAATCGCCGAGCGGCAGCGTCGGAAAATCCTTGTCGCCCTTGATCTTCAGCACCGCGAGGTCGAGATCGTAACTGGAGCCGAGCAGTTCCGCCTCGAACGGCTCATCGTAGCCGATCACCGTCACCGTAATTTTGTCCGCGCCGCCGACCACGTGCTGGTTCGTCAGAATGTAACCATCCTTGTCGAAGAAAAATCCGGAACCGAGACCGCTCGGCCGCAGTTGCGGGCTGCCTTCGTCGTCCGTCGGAATGCGGTACGGGTCGCCGAAGAACTGCCGGAAGAACGGATCGTCGAAAAGGCTGTTTCCGCCGGAGCGGGAGCGCGTCTTGACGAAAGTCTCGATCTTCACGACGGCGGGACTCGAAAGCTCGACGATCTTCGCGATATTGTTCGGCCGCACCGTGTCAATCGCGTTCGACACCATGCCGCCGGCCGAAGCTCCCGCGACCGAGCCGCCGGAAGACGCCGCATTCGCGGCATCGCCGCCGGACGACGGGCTCTGCGCCAGCGTCTGGTCGGAGCCGGTGAACAGGTTCAGATAGTCGGAAGCGAACATGAGGCTGCCGGTGAGCACGACGCCCGCCAGGAATGCGGCCACGGGCGCCCGCCACGAGCCGCGCCGGCGCTCCCTGACCGTCCATGTCCGCACCGCCGCGACGGGACGGGCGGCCGTTCCGGGCTCGATCCTGTCCGCCGCCGCGGCTTCGCTTCGGATCCCCGGATCGGTGCCCGCCGATTCCCGGTCAGCGCCGCCCGGACGGAAAGGACCATACGAATAATAGCAGACCGGCTTCGCGGCCGTGCCGCCCGCGGCGTCCGCCGGACCGCCCGATGCGGCCGGCATGCCTCCCCCGGCGCCCGCCGTGCCGTTCAAGGCTCCCGCGCAACCGTCCGCGGCCGCTCTCCCGTCCTCCCCGGATTGGCCGTTCAGACCGCTCCGCCGTTCGGGGGGCTGAAAGAACGCATCGTAAGGCCGATTCACATTGTTCTTGTCGTCCATCGTTGCCTCTCCTCCTTGCCTTATCCAATTCGCTGCGCGAAATTGTCATCTCCTTGATTCCAAGCATGCCAACACTACATTAATTCAATCTTAAAACAGGTTTAAAGACAAATAAAAACAGCCCGCAACAGCCTCACGACAGCCGCATGCCGATCCTTCGCGACATTCCGGCCCCAATAAAAAAGAGAATCCCGCCTGCTGCCGGGACTCTCCGACGGTCCAGCTTTCCATCCATGCAGTCTGCAAACCTGTGGCGCCCATGAAGCCGACGCGTCAGTTCCGGAGCAGCGCCGATTCGGCGACCCGCAGCATTTCCGCCGCCCGCTCGGCCCATTCCGGGGCGATCCGGGCGTCCGGATCTTCCGGAGCCGCGAATTGATCGATCAGGCCGGCGGCCAGCCGCGGCCCGGCGCCCGCGTCCAGGCCTTCCTGGTAAACATGCCGCAGCGCGTACGGCTTGCCGAAGCGAATGACCGCGTCGCTCTCTTCCTGTTCGGCGTCGATGTTGCCGAACGTCGCGGTGAACGGCAGCCTGAGCCACATCTCCTGTTTCTCCCCGTCCAATGCCCGATCGAACGAACCGCCGTCGTACTCCCAGCCTCCGCCGAGCGAGAAGCCGAGCTCGCCCAGCGCGCCGCGGGCATCGGCGAATTTGAACTCGCGATTCTCGAGCCTCGATTCGAGTGGTATCATGGCCTGCGACCGACCTTTCAGGCATGGAATGACATACCATCAGCATGCCCGCTCTTCCGCATGAATATGCAGGCGGGCGCTTTGCGTCCGGCGCCTACCGTCCCGCGGGCTTCACCAGCCCTTTGCGATGGGCGTACACGGCGAGTTGCGTCCGGTCTTCCAGCTCGCATTTCATGAGCAGATTGCTGACGTGCGTTTTGACCGTCTTGATGCTGATGTGCAGCTCGTCGGCGATTTCCTTGTTCGAGCGGCCTTCCGCGATGAGCAGGAGCACTTCCTTCTCCCGCTCGGTCAGCCCTTCTTCCGTCCCCTGGGCGTTGCGCATGCGCAGGCCGCGCGTCAGCGCCTGGGAGACGTCGCTCGTCATGACCGGCATGCCGCGCGCGGCGCCGTTCAGCGCGTAGATCAGCTCCTCCGCGGAGACGGTTTTCAGCACGTAGCTGGTCGCGCCCGCCTCGACGGCCGCGAGCACCTTGTCGTCTTCGAGGAAGCTCGTCAGCATGACGATCCGGATGTCCGGCCAGCGCTCGAGCACCGCGCGCGTCGTCTCGACGCCGTCCATCCCCGGCATCATCAGATCCATCAGGATGATGTGCGGCAGGCTGGCGGCATCCATCGACTCCAGCAGCTTGAGCGCTTCCTCGCCGCTGCCCGCTTCGGCGCGCACATCGAATTTCGGTTCCAGCATCAAATACGTTTTCAGCCCCGTCCGCACCATGTCGTGATCGTCCACGATCATGACGCGGTATTCAGCCGTCTCGCTCATCCGTATCCCTCTCCTCGCTTCCGTACTTCGGTATCGTGACGCGGATGCGCGTGCCGGCGCCGGTCTTGCTGATGATTTCCGTATCGCCGCCGAGCTTCTGCGCCCGCTCGCGCATCGTCGTCAGTCCGTACGAACCCGCCTTCACCTGGTCGGCCCGGAATCCCGCGCCGTCATCCTGCAGCGTGATCGCGTACTGCCTTTCCGTCTCCGTCGCGTGCAGCAGCACCCGCTGCGCCGCCGCATGCTTCACGATATTCGCCATCGCTTCCTGGATGATCAGGAAGAGCTGATGCTCCTTCGCGTCCGAGAGCGGGCTGTCGATGTCCCATCTGAGCTCGCCCTGCAGCCCGTTCTGCCGGCAATAATCCGGGAACCACTTCTCGAGCGCTTCGCGGAGCGACCGGCCTTCGAGCTCGAGCGGCCGGAGCTGCGCGATCAGTCCGCGCATCTGCCGCTGCGCCGATGTCGACATCTGGATGAGCTGCCGCATCACTTCGGCCGCGCGCTCGCGGTTGATCTCCAGCAGCTTCGGCAGCGACGAAGCCGACACGTGGATCGCGAAAAGCTGCTGGCTGACCGTGTCGTGCAAATCTCTTGCCAGCCGCTTGCGCTCCTCCAGCACGGCCGCCTCGTTCGACGCCGCCTCGCGCATCACCTGCTCTTCGCCCATGCGCTGCAAGAGCTGCAGCCGCTCCTCGAGCTTGGCCGCCATCTCGTTGAAATCCCGGTAGACCGGCGCGAAGGAGCGCGCGCCTTCTTCCGGGATGCGGACGGCCAGATTGCCGCTGACCGCCTGCTTGATCGCGAAGTGGAGGGCGTCGATGCGCCGCTGGTTGCGCTGCGCCGCCCAGTAGCCGATCGCGATGTTCACCAGCACGAAAGCGGCCGCCGCCGCCGAGCGCCACTCGCCCGGCGGAAGCACCGCTTCCGCGTAGATCGTGCCGACGGCCGCGATGGCCGTCGAGATCAGCGACGTTCCGAACACGATGAGAATAAGCTCCCATTTGCTGCTGCGCCATATCCGCGTGAGCATCGGCCGCTTATCCCACCTTCACGATGCGGACGTCGCCGATGAACGAACTGACGTTCAGCCGGATCCGTTTGTCCGCTTCATGATAATACGGCGTCTCGAACTTCACGTGCTTGAAGAAGCCGCCCTCGTGACGCTCATACACCCTCGTATCCCCGATGAACGAACTCGAGATGACGCTGAGTCCCAGATCGCGGTCGTTCGGCACGAACACCTTGACGTCGCCGATGAACGAAGAAATGTTGATGCGCGTCTCGCCGCAAGGGATCTGGGCTTTCGTCAGGTCGAGCACCGTATCCCCGATGAACAGCGAGATGTTCATCGGCCGCAGCTCCCAGTAGTCGCCGCCGAGGTGAATGTCGCCGATAAATCCGCTGCGGTTCTCGGCGTTCGGATTGGCATGCGCCCAATCGTGCCGTTCGTCATCCGCCGCGTGTTTTGGACCGGGGCCGCTCCATCCGCCCGCGCCGTTCCAGCTTCCGGCGCCGCCCGCGCCGCCGTTCCCATGCCACCCGCCTGCGCCATGATGGCCGTCTGCGCCATGATGAGGATTTGCGCCATGATGGCCGCCCGCCCCGTGATGCCCCGCCGCGCCGGGATTCCCGTCCGCGCCGGATTCACCGGCCTTCGGCGGCTCGTAATCGAGGTCGAGCGGATTCGGATGAAGCGGGGGCGGAGGCGGAACCGGACGGTCGCCTGTTTTCGGAGGATACGATTGCCAGCCGCCGTCGCTCTTCTTGTTCGTCCCCGGCCGGAGAATCATGCTCAGCCCCCACCAGATGAGCAGCACCGGCCAGCCGTACCGGAACACGTCGCCGATCGACAGGTCGATGAAGCCGAGATTCCGGATCTGGAAAAATACGCCGAGACCGAGCAGGAATACCCCCCACCAGCCGCCGCCGCGCTGCATCATGCTCTGAACGCCGACCGCGATCAGAATGAGCGGCCAGAACGTTGAGATCAAATATCCGATATCGAAGTCGAACGACACGTAGCCCAACTGACGAAGCAGGAACATGCCGCCGATGGCGAGCAGCACCAGCCCGCCGAGAACCCGGCCGAATACTTTCGGATTCATGTCCATCTCTCCTGCTGCTTGTTTGGTACGTCCAGTATACATGGAAGGCCGGCGGGTCGGGAAGGACCCCGCGAATGAACGGCGGCTCGGTCTTGAGACCGAGCCGCCTGCCGGACTGTGATGAATCGTATTGAAACCGTCAGCCGCTTGCCGCCCGCGGCCGCTCCTGCCGCGCCTGCTCCACGCGGATGTCGATGCCGACGACGCCGGCCGGCTTGCCAAGGTCGTCCAAAATCGGCATCGAAATGGTGAGGCACGGACGTTTCGTGATGGCGGAAATATAGATATCGGAAGTGTACGCGCTGCCTTCCATCGCCCGCTTCCACCATTCCCGGCCGCGCGCGTTGAGCAGCCCGGCCTCCGGGAAGGAGAAAATGAACGAGCCGTCCGCGCGGTTCGACCAGATCGCCTCGATCTCCGGCTTCGACCCGATGAGCGCCTTCAGCGCCGCCGCGTGCGCCTGCTCGTCCAGCGAGCGGATGTCCGGCCGCGCGGCGGCCGACGCGAGCCATTCGACCATCGGCTCGACCGGCAGGTCGGCCGTGCCGGCATCGCGGCGCAACCCGACTTCCATGATCGCCGCGTAGAGCGCCCGCGAATTCCGGCCGAGATCTTCCCGCACCCGGTCCAGCTTCGCGATCTGTTTGCGCTGCTCGGCGGTCAGCTCGAGCGTCTCGTCGACGCTCCGGACGGTCAGTCCCATCGCGTCCACGACTTCCTTCAGCATCGTCGTCGCGTCCGCCGTAAGCTCGGACTGCTGGGCGCTCGCCTGCGCCGCGGTCGACACGAGCGGATCGAGCCGGACGATGCGGGCGTAGATGTCGTCCATCCAGACTTTCGTCTGCGCCATCTCGGAAATGCCGCGCTGCACCGCCGTTTTTTCCGCCATGACCGACGAGACGACCTGCCGCGCGCCTTCCTCGATTTCCTGGACAATGTCGCCGGAACGGCGCAGCGCTTCATGGCTCTGCTCCGCCAGCTTGCGGATCTCCTGCGCCACGACGGCGAAGCCGCGCCCGTACTCGCCCGCGTGCGCCGCTTCGATCGAGGCGTTGAGCGCGAGCAGCGACGTCTGCCTCACGACTTCCTGGAGAAAGGCGTTGATTTCGCCGATGCGCGACATTTGCGCGATCAGATCGTCGATCCGCTGCTCCATCGTCCGGTTGTGGCGGCCGAGGTCGTTCATCACCTCGTCGGTGTTCACCAGCGACCGGCAGACATCGATGACGACCTGCTTCACCTCGCGGCTCTGGTCGCTCGTGCGGAGCATGTTGTCCTTGATTTCCTCCGCCCGCGCCTCGACCGTCTGAAGCGCGGCGAACGTCTCTTCGATCCGGTCGACCGCCTGACGGCCCAGGCCGCGCAGCCGCTCCTCCTGCTCCCTGGAGCGATCGGCGATCTCCGACAGTTCGAGCGTCGCCAGATTGACTTCTTCCACGGCGGCCTGCATCCGGTCGGAGATGACCAGCGATTCGTGGATCAACTGCGAAACTTTCTCTTCATGATCCGCGGACCGGAAGACGGAAGCTTGCTCCGGATCATTGACCGCCCGGTTCCACCAACGTCGGATTGGGCTCATCCGCATCCCCCCATACAATATGTAAATTTTTATAACATTATATTCGACTTTTCGTCAAAAATAAATAAGGATCTGACGCTATCGCGTCAGATCCTTTGTCATAAAGTTTGCATTTTCATGACCATACCCGAGTTGTTTCAAAATGTATGCGATTCCAGAAACGAGTTCACACGGACCGTCCTTCGCTTCGCAGGTCCAGATCCGCCAGGCGCGCTTTTTTAAGCCTTTCCCGCGCCCGGTGGATCTTCGCCTTCACCGTACCGACCGGCATCGACATGGCGTTGGCGATTTCCTGATCCTTGAGCCCGTAATAATATTTGTAGAGAAACAACGTGCGCGCCGCGGGCTCGAGCTGTCCCAGCAGCTCCGAAATTTCCATCATCAGCTCTTCCGTCCGCTGTTCCCGGTCCCCGGCCGCCCGCATGACATCCGCGTCGTCCCATGTCCGGGTCCGGGCCGCCACCCGGTTCACGTTGACCGCGACGTTGCGTGTAATCACCTTGGCCCAGGCGGCAAGCTTGTCCGATTCGCGCAGCGTTCCGCGCTTCGCCAGCATTTTCACCCATGCCTCCTGGACGACATCGAGCGCGTCGGACTTGTTGTACACGTTCGCGTAGGCAACGCGAATCATCTGGTTGTACAACTGGGCCAGTTCCGCTTCTTTCCGCGGATCCAGAAGCCCCGAGAGCTGCCCGTCGTTCCCGTTCATGGACATGGCACCGCCCAATCCTTATGAAATGTTTACAAACTTCTTACCCGTAAAATACATCTTATCACGGAAACGCGGCAAATTCGAGTGCCGCAAGGCGCGAATTGTCCGCGGCAGGCGAAAAAAATCAAATCCCGCCGCCCATGACGACGGGATGTTTCAACCTGCAATCAAGTCTCGCGCTTTGCGACGGGAATCCATTAACCGGTTGACACCGCGCGGCCGAGTTCGGCGAGCCGCGCTTCGGTCAGTTTGCCCCCGCCCCGTACGAGCACGTCGACCTTGACGGTTCGCTTGCCCCATTCGCGGTATACCTGGCGCGGCGTCTCGAAATAGAGGTCGATGCGGTTGCCTTTGATCGCTTTGCCGGTGTCGGCGACGACGCCGTAGCCGTAACCGGGAATGTAGAGCAGGGTGCCGATCGGGAAAACCTTCGGGTCTGCGGCGATCGTCGAAACGATTCCGCGTCTTACTTTTACTCCGGAATACGTGATGCCGTACCCGCGCTCGCCCGGCCGCTTGCCGGTCGACTCCACGCCGGCCGTGTAGCCCGTCGCCGTCACGACGACGGATGCGAGCGGGCCGGTCTCCGCATCTTCGGCTTCGGCAGCCGGCGCGCCGGCGGATGACGCCGGTGCGGACGACGCCGGGTCGGCCGGAACGCAGACAGCGGCGACGGCGATCGCGGCAACCGCCGCGAGCCGGACGGCCGCAGAACGACAACGCGATAAACCAGGTTCAGTCGACATCGAGTCGAATCTCCTCCTTGTTCGGAGGTTGCCCCGATGCCTTCGGTTTTATGCGTGCGCGCCGGCGCCGGCGTCACACCTTGCGGGTGCGGATTTCCTCCAGCAGCAGGCCGATGGTCTCGTCAACCGGCTTCGCGCCGATGTCGCCTTCGCCGCGCTTGCGCACGGAGACGGTGTCGCTCGTCGCCTCTTTCTCGCCGACGATGAGCATGTACGGAATTTTCTCGAGCTGCGCGCCGCGGATTTTGTAGCCCATTTTCTCGTTGCGCAGGTCCGCTTCGGCGCGGATGCCCGCTTCCTTCAGCCGCTCGGCGATCGCCGACGCGTATTCGTCGTACTGCTGCGACACCGGGATGACGCGCGCCTGAACCGGCGACAGCCAGAGCGGCAGCGCCCCCGCGAAGTTCTCGAGCAGGAACGCGGTCATCCGTTCCATCGTGCTGATGATGCCGCGGTGAATGACGACCGGGCGATGTTTCTGGCCGTCCTCGCCGACGTATTCGAGCTGGAACTTCTCCGGCAGCAGGAAGTCAAGCTGCGCCGTCGACAGCGTCTCTTCGCGGCCGAGCGCCGTCTTGATCTGCACGTCCAGCTTCGGCCCGTAGAACGCCGCTTCGCCCTCCGCCTCGAAGTACGGCAGGTCGAGCTCCTCGACGACCTCCTTCAGCATGCGCTGCGAGTTCTCCCACATTGCGTCGTCCGGATAATATTTCTCGGTGTCCTTCGGATCCCGGTACGAGAGCCGGAACCGGTATTCCTTGATGCCGATATCCTTGTAGACATGCTGGATGAGCCGGATGACGCGGGCGAACTCCTCCTTGATCTGGTCCGGCCGGCAGAAGATGTGGGCGTCGTTCAGCGTCATCGCGCGGACGCGGTGCAGGCCGGTGAGCGCGCCGGACATCTCGTACCGGTGCATCGTGCCGAGCTCGGCAATCCGGATCGGCAGGTCGCGGTAGCTGCGCAGCTCGCTCTTGTACACCATCATGTGGTGCGGGCAGTTCATCGGGCGCAGCACCAGCACTTCATTGTCCATCTCCATCGGAGGGAACATGCTGTCCTGATAATGGTCCCAGTGCCCGGAGATCTTGTACAGTTCGGAGCTGCCGAGCACCGGCGTGTACACGTGCTGATAACCGAGCTTCTCCTCGAGGTCGACGATGTACCGTTCGAGCGTGCGGCGCAGCTTCGCGCCGTTCGGCAGCCAGAGCGGCAGCCCCTGGCCGACCTCCTTCGAGAACGCGAAGAATCCGAGCTCGCGGCCGAGCTTGCGGTGGTCGCGCTTCTTCGCTTCCTCGAGCAGATGGAGATATTCGTCGAGCTGCGCCTTCTTCGGGAACGCGGTGCCGTAGATGCGCTGGAGCATTTTGTTCCGGGAATCGCCTCTCCAGTACGCCCCCGCGACGCTGAGCAGTTTGAACGCCTTGATCCGTCCGGTCGACGGCAGATGCGGCCCGCGGCACAGGTCGAAGAACTCGCCCTGGTCGTAGATCGTGATGACCGCGTCCTCCGGCAGATCGCGAATCAGTTCGAGCTTGAGCGGATCGCCGAGCTCCTCGTAGATCCGGATCGCCTCCTCGCGGCTGACGACGCGGCGGCGGATCGGCAGGTCTTCGGCGACGATCTTCGCCATTTCCTTCTCGATCGTCTCCAGGTCCTCGGAGGAAATCGGACGGTCCAGATCGACATCGTAGTAGAAGCCGTCCTCGATGACCGGCCCGATGCCGAGCTTGACGTTCTTGTCGCCGTAGATCCGCTTGAGCGCCTGCGCCATCAGATGCGCCGTGCTGTGCCGCATGACTTCAACGCCTTCCGGCGCATCGAGCGTGACGATTTCGAGCGCCGCGTCCTCTTCGATCGGCGCGTAGACATCGACGAGTTTGCCGCCCACCTTGCCCGCGACGGCGTTCTTCTTCAGCCCGGGGCTGATCGAGCCCGCGACTTCCTCGACGGTCGTTCCCGCGGCATACTCCCTTGCCGCGCCGTCCGGAAACGTGATGCGAATCGACATGTGAAACAACCTCCCTGGAAAATAAAAAAACACCCGCCCCGAAAGGGACGAGCGCTTGTTGACCCGTGGTTCCACCCTTGTTCGCGGCCGCCGTTTCCCGCATCGGGAGCGGACGTCCGCCTCAGGCATCCGGTAACGGAGATGACCCGGTGCAGCTTACTTGGGGCGAGCCCGTTCGGCCGCACGGCTGATGAAGGGGTATTCCCGTCTGGCGCCGGGAGGGAATTGCAGCCTTCGTTCCCTCTCTCTGTGCCGTGCCGGATGACGAGAACATGTCTTCGTCGTCGCCGATGGACCCATTATACTCCGGGGCCGCGGCACGGTCAAGCGAGAAGCGCGGAGCGCAGGGCGCCGGGAGACGGTCTCGGAGCGCCGATCGCCGATCGCCGGTCTCCGAGCGTCCATCGCCAAGCGCAAATCGCGGAGCGTTGGGCGTTGAATCTGCCGCCCCGATCCCTTCCGGGCTCCCCTTTCCCTCTCCCGGTCAGTTCAGGACGGCGCCGGTCAACGGCCGGCAGGAGCGGCAGCCCGCGCAGACGGTCACCCGCCCGGTGAAAATCGCTTCGATCGTCCGCACGACCGGCAGCTCCGGATCGCGGGCGTGCAGCGTGATCTCGCGGGGCGAGACCGCGATCAGACAACTGACGACCATGTCTTCGACGTTCAGCTCCTCGTCCGTGAAATCCGCGGTGACTCGTCCGCCGTCCGCGGGATCCATCGGGCGGAACGTCTCGTCGTACAGCGCGAAGCCGCCGTCGGCTTTGAGCACCAGGTTCACGGAGGATACCTTGGGCTGCTGCAGGCCGACGAACTCGTTCAGCAGCCCGATGAACTCCCGGTACTGCCGGTCCATCACGAACTCGTCGACCGCGGCCTCCGCCGCCTCGGCCAGCTCCTCCCAATACTTGTCCAGCCGGAACGTGATGTAGCCCTCCAGATGGAGCGACGGCCGCTCCTGCAGGTAAGCGAGCAGTTCCGCGGCGATGTGCCGTTTGCGCTGCCCTCGCCGCATGCCAGGCTCCGCGCCGGAAGAATCCGGCGAAGGGGCGAAGCCATCCGCCCCGGGAGTCGCGGCGGCCCCGGACGGCCATCCGTCCCGGCCGGCGCCATCCGCCTCGGACGGCCATCCGTCCCGGCCGGCGCCATCCGCCTCGTCCGCGCCTTCCTGCCCGGCCGGAGAACGTCCGCCTCTCGCGGACGCGGGAACGCAAGACGGTCTGGCGGTACGGTTGATGGCGGCGAACGCCGTGTTTTGCGGGGGAAGTTCGCGGGTTGATTTTTTTCGGGAAGGTTCCCGGGTTGTTCGATCTCGGGATGCCGTGTCTTGCGCGAGCGGGCCTACTGTCTTCGCGGAACCGTCCGGCCGGTCCGGCAGCGCGCCGAGCATCTTCATGCACAGCTCCGCGATCCGTTCCATGTCGTCGTCGCTGCACGGGTAATACTTGCGGATCATGATCCGGACCAGTTCCGGTTCGACCGCGGAGATTACATACTCGGCCATGCCTTCGGCGGCGCGGCTGTGGATTGCAAGCCGTTCCTTCTCATCCGGCGGGCCGCCGGCGCGGCGGTAGACGATCAGGCCGAGCGCCGGCACGGTCTCCAGACGTCCGTCCATATGTAAATCCGCGAACGATTCGTTCAGACATCGGGTGAGCTCGGACAGCTTGTCTTCGGATGCGGCGGACAACCTGACCTCGAAGATCTCCATGGGCCCACTCCTTTCCTTGACAACAGTATATGGCCGCCCATCGGCGGATATACGAAGAAGGGAGCGGCACGGATTGAAAAAACAGGCAAAACTTCAGCCCCGTACGCCGGGATCGGGCACGGGGCTGGAGCTTCCGCCGTGATTCAATTCTGCATGACGAAGTCGCGGCTTACGCCTTCGGTCTCGTTGTACACTTTCAGGATTTCGTAGCGGGTGTTGCGCTGCGCCGGAATTTTGCCCGTCTGGCGGATCAGGTCGAGGATGAGCGAGATGTTCACCTTGTGCGTCGTGCCGGCCGCCGAGACGACGTTCTCCTCGATCATCGTGCTGCCGAAATCGTTGCAGCCGTAACGGAGCGACAATTTGCCGATCTCCGGTCCCATCGTCACCCACGAGGACTGGAAGTTCTTGATGTTGTCGAGGGCGATGCGGCTGATCGCCAGCGTCTTCAAATATTCTTCGGGCGTCGCTTTCTCCCGCTTCAGATTCGTGTTGTCCGGCTGGAACGTCCACGGGATGAAGGCGAGGAAGCCTTCGGACCGATAGCCGTTCGCGATGCATTCGTCCTGCGCTTCACGGACGCGCAAGAGGTGCAGCGCCCTTTCCTCCATCGACTCGCCGAAGCCGATGACCATCGTGGCCGTCGTGTTCATGCCGATCCGGTGGGCCGTTTTCATCACTTCCATCCAATCGGTCCACGAACCTTTGAGCCGGCTGATCTTCAGCCTCGTCCGGTCGTCGAGAATTTCCGCGCCGCCGCCGGGGAGCGAGTCAAGGCCGGCTTCATGCAGCGCGCGGACGACCTCCTCGAGCGTGAGGCCCCCCGACACCTGCTGCATTTTGCGGATTTCGGCCGGTGAAAAAGAATGCATCGTGATCCCGGGGAACCGCTTCTTGATCTCCCTCAGCAGGTCGAGGTAGTACGAGAACGGCAAATCGGGATGCGTGCCGCCCTGCATCAGAATTTCCGTCCCGCCGACATCCACCGTCTCCTGAATCTTCCGGAAAATCGTTTCGTTCGGCAGCACGTACCCCTCCGGCGAACCCGGCGGGCGGTAGAATGCGCAGAACCTGCAGTAAGTGTCGCAGATATTGGAATAGTTGACGTTCCGTCCGACGACGAATGTCGTAATCGGTTCCGGATGGAATCGCTTCATGATCGTGTCCGCCGCGGCGCCCATCTTCTCGATCTCGTCGCTTTCGAACAGCGTCACGATCTCTTCGAGGCCGAGTCTTCCGCCATTCAGCGCTTTGTCCAGTATGCGGTCCACCTGGCTCATTTTCCGGACCCTCCTCATCCCGGCCGGCCGAATCCGGCCGCGTGTGCATTGTCCATATCATTGTAACACAAACGGGTCTGTCGCGTCGACCGACAGACCCGTTGCATTTGTTCGGAGCGGCTCCGTCTGGTGCGGAAATGCACCGGATTTCCCGCCGAACCGTCTGAATAGGGTGCAAAAATGCGCCACATCCAGCCGGCGCCGCGCCTTACCGCGCGTCCAGCCGGCGCCGCGCCGCCGCGGCGAACCGCTCGAGCGCCTCGAGCAGCACCGCGCGCGGGCAGCCGAAATTGATGCGCAGCCAGCCCGCGCCCTGCCCCCCGAACACCGAGCCTTCGCTGAACGCGACGCGCGCTTCGCCGTACATCAGCTTCTTCAGCTCGGCGGGGTCGTCCGAGATCGCGCGGCAGTCGACCCACGCGAGATAGGTCGCCTCCGGCTTCATGACCCGAAGCTCCGGCAACCGCTCCTCCATGAACGCGATGAGCGCGTCCCGGTTTTCTCGCAGATAGACCAGGAGCTGCTCCAGCCACGGCTCGCCGTGCCGGTAGCTCGTCTCCATGCCGGTCACGCCGAAATAGCTGTCCATATGAATCGACAGCCCGAAGCGGGCGGTCCGCACAAACCGCCTGCGCAGCTCGCCGTTCGGCACGATCGCCGCCGCGGCCTGCAGCCCGGCAAGATTGAACGTCTTGCTCGGCGCGATGCACGTGACGGAACGCTCCGCGTATTCCGGACCCAGCCCTGCGAACGGCACATGCTTGTGCGGCGCGAAGACGAGATCGTGATGGATCTCGTCGGACACGACGATAACGCCGTGCCGCAGGCAAATATCGCCGATCCGCTTAAGCTCGTCCGCCGTCCACACCCGGCCGCCGGGGTTGTGCGGGCTGCAGAGCAGCATCAGCTTCGCGCGCTTCGCCTGCTCCTCAAGCAGGTCGAAATCAACGCGATAAATCCCGTCATGGGTCCGCAGCGGATTGTCCACGACGGTCCGGCCGTTGGCGCGGATGACATCGTAGAACGGATAATAGACCGGCGACTGCAGAATGACGCCGTCGCCCGGCTCCGTGAACGCGAGGATCGCCGCGGCGAGCGCCGGCACGACGCCGGGCGAGGTGACGAGCCAGTCGCGCTCGATCGCCCAGCCGTGCCGGCGTTTCAGCCAGCCGGTGACCGCTTCGTAATACCCTTCGGTCCGGATCGTATAGCCGTAGATGCCGCGCTTCGCCCGTTCGACGATACCGTCGACGACTTCCCGCGGCGCCTCGAAGTCCATGTCCGCGACGAACAGCGGCAGCACGTCCTCGCCGCCGAACAGCGCCCCGAGCTGGTCCCATTTCAGCGACGACGTGCCGCGCCTGTCGATGATCCGATCAAAATCATACCGGTGTCCGTGCGCCATCGTCTATGCCTCCGTCTCTCTTGCCGCCTGTTCCAATGCCTGTCCGAGATCTTCGATCAGATCATCGCCATGTTCAATGCCGACCGACAGCCTGAGCAGCCGGTCATCCACGCCGACCGCGCGCCGGATTTCCTCCGGAATGTCCGCGTGCGTCTGGACGGCCGGATACGTTATCAGCGATTCGACGCCGCCGAGGCTCTCCGCGAACGCGATCAGCTTCACGTGGCGCAGCACCGGCTCGACGAGCCGCGCATACTTCAGCTTGAACGAGAAGATGCCCGTATTCCCCGACGACTGCCGGTTCTGGATCTCGTGGCCCGGATGGTGCGGCAGCGCCGGATAGTAGACGTCCGTGACGAGCGGATGCTTCAGCAGAAATTCGGCGATGCGGATCGCGTTCGCCTGATGGCGCTCCATCCGCAGCGCGAGCGTCTTCATGCCGCGCATGAGCAGCCAGGAATCCTGGGGCCCGAGCACCGCGCCGATCGAGTTGTGCAGGAACGCCATCCGCTCGGACAGCTCCTTGCCCTTCGTCACGATCAGTCCGGCGAGCACGTCGTTGTGGCCGGCCAAATATTTCGTCGCGCTGTGGATGACGATGTCCGCGCCGAGCTCCAGCGGGCGCTGGAAGAACGGCGTCAGCAGCGTGTTGTCGACAATAACCAGCAGCCCGCGCGATTTCGCCCACTCGCTGACACGCGCCAGATCGGTGATCATCATGAGCGGGTTCGTCGGCGTCTCGATCAGCACCGCCTTCGTGCTGCCCGGGCGCAGATTCGCCTCGAGCGCCTCGATGTTGTTCGTATCGACGTACGACGCCGTCACGCCGAAGCGCGTCATGACCTGCTCGATGAGCCGGTATGTACCGCCGTACAAGTCAAGCGACACCAGCAGATGGTCGCCCTGCTTAAGCAGCGCGAAGATCGTCTGCAGCGCCGCCATGCCCGAGCTGCAGGCGAATCCGGCGTCGCCGGATTCCAGCTCGGCGGCCGCTTCCTCCAGCACCTTGCGGGTCGGACTTTTCGTGCGGGCGTAATCGAATCCGGTGCTCTGGCCAAGTCTGGGATGACGGAATGCGGTGGCCTGATAGATCGGGTAGCTGACCGCCCCGGTGACGGGCTCCTGAACCGAGCCGATTTGAGCCAAGCGACTTTCAATTCTCATCATTCAGAGCTCCTTGATCGTGTATTTTGGGAAAAAGCAACCGCGCGGGTTCGAACCTTCACCCCGAGACGCGGCGGCGGCGCGACGGTCGGCACGGCGGACTCAGATGCCCGCTCCCAGCTCGTAAGGCGTCTGTTGGTACACATAGTAGTTGAGCCAGTTCGAGAACAGCAGGTTCGCATGGGCGCGCCACGAGGACAGCGGCATGCGCGTCGGATCGTCGTTCGGGAAGTAATTTTTCGGCACGTTGACCCTGAGACCTTTCGCCTTGTCGCGGTCGTACTCGAATTTGAGCGTCAGCGGATCGTACTCCGAATGCCCGGTCACGAAGATCTGCCGGCCGTCCCTGGAGGCGACGATGTAGACGCCGGACTCCTCCGAGACCGACAGAATCTCGAGATCGCCGACCTGCTCGATGTCTTCCTGCCGCACCTCCGTATGGCGGGATTGCGGCACGTAAAACAGCTCGTCGAACCCGCGCAGAAGCGGGACGTTCCGCTTCGTCACGATGTGCGGGAAGACGCCGAACATTTTTTCGGGCAGCGGGTATTTCGGAATGCCGTAATGGTGGTACAGTCCCGCCTGCGAGGCCCAGCAGATGTGGAACGTCGAAGTGACGTGCCGGCGCGACCAGGACATGATCTCCTTCAATTCTTCCCAGTAATCGACTTCCTCGAACGGCAGATGCTCGACCGGCGCGCCGGTGATGATCATGCCGTCATAGTACTGGGACGAAATCTCGTCGAACGTCTTGTAGAACGTCGCCAGATGTTCGGCCGGCGTGTTCTTCGACACGTGCGTCTTCGGATGCAGCAGCACCACCTCGACCTGCAGCGGCGTATTGCCGATCAGGCGAAGGAGCTGCGTCTCCGTCGTCTCCTTCGTCGGCATCAGGTTCAGGATCGCGATGCGGAGCGGACGGATGTCCTGATGGAACGCGACGGTCTCGTCCATGAAAAATATATTTTCTTCTGCCAAAATCTCCTTCGCGGGCAAGTTGTCGGGCACCTTGATCGGCATTGCAGGTCACTCCTTCGCTCGGTTCGACCACTGCGGAGCATGGCATGACGGCAAACCAAAGGCCCTTTCCCGATCGAGAAAGGGCCGAATGTCATGTGTCACCCGCCTTCCTCATCTCTCGGAAAACATGACATTTTCCGCAAGAATTAGCACCGTGCTGTTCGCCGGTTGCCGGGCTTCATCGGGCCAGTCCCTCCGCCTGCTCTTGATAAGAAAGTGGTCTATTCGGTTATGTTGTCAATGGATTACCTATACTTTAGCGCATTCCGCATGCGGCGTCAAGAAAAACGGCAACGGGCCGCATCCGGGGTCCGGACCCCGCCCGTTCCCGCCGCCGGCCGGCCGCGATTTCCGCTTGTATCGGAGGCTTGGCCGGGAGTATACTAGACAAGGATTGACATCCCGGATGAATGATGTCCGGGGAAGTACGCGCGCGAAGGAGGCGGAATCGGCGGGATGGGCAGTGAAGGACCGGACATACGACTTGCACAGTATCCCTGTGACGCCGCCGGATCCGCATCCGCGGCGCGGGACGGACGTCCGGACGCATCGGTCGCGGACTGACGTTTCTTCCGCGCGCTCCGGCGGCAAACGGCGTTCCGACGGGACGCCGCAATTTGCGGAAAGGAGCGAGCGGTATGAAAACGCGACTGGTGCGCAAAGGCGTCTTCACGCTGGTCGAAGACGTAAGCGAAGCGGTGAATCCGCCGAGCGAAGGCTTCTACTGGATCGACGCCGACGTCGATGAGCTGGCCGCGCTGCAGCCGCTGTTCGGACTCCACGATCTCGAAGTGGAGGACTGTCTCAGCGAGGAAGAGCAGCGGCCGAAGCTGGAAGTGCACGAAGGGCATTATTTCATCGTCATCAACAGCATCCGTTTCGACGACGAGGAAATTTTTCTGCGGGCGCTGAACATTTTTCTCGGAAGGCATTACATCATTACCGTCACGCGGCAAAAAATCAACGAGCTGCGGTCGGTGAAGCCGATTCTGCTGGAAGAAGAGGTCGACCGGCCGGACGTCTTCCTCTACCATCTGATCGACCGGGTCGTGGACAACTACTTCCTCGTCGGCGACCGGATCGAGACGCGGATCGACCAGCTCGAAGAAGACATCCTGATGCACACGAAGAAGAGCCATCTCGAGGAAATCATCAGCCTGCGAAGCGAAATTCTGTGGCTGCGCAAGGCGCTCGGTCCGCAGAAGGAATTGCTGCATTCGCTCAACAAGCGGGACCTGAAGCTGATCGACAACCAGCTTCAGCATTATTTCGGCGACATTCACGAGAACGCCGTGAAAATCGCGGAAGCGTTCGACACCTACCGCGACCTGATCGGCAACTTGCGCGAAGCCTATCAATCGAGCCTGGCCGGCAGGGCGAACGAGATCATGCGCGTCTTCACGGCGCTCACGACGATCTTCATGCCGCTGACGTTCATCACGGGCATCTACGGGATGAACGTCGACAATCTGCCGGGCGCCCACTACCAATGGGCGGCATACGGGCTCCTCGGCCTGATGCTCGTCGTCGGCATCGGCATGTTCTATCTGTTCAGGAAGAAGAACTGGCTGTAATAATGCGAAGGGCTTGTTCGGACGGGCGAATCGTCCGCGCAAGCCCTTTGTTTCATTCGCGCGAGGCCGGCCGGACGCGCCGCAAGTTCTTGCCCGGTATGCGGCGGCCGCTTCCGGCCAACACCTCAGTTCACCGCCGCGCCGCCCGCGTCCCCATTTTCCCCGGCGAGCGCTTCCTTCCGGCCTTTGGCCAGATCGACCAGCATCAGCAGCAGGATGCCGATGACGAAGAAGGCGAGCACGGCCAGAATGCCGAGCCTTACCGAACCTGTCAGCGTGCCCACCAGCCCGAACAGGAACGGGCCGGCGCTGGCCGAAAACTTGCTCGACAGGCTCAGGAAGCCGAAGAACTCCGCCCGCCGGGACGGCGGCGTCAGATTCGCGTAGATCGAGCGCGCGACCGCCTGGCTTCCGCCCTGCACAAGCCCGACCATGATCGCAAGCGCGTAGAAATGGAACCCCGTCGTCATGAAATAACCCAGCATCACGATCAGCACATAGATGACGAGCGACAGGTACAGCGACTGCTTCGAGCCGAGCCGCACCGCCAGCCGGCCGAACAGCATCGTGGCCGGATAACCGACAAATTGCGTGATGAGCAGCGCCAGAATCAGATCCTTCTGCTCAATGCCGATCGTCGCCCCGTAGATGGTCGCCATGACGATGATCGTATTGATCCCGTCGTTGAAGAACCAGTAGGACAGCATGTATTTGGCCAGCTCCGGGTATTGCCGGATGCGGCGCAATGTCGCCAGATTGCGCGAGAAACCGGCGCGGAGGACGGAGAGCACCGGTATCGAGCGGTTCGCCGGCCGATCCTTCACGGCGCGCAGAAGCGGAATCGAGAAGATGATCCACCAGATCCCGACGGTGACGAAGACGACCTGGGTGGCCGCCGTCTTGTCCGGAAAGCCGAACAGGTCAAATTTCTCGATCATCGCAATGTTGAGCGCAAGCAGCAGGCCGCCGCCCAGATATCCGGCCGCGTACCCCCGGGCGCTGACGGCGTCGCGGTCCCGCTCCGGCGCGAGATCCGGCAGCAGCGCGTCGTAGAACGTGTTCCCGCCCGAAAAGCCGATCGTGCCGAGGATGACAAGCAGCGACGCGAGCAGCCAGTCGCCTTCCCCGATGAAGAAGGACGCCAGACAGGACAGCGCGCCGAGGAACGTGAAGACGGACAGGAAGCGGACCTTCGAGCCGCGGAAATCCGCGATCGCGCCAAGGATGGGCGACAGCAGCGCGACGCACAGCATCGCGATCGTCTGCGTATAGCCCCAGTAGGAAGCGGCCACCCCTTCCCCCAGGCCGGCGCCGGCCACGCTTTTGTAGAAGACCGGCATGACGGCCGCCATCATGGTGGCGGCGAATGCGGAATTGGCCCAGTCGTACGTGACCCAGGCCCGGACTTGACGCTGGTTCATGGCATCCCCTTTCCCGCGGCCGCCCGGCGTGCGCAGGCCGCTGACTCCGTCTGTACTTCGACGCCGCCGCCTCCAATCCTGCCTCGTCTCCGCGGATTGCGTCCGGCGAAACCATTTTCGCGGCAAAAATTGCCCCCGGGAAGACGATCCCCTATAATTAAATGGTGAGCGCCGCTACAATTTTATTGCGCGAAGGGGGGAACTGCGCATGAACATCAGCCAGTTGGAGACGCTGCTGACGATCTCCAAGACGATGAGTTTCCGCAAGGCGGGCGAACTGCTCAACCTGACGCAGCCGGCCGTGTCGGCCCAGATCAAGAGTCTGGAGGACGAATTCAAGACCGTCCTGATCGACCGCAACCAGCCGGTGACCTTGACCGACCAGGGGCGGGTGTTCCTGGAGCACGCGGAGCGGATTCTCGGTATCGTCGAAGAGCTGAAGCAGCGGCTGGCCGACCTCAGCGAGACGCCGCAGGGCAACATCGTGCTCGGCACCACCTCGTCCATCGCGATGCAGATTCTTCCCCGCGTCCTGTCCTATTTCCAGAACCAGTTCCCGCGCATCAAGACCACGATCTACTCCATGCCGTCCGCGCAAGTGATGGCGAACGTCGAGAACGGCACCATCGACATCGGCATCACGTATCTGGCCGAACAGAACCCGAACCTGGTGACCTCGGTGCTGTATTACGACACGTTCGAACTCGTCGTCTCGCCGAGCCATCCCCTTGCGGACGTGAAGTACACGACCGTGGACAAACTGAAAGACGTGCCGTTCGTCATGCTGACGCCGGACACCCTCATCCGCCGCTTCGTCGACCAGATGTTCCGCAAATACAGCATCGAGCCGCGCATCGTCATGGAGCTGTCCTCCAGCGAGGAAGTGAAGCGGATGGCCGAAATCAACATGGGCGCGGCGATCGTGTCGAAGCTGTCCGTCACCGAGGAACTGAGGCGCGGTTCGCTCCGCCTCATCAAGGTGAGCGAGCTCGAGACGACCCATCCGGTCGGCGTCGTGTACAAGGCGGGCCGCTATTTGAGCTCGGCCATGAAGCAATTTTTGAGCGACCTGAAGGGCATGCCGGAAGACCAATTCATCAGCAGCGAGTAATCGCCGCACCGATCGCGCAAAGGAGGATGACACCGTGCGTTTCGACCTGCACACGCATCACAGCCGCTGCGGCCACGCGGAAGGCGATATCGAAGACTACATACGGGCGGCTCTGGATGCCGGCATGGACGTCATCGGCATTTCCGACCACTCGCCGTATTTCGCCCATGCGGAGGACCACCCGAACCCGCGCGTCGCGATGGCCCGCAGCGAATTCGCGAACTACGTGGAGGAAGTGCTGCGCCTGAAGGAGAAGTACCGGGACAGGATCGAAGTGCTGCTCGGCGTCGAGTCCGATTTTTTCCCCGAACACGCGGACATCTACCGCAACGTCTATGCGCGCTATCCGTTCGATTACATCATCGGCTCCGTCCACTTCACGCGCGGCGTCAGCATTTTCAACAAGAACCGGTGGAAAGGGCTGTCCGAAGAGCGGCGCATCGAAGAGAAAGTCCATTACTACGAAATGATCGCCCTGTCCGCCGAGTCCGGCATGTTCCAGGTGCTCGGCCATATCGACGCGATGAAGGGCAACTACCCGGACTTCTCCGGCATTCCGGCTCTTGATGCGATCGACGAGGCGCTGAAGACGATCGCAAGATGCGGCGTCGCCATTGAAGTGAACACATCGGGAGGCACGAAGCTGTGCGGCGGCTGGTATCCGTCGGACGACATCCTTGAGCGCGCCCGCCATTTCGGCGTCGACGTGACGTTCGGCTCCGACTCCCACACCCCGCGCCGGATCGCCGAAGACTGGGACCGCGTCCGGAGCCGGCTCAAGGAGATCGGGTTCAGGGAATGGGTCTTCTTCCGCCGCAAGGAGCGCGTCGCCGTGCCGCTCTGATCCTTCGATGCAAAAAAAACTTTGGCTGACCAATTAACAAACAAAGGCAGTGCCGAAATCTGCTGTAACGTGGATACCAACATTCCTGTAGACGCTAAGAAACAGTGTTCGACAAAAGCAAGGGCGCCTCGTAAGATGGGGGTATAACGGGTCACAGACAGCCCTAAAACCCATCAAGGAGGCGCTTATCATGAAGCG
>Ga0310837_100216_pt1 | contig 56328 bp, 56 predicted proteins | sample SM_ome_5_FD_201315 | JGI IMG/M metagenome (GOLD analysis project Ga0310837, IMG submission 201315) | Sorghum-adapted microbial communities enriched on stacked mutant (SM) sorghum from Joint BioEnergy Institute, Emeryville, California... ...
AGATTTCATTCTCCTCACCCTACACTGATGAATTTCCAGCTTGATTATATCGGGTGAGGGAGAATCAGGGAATTCGTGTTCAAGATTATTTCGTGTTTCTTGTTAATTTTATTTTAGCGGTTACAACGTTTAGCAAGGCGGTGTGCCGTGGTCGGATCTTGACCCGCCATTTGGAAGAGCACATTGCACCTCGGATCACCAGGCAGAACATCCTTTGTACTGACGCTTGGCGAGCATTCAAGACATTTGCATCGAAGAGAGGCATTGCGCATTATCGTTTCAAATCGACCGAATCCAAACGAGTGAAAGGCGTCTATCACATCCAGAATGTGAACAACTACCATTCACTCTACAAACGTTGGCTTAGCCGGTTTGCCGGCGTTGCCAGCAAGTACATGGACAACTATCTTGCATGGTTCAAGTTTCTCCAGGAGAACAAAGAACTTTCCAGACAAGCGCTGATCCGATTGATGTTTGTGGCAGCATGCACGCCCAGCACGTTTGAGACCGAAACCAGTCTACGACAAGCACGGTTTGCCGCCTAACCCCAATGAACAAGAAAAAACAACAGCAAACCTAAACACAGCTATAAAATTAACTTTTCGATCTGTAACATAGCATATGAGATATCGTTCAATCACTTCTTTTAATCGCCTATTTACTAATTCAATATTGTTTTCTAGATTATATGAAATCTGTATCTGATCTTCATTGTTAAAAGTAAAATTCGGTACCTTTAACCCTGCGTTATTCTTTTCAGTTTTCTGAACTGTTCTTTTATGTAAATCGAAAATTCCATCACCAAAAGCTTCCCTCAAATAATCCTTAAGTTCTTGTAAATACTCATTCTCTGCTGCGTTATTGTCTTTTATTATAAGTCTTGCAAATTCACATAGAATCATGTATTCCCAAATATTACTATATTGACTAGTTAATGGATGTTTTTCGTCATTTAACGCAAGTAGTTGATTTGTTGGGAAATCTCTAAAACTAAGATTAGAACATAGATACCCGATTTCACTTTCTTTATATTTAATCCATGAACATAGTGCAGTTTTTCCTGTTCCCTTTCTTCCTATAACAAAATAAATCGGTCCATTTACAATTTTGTCAATATATTCATCATCAAGAAAATAATTGAAAAGGTTTTCGTCCTCTTCTCCATCGTGTGAGCCAAAATTTACGTTCAATATCAGTGGTTCTAAATGAGTATCAACCATTTCATAAACCTGCCCCTCAATATTATTTTGACAAAGTGTCTACTCTTCCAGTGTTTCAAGAAACTTTTCGATACGTTCAGCAAGAGAACTATTTTTTTCCACATGTCGTGCATAGTAAATAAGCGATGAAATAGCTGTACGTTGTTTAAGCGGGTCCCATAGTTCAACAATACGGAGTAAATCATTGATATCAAGTGGTTTTACACCCAGATCCTCAATCATCTGACGAGCCTCATCGACAAATCCTAGTGCCACGACCATCCCTAAGCTCCCCCTTCGCCCGGTCTCGTTTGCAAAACCAGCCAAATCAGGAACATCATCCGGCTTTAATAAATACTGTTTCACTTCAGCAGACAAAGCAAGTCTTGCGCCGTCCCATCCATCAATGTCTCCAACACGTTGTAGACGTTTTGATCCAGTCCTGACCTTATCAATTTCAATTTGCAAATGAGGATTATCTGCACGCAAAAATCCAAACACTGCACCTTGGAACGCAGCACCTGTTGGTTCGCCCTTTTGTGCTGTAAAGTCGAATCCTTCGAGAAATAACTGGAATAATGGAACCTCCCGTTTGACAGACGAAGGCTCGAACGCTTGGCTGACAAGCTCATTCAAAACAAACTCCACTACTTGAGCTCGCAGGGTCAGGAGTTCCTCCTGACTGAAAGTCACCATTGCATTAAGCCATGGGAGATAATCAATCCAAGCTTGTGTTGCATGTGGTGCACAACTTGGGTAATCGAATCGTTTGTGTTCTGCTCGAAAGAAACGTTCAGCGTTATTGTAAAATGGCCTAAGACTAATCGTGCTACCATCAGGACGTGCAACTATTAATGTATTTGCCTGCTTGCCACCTGCAGTGGTAATCTGACGTGGAAAAACTCTCAGAAAATCATCAAAACCTGTAAGACCCATACCTGGGACCCCGAGCTCAATAAATAGATCAATAAAGGCCATAAGAAGACCAGCGGAAAATTTCCTCTTTGGAAACCCCGCTTTAAAAGCCTCGAATAACTCGTCTACAGTCATTCTTCTGTCACCACCAGTTCAGACAACGGAACAAAGGCACGTTGTGCCATCTCAAAATACTCTCTGTCGCGATCTGTGCCAATCGACAAATACCCTACGGAATGCGCGGCCGCAAGTGTTGAACCACTCCCGGCAAACGGATCGTACACTATCCCAATTCCGAGCGGCAAGGACGCACGCACTACTTTTCGCAGAAACCGTTGTGGTTTAAGCGAAGGATGGGGGGCAAGTTCTTTTTCCTGCTTTCGTGTTGGGGAACATGGAATAACATCTTTAAAGGGCTCTGTATCGGATATTCTCCGAAGTCCTCCTGTACCGAAACGTTTAAGATTTTCGGCCACTGTTCCCTCGAACGGTTTACGAAAAATACCCCATGGCTCCCAACAAGAACGTGGCATTACTGACACATCACTAAACTCTTTTTCTGCCCCTTTTGGTCTGTCCCCACCGCGCAAGGTTTGGACTAAGCGGATTACTTCACCTCTTTTTTCCAGTCCCGCTTGTGAGAACGCATGAAAAGTCCATGATGACAACAGAGGGTTGGATGCAACAAAAATATGCCCCCCTGGTACAAGTGCTTTTTTAAGGCCGTAAGCTAATGCATTGAAAAATGAGTATAACTCTGCAATTTCATCTTGAGTGAGAACAGTAAAGCGAGGGAGAGGACTGCGTTTTACCCCATCAAAAGAGGGAGGGATGCGCCATACACCACCGCGACCGTTTTTAAGTTTATCATGATGCTTATCATCATACTCGATAAGTCCATAAGGGGGATCTGTCACAACAGCATGTATAGACTCGGGTGGTAATTCATGTACCCATCGAATCGCGTCTGCCAGAATATAAGTTGCACGATCCGACAAGTGGCTACGCGGTTCAGTGCCCAAATTTCTTATTCTTTCCCAGCAAACTTCTTGATATTCCAAAAGTTTATTTTTCCAAGACACATCATGATTAACTATGGCTTGTCCCATGCTGGTTCGACCACCTTTCAACTCCTACAACATTAAATATTATATCAGAGCGCAAAATCATTTGAATCAAATTTAAACGTAGACTTTCTCAACCGGCCAATAGGATTCGACAATGTTGCAAAGCTAGTAATGTCCGGAGATTTGGATGAACTCCAAAAATAGTTTCAGCCTGCGAAATGGTCTCGTTGATTGGGCGGCCGAACATCATTAAAAGCGAATCTCATTTTGATCACAAGTAAAGCAAACGATGCTGGTTCAACAACAGATGAAGCATCGTAAGTTTCGAGCCCCCTGCCCTCAGGGGTCTCTTTTCCTTGCCTCACAAGGACGCAAAGCCAAAAATTTCGCCTCACTTATGATACGGTTCCCCCCGATTGATCTTCACCGCCCGGTAAATCTGCTCCGCCAGCACGAGCCGCATGAGCTGGTGGGGCATCGTCATCCGCCCGAAACTCAGCTTGTGCTTCGCGCGCCGCAGCACGGCGGGAGCGAGCCCGGTCGACCCGCCGATGACGAACACCGCGTGCCCGCTGCCGTATGTGCCGAGCTGGTCCAACCGCTCTGCGAGCTGTTCGCTCGTCCACAGCTCGCCGTCCAGCGTCAGCGCGATGACCAGCGCATCCGGCTTGATCAGCGCAAGCAGCCGCTCGCCCTCTCGTTCCCGCGCCTGCGCTTCTTCCGCCGGGCTCATCGTCTCCGGCACCTTCTCGTCCGGCACCTCGAGAATGTCGAACTTCACGTACGGCCTGAGCCGCTTCGCGTACTCCGCGATGCCGTCCGCCAGATACTTCTCCTTGATCTTCCCGACCGCCGCAATCTGAATGTGCATCGTCCGTCAGCTCCGCGCGGCTGCGAGCCGGTTCTCCGCGGCAGGCGAATAGAACACATCTCCGTGCATGTGCCGAATCCGATCCCAGCTCAAGGGATTGGTCGTGTCCGGAGAGCGCCCCTCCAGAATGGCCTGATACAAGGCGGTTTTCTCCTCAAGATGGGCCACGTGCCGCTTCGCTTCCTCCAGCCGTGCCAACGCCTCTTCCTTGTGCTTCATCATGAGGGCATAGCGCTGCGGAATGGTCGCATCCCCCTGCAGGCACAAGTCGACGTACGCCTTGATGTCCCTGATCGGCATGCCGGACTGCTTGAGGCACCTCACCCCGTGCAGCCAGTTGACCGCTTCTTCGTCGAACAACCGATTGTTATGGTCATCGCGCTGCACGCTCGGCACCAGACCTTTGTCCGTGTAGAAGCGCACGGCGTGCTCGGTGAGCCCCGTGATCCGGGCGGTTTCCTTGACCGTGTACACGCGCAATCCCCCTCGTAAAAAATTTCATTCACGACCGCTTGACTTCGCGTAACACGAAGGCTGTAGGCTTATTGTAACGCAAACCGGCCGCAAGCGGAATTCCGCAACAACTTTCCCCGGGGACTCGCGCTGTTTTGCCGAACATCCATCCAAAACGGGAGTGGAACCACCATGCAAACCGTAACGCTGAGCAACGGCGTGAAAATGCCGATCATCGGCATCGGGCTCTGGCAGGTCGACGATGCCCGGGAAGCCGAGAACGCCGTCTATGAAGCGCTGAAAGCCGGCTACCGCCTGATCGACACCGCCGCCGGCTATCTGAACGAAGAAGCGGTCGGACGGGCGATCGAGCGCAGCGGCGTCCCGCGCGAGGAGATCTTCGTCACGACGAAGATCTGGGTGCAGGATGCCGGCTACGAGAGCGCCAAGCGGGCCTTCGGGAAATCCTTGAACAAGCTGCGGCTCGACTACCTCGACCTGTACCTGATCCACCAGCCGTTCAGCGACTACTACGGCACCTGGCGCGCGATGGAAGAGCTGTACCGTGAAGGCAGAATCCGGGCCATCGGCGTCAGCAACTTCCTGCCGGACCGTCTGATGGACCTGATCATGCACAACGAAATCACGCCTCATGTCAACCAGATCGAGACGCATCCGTTCTGCCAACAGACAGACGCCAACGCCTTACTGAAATCGCTCAACGTTCAACACCAGTCTTGGGCGCCGTTCGCCGAAGGACGGAACAACCTGTTTGGCAATGAAGTGCTGGCCCGGATCGCGGCCAAACACAACAAGACGATCGCCCAGGTCGTGCTGCGCTGGCTCGTTCAGCGGAATATCGTGGTCATTCCAAAGTCGGTGCGCAAAGAGCGGATCGTCGAAAACTTCGACATTTTCGACTTCGAGCTCGACGCGGACGACATGGAGCGCATCAAGACCCTCGATACGAACAGCTCCCTCTTCCTGTCGTACCACGACCCGCAAGTCGCCAAAATGATGGGAAGCTGGAAAGTCGACCTGTAAACGCGAAAAACCGGAAAAATGCCTCCCTCATTCGGGAAGGCTCATCCGTTCCGCGCACAACAAAACCCGCGGGCCACAAGGCTCGCGGGCTCACTCTGCCTCACACCACCAAAATTTCCGGCGGACGATCGCACAGGTCGCACGTCGCGGGAGGTTCCCACCCGGCGAACGCCGTCGTCTTCAGATCGACCAGATCCGGCGCGTCCTCATACTCGTCGACGAACCGGTCGATCGCCAGTTCCACATGTTCCTTGCACACGCAGTACATCCGCTGATCCGACGCCTTCTTTCCGCTTCATACACTGATTTGCCTCGTGCGCGAATCGCTGATGATCCGGCCCGGTTATTCCTCTTCTTCCTCTTCGTCGATCTTCTCGGCAAGCTCCACCGTCACCGTCTCCGGCCTGCCGTCCCGATAGTACGACACTTTCACTTTCTCGCCGATCTTTTTGTGCCCGTACAGATACTTGCGCAGTTCCATCGTGCTGCCGATCGGCTGGTCGTCCAGCTTGACGATGACATCGTTGAACTTGAGCCCCGCCTTCTTCGCCGGACCGACCGCTTCCAGCACGATGACGCCGCGCTTCACGTCGTCCGGAAGCTTCAATTCGTCTTCCTCCGCGGCATCTTTGCCTTCCTCGCCTTCCTCCTCCGCGCCGAGCCATTCCTCGTAAAACTGCTGTTCCCAGTATTGTTCAAGATCCAGCGTATATACGCCGAGATACGGCCGCGGAACATAGCCGAGATCCAGAAGCTGCTCGACAATTGGCATCGCATTGTGAATCGGGATCGCGAAGCCGACGCCTTCCACGCCGTAATCGGCCACCTTCATGCTGTTGATGCCGACGACTTCCCCGTTCAGATTGACGAGCGCGCCGCCGCTGTTCCCCTGGTTGATCTGGGCGCTGATCTGGATGACCTCCTGCTCCCAGTCATAGACCCCGTTCTGGCTGAGCGACACCGGAATGATCCGCCTGCTTTTGCTCACGATGCCCATGGTCAGCGAATCGCTCAGTCCGAGCGGATTGCCGATCGCGATCACGATCTCCCCGTCCCGCAGCTTGCGCGAATCGCCGATCACCGCCACCGTCTCGATGCCCGCGCCGTCGATCTCCAGCACCGCGAGATCCGTGATCTGGTCCTTGCCCACGATCTTCGCTTCGCGCACTTCGCCGCTTGCGAGCACCGCCTTCACCTGGTCGGCGTCTTCCACGACATGATAGTTCGTGATGATGCCCGCTTTGCCGTTCTCATTGCGGAAAATAACCCCCGAACCGAGGCTCGCCTGCTGCAGCGTCAAATCCTCATCCGGATCGTTCCCATTCCCCTGCCGGAACCAGCGCCCGCCCTTCGGCAGCATCTGCTCGTTGATAATGCTGACGACCGCGGGCTTCACCTTGGAAGACGCCTGCACAATCCGTTCCGACGTATCGGCGGACGTGAAGGGGGACACGCTGACGACGGCGCCTGATCCGCCTCCGCCCCGCTCAAATCCGAAAATCAAGCCGAACAGCAACACCGCGCCGAGGGCGCTCACCATCGAGGAGATAAAGGCCAGATGGATCGGGCGCAGTTCGCCGTCGCCGCGCCATCTGCCCCATCCGCCGCGGCCGTCGAAGCTCCAGCCCCGTCCCCCGCCTTCCCGCGCGCGCCGGGAGACGCGGGTCGAATAGAAATCGTCGTCGAACAAGCTCATCCGTCAGTCGCTCCTCCCGAGGCCCATGGCGCGTACACCTTTTTCCCGGTTTATTGGAATGATTTCCGCTGCTCGGGCTACAATTATAAGCATAAACGATTTTCGGGCGTCTGACATCCGTCTTCCGATACTTTCCTGCGGCGAGAAGCGCTGACAGTCGGGTCGAAAGACGCTATTCTCCCGATCGAAGGAGCTGACCGTTCATGAAGCGAACGTCCACCGCCCCGGACCACGCATGGGATCATGTGAACCTCGCCGCCGCGCTGGCCGATCTGAAAGAGCAGCATTACCGTCTGCTGCTCGCCGTCGGCGCGCTGGCCGATGCCCTTGAAGCGCGCGGCCTTGTCAAGCCGGGCGAACTCGAGGAGCGCGCCGCCCGGCTTGACCGGGAAGCCGAAGCTTCGCTCCGCGCCGCCCGCGCTACCCGTTCGCGCGCCGCGTCACGTCGTCCCAGGGCGTAGCCCGGTCGTGCCAGGTCGGCTTCAGGACGTCATCATCCTTCTTCAAAAATATGCCTCGGCTCTCCAGAATAGACTCCACCGTCATCCGCGCCAGATCCTGCATATTGTGGTCCAGGCTCAGGTGGGCGAGATAGACGCGCTTCGTCCGGTCTGTCATCAGTTCGGCCAGCGCCTCGCCCGCCGCCTCGTTCGACAGATGGCCGACGTCGCTCAGGATGCGGCGCTTGATGTTCCACGGATAGCGGCCCATGCGCAGCATTTCGACGTCGTGATTCGCCTCGAGCACGACCACATCCGAGTCGATGACCGCTTCCTTCACCTTGTCGCTGAAATAACCGAGATCCGTCACCATACTGAGCTTGCAGCCCCCGTCCAGAAAACAGTACCCGACCGGTTCCGCCGCATCGTGCGATACCGGGTACGAACGGACGATGAGCCCGCCGAATTCGATCTCCCCGCCGGTCGCGACGATCTTCCGGTTCGCGTCCGCGATGCCGGCGGTCTGCCGCTCCATCGCCGCCCATGTCGCCTCGTTCGCGTAGACGGGCAGCTCGTATTTGCGGGCGAAGGCGCCGAGCCCTTTCACATGGTCCGCGTGCTCGTGCGTCACGAACACCGCGTCGATGTCGGCGGCGTCGATGCCGCGCTCGCGCATCCGCTCTTCCAGCTTCTTCGCGCTCAATCCCGCGTCAATGAGCAGCGTCACATCGTCCGTCTGGACGATGGTCGCGTTGCCCGTCGAACCGCTGGCCAATATCGTAAATCGAAGCCCCATCCGATTCTGTCCTCTCCCGTATCCGTTCGTGCATTCGCTGCTTAAGTCGTGCATGGGGCGGCGCCCCGGCCGTCCGCCTGTCCGTCCGGCCGTACTAGACGCCTTCCGCTTCCCCGTCCGTCTCGGACGCGGCCGCGTCCTGTTCGGTGGCGACCGCGCCGCTGATGGCGTTGATATAGTAGATCGAACCGTCTTCGAGCAACACCCGCCACGAAGGCTCCGCCGCCTGGATATCGTCCGTGTTGAACAACTGCCCGTGGTAGCCGAGCTGAATTTCCTTGATGACCGCCCCCGGCTGCAAGTAGTTGTCGATCAGCGGCGCCAGCGCCTTCGAGGCGGGCAGCACCGTCTGCGGCTCCGATTCCTCGCTGATGACCGGCTCGATGCGGTCCTGCCGGTAGGCGACGATCTTCTGGTTGCTGTAGTACAGCTCGAGCTTCACATCGAAGATCGGCCGGCCGTCGGCGGCGATGCGGGTGAAGACGAACGCCTCGTCCGTCTGGAGCGCCTGATCGAACCGGTACAGCTCCAGATCAGCGATGACTTTCCCCAATCCTTCTACTAATTCGCGTTCGGAGAACACAATCCTGCTGTCGACCTGCGGGTCGAGGGGAATTTTGTCGGATGCGCCGCGGCGTCCGTCAAAGCGGAACTGCAGATCGCCCATCCTCGGCGTGCCGCCCGGCACGCTGGCCGTGATCGTGATGCCCTTCTCCTGCATGATGCGCAGCGTATCCTCGGGCAGCGCGGTCAGATCGACGTTCGGATTGACCTGATCGCGGACATTGAGCCACAGTTGGTACCCGAGCAGCACGTTGAGCACCAGGAACGAGACAATGAGCACGCTTTTCGCCCGGCCCCAATCCATCGCGCTTCCACCTCCCGCTTCGTCGCGGCATTCGGGTCTTTCGGCCCGTTTCGTTCGTGCGGCGCACGCGGGCAATCAGCCCGCGGCCGCTCCAACTTGCGAGGGCTCAGCCTGCGCTTTATCGGGCTCCGGCTGCTCGCTCTTCTCTTCCGCCGCGCCGTCCTCCCGCTCCGCTTCGCCGCTGCCGCCTGCGGTGCTTTCGGCCGCTCCTTTCTCGCCGGCGGTCGGCGCCTCCGCGCCGGTTTCCGCATCTGCCGCTTCGCTTTCCGCGGCGGACGGATCCTCGGCCTCGCCATCGGGCGAACCGCCGGTTTCCCCGCCGTCTTCCGTCCGATCCTCATCGGGCGTCGTTCCGGTAGGTTCCGCGCCGTCCTCAACCTCGTCCCCGGCCCCGGGCGAAGAGGCCGACGCCAGATCCGTCACGGCCTTCATCAGCGATTGAACCGTGCCATCGGTGAACCGCACCGCCCACACCGGCTCCATGACGAGCCTCCGGTCTTCCGTGAGCGTGACATACTGCGCCGGGAACACCGCCGAGATCTCCCGCACCCGCGAGAAAGACTCCAGCGACATCCTCAGCCGCGTCCCGCTCGGCAGCCAGCGGAGCTGGGCATCCTTCTCCCGCTCGCCGAGATTGAGGAGCGACCGCTCGTAGACGACGGGCGTGCCCTGCTGCATCAGCAGCCGGATCTGCCCGTACAGGACGCCGCCGCTGATCAGCGGATACCGTTCATAGTATTGCTGGAACACGATGTTCCGCCCGCCCGAATTCACCTCGCCGGGCACGAACCGGTGCCGGCCGTCCCAGCCGCCGTGCTGGTTCACGAACTGGACCGCCGCCAGGACGTTGTCCGCCAGATTGTCCACGCCGTCCTGCATCGGCACCGGGTCGGTGAACACCATCCACGTGTCGCCGGACTCGAGCTGCAGCCCGCGCTTGCCGTCCGTATAGATGACCTGCCCGCTGCGATCCTCGAGATAGCGCGTCTTGTTCGGATCGAAGAACAGGCTGCGCTGCATCTGCTGCGGCGAGAACGACGTATACCCGAACGAGTACGCAACCGTCTCGATCGGCTCTTCCGGCAAATAGATGTCGCCGCGCCACAGCGCATATGCCGGCATGTAGCTGCCCAGCCCGGCGAGATCCGCGATCTCGTCGGCAGTCAGCGGCGACCGGGCGGCCATGTACACCGTCTCCCCGTCCGCGCTGAAGAAATAGATCTCCGCCACGTTTCTCCCGGGGAAATTCCGCCGCATCAGCCAGATCCGGTCGATCGCATCGTTCAGGAACAGGATGTCGCCGTCGAGCTGCATCGTTTTCTGCAGCAGCGCGACGGGCATGGCCCCGCCGAACCGCAGTTCGACGCCCTGCGTGTTCCGTCTGAGTTCGTCCCAGTCGCGCATCGCGTAGGGAATCCGCTGGAAGTTGCGGTATTCGCCGGAGGCGATCTGGTCATAGATCCGGATGTAATAACCCGTCTCCGGATAGAGGACCGCGTGCCGGTCGCCGCCCATGTGCAGCACCATGTCCTCGGGATACAGCACCTCGTCGATGCGCAGCGGGTCGCCCATCCGCTCGGGCGAGATATACTCCTGTTCCGTGCGGACGGTCGCGCCGATTTCGGGGAAGCTGTAGACGAGCAGATAGCTCTGCACCAGGCTGAGAATGACGAGACCGATCAGAAGCGCGGTCTTCAGCCTCTCCATCATCCCGCGTCACCTCCCCGGTGAAGCGGCAGCGTGAACGTCACCGTCGTGCCGCGGCCCAGTTCCGACTCCAGCTCGATCGTGCCGCCGTGCGCCTTGATAATTTCCCGGGCAATGGAAAGCCCCAGCCCCGTGCCGCCCATGTTGCGGGAACGCGCCTTGTCGACCCGGTAAAACCGCTCGAAAATGCGGGCCTGATCCTTCTCCGGGATGCCCATGCCGTTGTCTTTCACGCTGATGGACACCGTGTCGGGCGTGGGCTTCCTCGCCGCGATTTCGATATGGCCGCCGTCCTGCGTATACTTGATGGCGTTGGACATCAGATTGTCGAGCACCTGGTCGATCTGGTCCCGGTCGAACCACGCCGTGTCGATGCCGTCCTCGATCAGCACCGAGCCGCCGATGCCCTTCTGCTTCATCTGGAAAGAAAAACGGTCGGACACCTCCTCCAGCATCTCCCGCACGTTCACCTCGATCGGCCTGAACCGCTCCTGATTCGAATCGAGCCGGGACAGATGCAGAAGATCGTTCACAAGCCGGATCATCCGGTTCGACTCGCCGCGGATGACGCCGACGAACCGCTTCGCCAGTTCCGGCTCCTCAAGCGCGCCGTCGTCGAGCGCCTCGACGTAGCTCTTGATCGTCGTCAGCGGCGTGCGCAGCTCGTGCGAGACGTTCGCGACGAATTCCCGCCGCGACCGTTCGAGCTGCTCCTGCTCCGTGACGTCGTGCAGCACCGCAATGGCGCCGGAGATCGTCCGGTCGCGGCGATAGATCGGCGTCAGCGTCACGTGCATCAGCCATTCCCCTCCGTCGTCCGGAAGCGGTCTTACGACGACGGTCGAATGCTCGACGCCCGTCTGCAGCTTGTGCAATTGATCCTTCGGAATGCCGAGCAGCTCGTCCATCGGCATGCCGAGCGCATGCTTCACCCCGAGCATCTCGCGGGCGCGGCGGTTCGTCACGATGACCAGGCCGTTCTCGTCCGCCGCAACGACGCCGTCGCTCATGTTGGCGAGGATCGACGCCAGCTTCTCCTTCTCTTCCTCGTTCGCGGACAGCGCTTCCTGCAGCCGGCCGGTCATGTAGTTGAACGCCTTGCTGAGCCGTCCGATCTCGTCGTCGCCGTGGACCGGCACCTGCTCGTCGAACCGGCCTTCCGCCACGGCCGTCGCCTGGCGGGTCAGACCTTTGATCGGATTCGTGATCGTATGCGCGAGCAGCACGCCGAGCACGCCGGTCAGCCCGAGGGCGATCAGCATCCCCGTGACGAAAATCCGGTTGATCCCTCTCATCGTCGCGTACAGATCTTCCATCGACGCGACGACATAGACGACCCCGATCACCCGGCTCTGCCCCCGCGAGGTGTCGAAAGCGGGACGGGCGATCACTTTTTTGCGGATACTGTCCGTGTCGATGATCTCTTCCTCGTTGTCCCGAATACCCTGCAGCGCCCGGCTGACGGCGAGCGTCGTGTTCTTGCGGCCGATGATTTCCCGCCGGTCGGGCTCCGACGTCGCGAGCACCCGGCCGCTCGCGTCCAGCACCTGAATTTCGGCCTGGCTGATGTTGAACAGCGAGCTGACCAGATTGCCGAGATCTTCTGCCACCTCCGCGTCGGCCGCCTCGCCCGCTTCCGCCCGATCCGAAGTCAGCGTGTCCTCGACCAGCACGGTGAGCATGTTGACCTGATCGTTCAGATTGTCCGAGAACGAACGCGTCAGCGAATTTTTCGTCGTGCTGATGAAATAGACCCCGATGAGCTGCATCGCGATCAGGATGAGCAACACGTAGATGATGATCAGCTTGACCTGGATCGTGTGGAAGAAGCGCGTCCGCTTCATGCGCCCCCGAAGCCTCCCGTTTTCGGGTTGCGCATCATGTAGCCGAGCCCGCGGCGGGTCAGGATGTACTCCGGCCGGCTCGGGTCGTCCTCGATCTTCTCGCGGAGCCGCCGGATTGTCACGTCGACCGTGCGCACATCGCCGAAATATTCAAATCCCCACACCGCCTGCAGCAGATGCTCGCGCGTCATCACCTTGCCGCTGTTGCGCGCGAGATAATGGACGAGCTCGAACTCGCGGTGCGTCAGGTCGAGCGGCTCGCCGTTCTTGTACACGACGTACATATCCGTGTCGATGAACAGATTGAAAATCTTCAGCCCCTGCTTGTCCGGCTGCCGCTCCGGCTCGTCCGCTCCGCCGCCCGCCGCGGCTTCCTGCAGCTTCCGCTGGCGCCGAAGATGCGCTTTCACCCGCGCCAGCAGCTCGCGCGTGCTGAACGGCTTCGTCACGTAGTCGTCGGCGCCCAGCTCGAGGCCGAGCACCTTGTCCAGTTCCGTATCCTTCGCCGTGAGCATGATGATCGGCGTCTGCATGCGGGCGCGCACTTCGCGGCAGACATCCATGCCGTCCTTCACCGGCAGCATCAGATCGAGCAGGATGAGGTCCGGATGCTCGCTGAACGCCAGTTCCACGGCCTGCCCGCCGTCGAACGCGCAAATGACTTCGTAACCTTCCTTCTCCAGATTGAATTTCAGAATATCCGCAATCGGCTGCTCGTCATCCACGACCAGAATTTTGCCTTGCATGCCATCACCGCCGTTCACGCAAAAAGATTCTCTCCTACCAGTGTACCACATCCGGGCGGGCGAGTCCCGCCGAATGTGCCGCCTTCCGTCTGAACGGAAAGAAGCATCGCCCCGGGAGGAGCGATGCTTCCTGCTTGCGATCTTCCATGCGATCACAGGTAATTGAGCGGGTTCTTCGGCGTGCCGTTCTTGTGCACCTCGAAATGCAGATGCGTGCCCGTCGAATTGCCGGTGTTGCCCATGACGCCGATTTTCTCGCCCTTCTCGACGGTCTGGCCTTTCTTCACATTGATCTTGCTGAGGTGGCCGTAGACCGTCTGGTATCCGTTCTTGTGATCAATGATGATGGCGTTGCCCAGACCGTTCTTCTTCCCGGCGAAGGAGACGACCCCGGTATCCGACGCGAGGATCGACTTGTTGCCGATGATGTCGATGCCCTTGTGCTGCCGTCCCCAACGCTTGCCGAAATTGCTCGTAATCTTCGCGCCGCTGACCGGCCAGGCGAACTTGCCCGTGCCCTGGCCGCGGATGACCTTCGTGCCCTTCATGATGATGGCCGGTACCGCGGGTTCAAGCACCTGCTCGTCCACGATTTCTTCGCTCATCAGGTAGCCGTTCTGCTTCACAAGGCGGTAGGTCACGCGCTTCGTCCCCGGCACGCCGGCCTGGATCGTCTTCTGCTGGCCGGCCCGCATCTCGTCGTTCTTCCGGACGATCACTTCCGGTTCAATCTCTTCGATCTCCGAAACCCGCTCCACGGACTCGACCGTCACAAACGGCCGGAGCACCGTCAGATCCAGCTCATCCCCGACCCGGATCAGGTCGTCCTCGATCCACGGATTGTTCTGGTAGATGATCTCGGGCGAGATGTCGAACTTGCTTGCGATGCAGCCGATGCAGTCGCCTTTCTGCACGACGTAGGTCGTCTTCTTCGTCGTGCCCTCCACCAGCCGCTGATAGAGCGTCTCGGCATCGGAAATGCGCGCGGGGTCGATCGCCACCTTGCCCGTTTCGACCTGCTCCACGATCCGGACCGATTCGACATGCGCCTTCGGCTCGGCTACCGCCGACTCCGCATTTCCCGCATACGCCAATGACGTAACTTCCGGCGGCTTCACGGTCGCGTTTTCATCCTCGAGCGCGCCTTCCGGTCCGAATTCCGACTTGATCCGCTCCAGCACCTGCTCCGCCGTCTTCTCGTCCGGCACCACGGCGATCAGCTTGCCGTTCACCCGCACTTCGACGCCGACGGCGTGGCTGCCCAGCAGCCCTTCGAGCGCCGCGAGCGCCGCTTCCGTCTCCGGCTGCGCCTTGAACCCGCTCTTCTCCACAAAGGTCAGCTCGCCGGTCTCGAGCTCCATCGTAATGCCCGGGTTTGCCGCCGCCAGCGCTTCCCGCTTGCCGGCAAGGAATGCTTCGACCGCTTCTTTCGACTCGACCGTGCCGATCAGCTCGCCGTCACGGTACAGCTCGTAATAGGTGATGGTGTTTGCCTGAACGTAAGCTTGCTGCTGCTCGTGACCGTAAGCCGCGCCTCCCGCCAGCACGATTGCCGTGCAGCCCGCGATGAGCAGCCATCTCGCAACCGGCCTGGAGAACGCGCTTCCAACCGGCTTGATGAATCTCCGAATCTTGCCTTTCCAGTCCGGGATCCGGGCGGCAAGCCGCGTGCCGAAGGCGCGAACCTTCTCCCGTGCGGCCCGGATCGGTTTCCTGTAATCGGTCATGTTCGTCTCCTTCATCGCTGTGTCCGAATCTGGATCGTCATGTCAAAATCTAAAAATATAGGCGCAACGACCCATTAAAGTCGTCACGCCTATAACTGTAGCACAGGCTTCCAAAACCGAGCAATGCCGGAATGTCCCGCGCGCGATTAATATTTCCTCAGAAATTTTTCAGAATTTCCTCAGAATTTGTCCAGAATCCCCATCAATTCGTCATATTCCTCACGGTTGAGGTAGGCGGCGACGATTTGCTGCACCTTTAGCAGCTCGTCCGCCGTGAGGCCGCCTTCCGTGAATTCGGAGATGCGCTGCCATTCCTCCTGCGGCACCTTGCCGACCAGGATCGCGAACAGCCGGTTCCGCTCGTCATCGGTGAGCCGCGATTTCGCCTCGAGCAGATCCTTCGTCGAGACGACCGCGCCGCCGGTCGCGCCGGCGCCGCCATGCGCTTCCGGCCCCGTGCCGAAGCCGGACTCCTCCTCCGCGCCGGACGTTTCGCCGCCTTCGCCTTCATCCCCCGGCGGCCAGCCGGTCGCGTCGCCCGGCGTTCCATCGCCGTCGATCAAGCCGGCCCCGTCCGGCATCCGGCCGCCCTGCTCCCCGCCGGCCGGCTCCGGCGCGGCGCCTTCGCCTCCGGAACCGATCGGCGCGCCGGACGCTTCCGTCTGCCCGCCGGTCGTTCCCCGATCCGGCTCCGCATCCGCGGCGAGCCCGTTGCCCGGCTTCTCCGCGCCCGCGCTGACGCCCCACAGCCTGCCCCACAAGCCGGAGAGCGCGAACGGCGGCTTCTCCAGCGGAATTTCGTATTCTTCCAGCAGCGCCTCCACGTAGCTGTTCACGATGTAGCCGGTCGTCCAAATCGCCAGAAAACTGGCGAGCACCGCGGCCGCCGCCGCTTTCCACAACCAGCCGAACATTTTCCACACGTTGCATCTTCCTTCCTGTCCTGCATGGTACGCACTAGGCTATTTTTACCATTATGGACAGGAAAGACGGCGCGCATTCGCCCCCGCATGAGCGAAAAGACCGCCCCGGCTGCGCCTTTCGCACTGCCTGGAGCGGTCTGGCCTGTATCCCGTTATGCTGTAAAATCAACCGTAAATCTTCGCCACCGGCACCGTCTGATCGCGGTTGCGGCCGACCGAGAAGATCGCGATCGGAATGCCCGTCAGCTCCGACACGCGCTCGACGTAGCGCCGTGCCGCGGCCGGCAGATCGTCCAGCGACTTCGCGCCGGAAATGTCCTCGTTCCAGCCCGGCAGCTCCTCGTACACCGCTTCGCATTCCGACAGCACCCGGAGGCTGGACGGATAATGCTCGATCCGCTCGCCGCGGTGCGTGTAGGCCGTGCAGATCTTCACCGTCTCCAGCCCGGTCAGCACGTCAAGCGAGTTCAGCGACAGGCCGGTGATGCCGCTCACGCGGCGGGCATGACGGACGACGACGCTGTCGAACCAGCCGACGCGCCGCGGCCGGCCGGTCACGGTGCCGTACTCGTGGCCTTTCTCGCGGATCAGGCTGCCGATCTCGTCGTGCAGCTCCGTCGGGAACGGGCCGTCGCCGACGCGCGTCGTGTACGCCTTCGCCACGCCGATCACCTGGTCGATCTTCGACGGACCGACGCCGGAGCCGATGCAGACGCCGCCCGCCGTCGGGTTCGACGACGTGACGAACGGGTACGTGCCCTGGTCGATGTCGAGCATGACGCCCTGCGCGCCCTCGAACAGCACGTTCTTGCCGGCGTCGATGGCGTCGTTCAGCACGACCGACGTGTCCGTCACATACGGACGGAGACGCTCGGCATAGCCGAGATATTCCCGGATGATCTCGTCGGCGTCGAGCGGCTCGCCGCCGTAGACGTTCCGGATGATCCGGTTCTTCTCTTCCACCAGGCGGCGGGCCTTCGCCGTGAACTCGTCCGCATCCATCAGATCGACGATGCGGATGCCGGCCCGCGCCATCTTGTCCATGTAGCAGGGACCGATGCCCTTGCGGGTCGTGCCGATCTTGCCGTCGCCCTTGCGCTCTTCCTCGAGACCGTCCAGCACGAGATGGTACGGCATGATGACATGGGCGCGGTCGCTGATCTTCAGATTGTCGGTCGAGAAACCGTTCTCGTGAATGTAGTCGATCTCCTCGACCAGCGCCTTCGGATTGAGCACCGTGCCGTTGCCGATGACGCATATTTTGTTATGATTGAAGATCCCGGACGGGATCATGGTCAGCTTGTATTTCTTGCCGCCGATCAGAATGGTGTGGCCCGCATTGTTGCCGCCCTGATAACGCGCGACGACGTCCGCGCCTTCCGCCAGAAAATCGGTGATCTTCCCCTTGCCTTCGTCACCCCATTGCGTGCCGACGACAACGACCGTGGACATGCGCATTCCTCCCGTGGCGAGCCCTCCTGCGCATTATGAAGGCACGCCGAAATTTGCCGCCTTGCCGGCCGGCGGATGGCGCATGGAAGGCAGCAAGTTCAGTGTATCAGCACGCTTCGGCCGTGTCAACGAGCGAAAACGAACATTTCTACAAACCGGATTACGAACGTTCGGATTTACGTGCGCATCATGCCGTCAGGAAGCTTTGCCCGCGTCCCCGTGGGTGCGGTCGAGGCTGACGAACTTGTTGAAGTTTTTCAGGAAGACGAGCTCGACCGTGCCGACCGGACCGTTCCGCTGCTTCGCGATGATGATCTCGATGATGTTCTTCTTCTCCGTCTCCCGGTCGTAATAGTCGTCCCGGTACAGGAATGCGACGATGTCCGCGTCCTGCTCGATCGAGCCCGATTCGCGCAGGTCGGAGAGCATCGGCCGCTTGTCCTGCCGCTGCTCGACGCCGCGGCTGAGCTGCGACAGCGCGATGACCGGCACATTCAGCTCGCGCGCGATCTGCTTCAGCGTGCGGGAAATTTCCGACACTTCCTGCTGCCGGTTCTCCCCGGGCTTGCCCCGGCCCTGGATGAGCTGCAGATAGTCGATGACGACGAGGCCGAGCCCGCGCTCCTTCTTCAGCCGCCTGAGCTTGGCGCGGATGTCCGCCACCGTGATGCCCGGCGTGTCGTCGATGTAGATGTCCGCTTCGGACAGCGCGCCGATCGCCATCGTCAACTTCTCCCAGTCGTCGCCTTCCAGGCGGCCCGTACGCAGCCGTCCCGCGTCGACGTTCGATTCCGCGCAAATCATCCGCTGCACGAGCTGCGAAGCGGACATTTCGAGACTGAAGATCGCCACCGTCTCCCGCGCCCGGACGCCGACGTTCTGCGCGATGTTGAGCGCGAACGCCGTCTTCCCGACCGACGGACGGGCCGCCACGATGATCAGGTCGCTGCGCTGGAAGCCGGACGTCATCCGGTCGAGATCGGGGAAGCCGGACGGAATGCCCGTCACGCCGCCCCGGTGGTGATACAGAAATTCGATCTGCTCGAACACGTCCATCAGCACGTCGCGGATCGAGATGAACCCGCTTCCCGTCCGGCGGTTCGAGATTTCGAGGATGCGCTGCTCCGCGTCGTTCAGCAGCAGCCCCACGTCGTCCGCGCCCGCGTAGCCTTCCTGCACGATCTCCGTCGCGGTCCGGATCAACCGGCGGAGAAGCGATTTCTCCTCCACGATCCGCGCGTAATAGTCGACATTCGCCGCCGTCGGCACGACGCTCAGGAGCCGGGACAAGTAATCGACCCCGCCCGCCTCCTCCAGCCGCTGCTTGTCCTGTAGCGCGGCGGTGAGCGTCACGAGATCGATCGGCTGTCCCGTTTCGCCAAGCTCGATCATCGTTTCGTAGATCATGCGGTGGACAGGCTGGTAGAAATCATCGGGACGCAACCGTTCCATCGCCGTGACCAGCGCATCCGCTTCCAGCAAAATGGAACCGAGCACCGCCTGCTCGGCTTCAATGTTTTGCGGCGGCACCCGATCGAATCCGATCTCCATCGCCGTCATACGCATCCTCCCGCTTGCCGCCCGCTTAAACTTTCATGCCGCGGCGGCTGTCTGGATCCCGTCTTCCGCGCGCCCGGACGCGGCCCGGCCCTTTACGCGGCCGCCCGGCGCATCGCAAGGAAGCCCCGGCGGATCCGTGCCCCGGGGCGCTTATTCCTCCGTCACCTGAACGCTGAGCGTCGCCCGGACCTGCGGATGAAGCTTGACCGGCACCTTCGTTATGCCGAGCGTGCGGATCGGCTCGTCCAGCTCGATCTTCCGCTTGTCGACCTCGATGCCTTCTTTCGCCAGCGCCTCCGACACCTGCTTGCTCGTGATGGCGCCGAACAGCCGCCCGCCTTCGCCGGCTTTCGCCCGGATGACAACCGTCATCGCGTCCAGCCGCTTGCCGAGCGCTTCCGCCTCCTGCTTCTCCTGCTGCTTCCGGCGCTCCTCCGACTGCTTCTGCACTTCGAGCGTCTTCAGATTGCCCTGCGACGCCTCCTTGGCCAGTCCCCGGGGAAAAAGAAAATTGCGCGCGTAACCCTCCGAGACATCCTTCACTTCGCCCTTCTTGCCCTGGCCCTTCACGTCCTGCAGGAAAATGACCTTCATTCGAACAACCCCTCTTCCTTGTCGATTTCGTCCAGTATCGCCTTGAGGCGGGCCGTCGCCTCGCTCACGGTGCCTTCCATCTGCGCGGCCGCGTTCGTCAGGTGGCCGCCGCCGCCCATCCGCTCCATGACGACCTGCACGTTCATGTTGCCGAGCGAGCGGGCGCTGATGCTGATCATGCCGTCCGGCCGTTCGGCGATGACGAACGAGGCGAGCACGCCGTTCATGTTCAGCAGCTTATCCGCCGCCTGCGCGATGAGGAGCTGCGGATATTGCCGTCCCGGCTCGGCGGCCGCGATCGCGATATGGTCATAATGGATGCATGCGTGCCGGATGATCTCCGCCTTCTTGTTGTACTCGTCCAGCTCTTCCTTCAGCATCCGCTGGATGAGCGAGAGATCCGCCCCGTTGCGTCGCAGATACGACGCCGCTTCGAACGTGCGGGCGCCGGTGCGGAGGGTGAAGTTCTTCGTGTCGACCGTCATGCCGGCCATCAGCGCCGTCGCCTCGAGCGTGTCGAGCGACACCCGGTCGTGGATGTACTGCAGCAGCTCCGCCACGAGCTCGCACGTCGAAGACGCGTACGGCTCCATGTAGACCAGGACCGGATTGGTGATGAATTCCTCGCTGCGCCGGTGATGATCGATGATGACGATCCGATCGGTCTCGGCGAGCAGCCGCGGCTCCTTGAGCAGCGATTCCCGGTGCGTGTCGACGACGACCGCCAGCGAGCGGGGGCCGATCAGCGCCAGCGCGTGTTCCGGCGAGATGAACCGGTCGTGCAGCTCCGGCTCCTCGCGGATCAGGTCCATCATCTTCTGGATGGACGGGTTTACGCCCTCGAGCACGATATACGCTTCCTTGTTCAGCGCCTCGGCCGCCTTCAGCACGCCGATCGCCGCGCCGACCGAGTCCATGTCCGGCATCTTGTGGCCCATGATGACGATGTTGGCGCTGTCCTTCATCAGGTCGCGCAGCGCGTGGGCGACGACGCGGGCGCGGACGCGCGTCCGCTTCTCGACCGCGTTCGTCTTGCCGCCGTAGAACGTCTGCCGCTGGCCGACCCGGACGGCCGCCTGGTCGCCGCCGCGGCCGAGCGCAATGTCGAGCGCCGCCTGCACCCAGTGGCCGACCTCGACGACGCTTGAGCCGCCGGACGCCATGCCGATGCTGAGCGTCATCGGAATCTTCTGATCCATCGTCATCTCGCGCACTTCGTCCAGGATGACAAAGCGCGACGCCTCGAGCTGCTTCAGCGTCTTCATGTCGGTCACGATCAGGAACCGGTCGGAGTTCAGTCTGCGCAGGTACATCTGATAGCGCTGGGACCAGTCCGTGATCTCGGCCGTCACCTTCGACAGCAGCGCCGCCCGGTGCTGGTCGTCCATCCCCTGGGTCACTTCCTCCAGGTTATCCATCAGAACGACGCCGAGCGCGAGCTGCTCATCTTCGTATTTCCGCTGGAGATTCCAGTGATCCGTCATGTCGAAAACATAGACAAGCCGCTTCTCCGGCTGCAGCTTCAGCTTGTAGATCCGCTCCCCGAGCATGGCCTCGAACGCGCCCGCCTTGTCCCGGTCTTTGCCTCCCAGGACGGGGAACAGCTCGGTCAGCGGCAGGCCGACGGCCGAATCCCGGTTCAGAATGCTCGCCACGTAAGGGTTGTGCCATTCCACGACCTGCTCGTCGCTGTACAACAGAATGCCGAACGGCAGCTCGTGGATCACTTCGCCCCCGATCTTTCCGATTCTGTACCTGAGCGAGCCGAGATACCGCTTCAGTTCGCGCCGGAACGCCCGCTCCGCGAGCGTCGCGTAGACCGCCATGGCGCCGGTCAGCGCGAATCCGATCAGGCCGAGCACCCATTCATACCAGGCCAGCGCGAGCGTCATCGCCGTCATCAGGATGAGCGTCCAGACATGATGCAGCCCGTACCAGCGTCTGATTAAGTTTTTCGGCATCCGGAAGTCTCCTCCTTACGATTTGCCGATCGACTTGCGGAGCGGGAACACCGTGTCGAACACGCCGATCAGACTGAGCGGCGGGAACAGCAGCACCGGCACCGAGATGATGAGCGGCACGATGCGATGCCACCCTCTCTGATAGGCAAGGAAGAAGAAAAAGCCGATAGTCTGGATCGTAAACACGAACCGCAGCAGCGGGTACAGATTGACGATAACCGTGCCGAGATAGGATTCGTCGCCTTCCGGCACGATCCACTGCAGCACGATGACGGCCAGATAAGCGTACACGAGTCCCCGCGGCAGCATCCACTCCCGCGCCTTGCGGAAAGCCGGCGCCTCGATGCCCATGCGCGCCAGCGCCCTTCGCGACAGCCAATGGGTGATCACGACGAGCAGGAAGGCGGCCAGAATGAGCGTCAGCGGAAGCGACCGGATCGCCGTGGCGACGAGCGCTTCGGTCATCTCGGCGTTCCATCCGGCGGGCAGCGCGCCCCGGGCGGCCAGCGCCTCCGCGTTGCCGCGGATCAGATCAGCCAGCTCCGCCGTCATTTGGATGTCCAGCAAGACCGAGAAGAGAAGCAGTTCCAGCAGGAACAGCGCCAGAATCGACACACCGCCCGCGGTCAGGACGTTGCGCGCCGGCGCCCGGCGCTTGTAGAGATGGCCCATGACGATGGCCGGCAACAGGAAGAACAGGCCGACGAACAGGATGACCGGCCCGAACAAGAGCAGCGCCAGGGTCAAAATGACGACCGCGTGAACGGCGAACGAGATCGGCGTCAGCAAAACATAGAGTACCGTGAACGGGACCGCGAGCAGAAATACGGCCGGCAAATTCAGTACCGGAACTGCCGTCAGGATGAGCAGGATCAACGCCGCGGCGCTCCAGGCGAGCGGCCGGATACCCGTATGCACGTCGTTCACTCCCCGGTTCATTTTGAGCTTTACGCTCCATTATAGCATAAACTGCCGGGCATACGAATGGAGTCAGGCAAAAAGCAAAGCGGCTGACACAACATCCCGGGAACCGTGTGCGTGCAGAGAAGCAGAAAGCGGCCGGCCAGGACGTACATCCTTGACCAGCCGCTCACCCAACCGGGCGCAGCTCCACTGGCGCAACCCAAACGCTGTAACGCGGTATCCACGCTACAGCCGCTCCGGCGAGCCCACGCGCGACTTGACTTCAGCGCCCGACCGTGATGACATCGCCTTCGTCGGATACGTGAAGCCCCAGTTCCGCCAGGAACGACAACGGTGCGAACACGCGGCTGCCGATCGAGAGCAGCTCCGTCTCCGCGCCTCCCGGTCCCGCCGCGCGGTAGCCGCGCTCGAGCATCAGCGCGCCCTTCTCCGGCATGGCGCGCGGCGCGGAATCGGCCGCCGGTCCGTCCGCGGCGGCCCCGCCTTCCGTCACCGTGTACGCATGCGTCACGCCGTCCCATGCAAGGCTGAAACCGTGCTCAGCCAACGCGGCCAGATCGACATACCGGGTTTCGCGGAACGCGACGAGCGGATATTCGGCGCCGTCCCAATGCAACGTTCCCGCCGATTCCGCCACCCGCACGAACTCGCTGCGAATGCCATGTCCCGGGCGGACTCTTTTATTCACAACGCCCTTTTCGAGCACAATCTGCCCTTCAACCAACACATATTCGATGCCCTTCGAAGGCAGATCCGGCCGCTCGACCGTCGCCTGGTCGGCGATCGTCGCGAAGTCGAAGACGACGATGTCCGCGTCCATTCCCTTCGCGATCCTGCCTTTCTTCCGCAGCGCGGGCACCTGTTTCTCCAGCCGCTTGGCCGGCATCGTGCTCAGCTTGTCGATCATGTCGATCAACGGCACGACCTCCAGCTCGCGCACGTACATGCCGATCGCCCGGGCGAAGTTGCCCGAAGCCCGCGGATGATTGTTGTTCGCCGGTTCGAGGATCGCGTCCGAACCGATCATGACGTAAGGGGACCTGAACGCCTCGATGACCGACTCCGGCGGGATCGCGTAAGCCACGGCCAGCTTGCCTTCCTTCCGGTACTTCGCGAACGTCTCCGCCGTCAGCCGCTCCGACGTGCCCGCGATCTGGAGATCGTCGTAATCGATCCGGAACCGCTCCTGCCAGCCCTTGTCGAACCGGGCAGAGTTCAGATAGGTGCCCCAGAAATCGTAGGCGTACGTGCAGGCGGTGACGTCCAGCCCTTCGGCGCGCGCTTCCTCGATCATCTGAAGCGCACGCTTCATGTCGAACGTGCCGCCGGTGCTGTTGATGTGGTCGATATGAACCGCAGCGCCCGTCGCCCGCGCGTAGCCGATGATCTCTTCCATCGTGTCGGTCTCCGTGCCCGGCTCCTCGACGTCGGAATAGCGGCCGTGGAAGTAGACCGGCACGTTGTACTCGGCGGCCAGCTTCGCCAGTGCCAGCACCTCGTTCGAATCGGTGCCCGGCGCGTATTCGAGGCTGAACGAGATGCCGAGCGCGCCTTCGTTCAGCGCTTTCTCCGCCATCTCTTTCAATTTCTCGATCTGGGCGGACGACGCCGCGCTGTAGCGGCCGATGCCCAGCGAGCCCCGCGCCTGCATGACGAAGAACGACGCGCCGAAATGAACCGGCGGATGCTCCCGCTCGTAATGCGCGAGCCACACTTTCGGATTCGTCGCGCCCCCGTGCATCGCGATGTTCGTCGTGACGCCGTCGGCGATCTTCGTCCAGACGCCGAGCGAGTTCGGATCATAGGACAGATTGTCGATGAAGCCCGGCGCGACGACGAGGCCTTCCGCGTCGATGACCTGGCGGCCTTTGAGCGGATGCGAGGTGATGACGCCGATCGTCTTGCCGGTGATGCCGATGTTCAGCCCCTCGCGGTCGAGCCCGGTCTCCGGATTGATGACGCGGCCGTTCGCGATGACGATGTCGTAGGTCGCGTCCAGTTCCTCCTGCGTCACGTCGGCATCCGGGTCGTACGGCTTCTCCCCTTCGGGCTCCGCGGGTTCGGACGGAACCGCCTCTCCGCCTTCCCCGCCGGCGCCATCATCCGGCTCCTCCGTCGTCCCGCCGCCCGCATCGCCGGAGGCGCCTTCATCCGTCTGACCGCCCGGCTGCTCCGCAACCTGGTCCGGATTCTGCCCGGCATCGTCTCCCCTGACCTGCGTGAACCAATAGACCGCCGCTGCAGCCAGAACCACCGCGATCGCCGCGATGACCGGCAGCAAGACGCGGACCTTGAAGCGTCGTCCGTCCGCGCCGTTCCGTTGTCCCGTCATGTCTGCCTCCCGTCTGTGTCTCCCGCCGCCGGCGTTCCCGTTTTGCCTTTTCCCGGCAACAGCCCCTGTTCCATCATGACGCCGGCGCAGTAATCAATGATATCGCTGCGCCGGACAATGCCGATGAACCGGTTCATGTCGTCGGTCACCGGCACGAAGTTCTGCACCTTGACCAGCGCGATCAGATCCGCCATCTGCGCGTCGATCCTGACCGCCTTGTGATCGAGCCGAAGCGGCACTTCCCTGAGCGGCACGCGGTGCGTATCCGCGAACGACAGCTCCGGCCGGCTCTTCATGTACCAGAGCAGATCGCCCTCCGTCACCGTTCCCGCGTAGCGGCCTTCCGCATCCAGTATCGGAACGGCCGAATAGCGATGGTACTCCATCCGCTCAAGCGTCTGCCGCAGCGTCGAATCGAGCGTCACGCAGACCACTTCCTGCTTCGGCAGCAGAAAAAAAGCGATGTTCATGCCGTTCCCCCGTTCCCGCGGACGATGCCCCGGACGATTCAATGCCCGTCCGTCCCGGCCGGACCCGGTTTCGGCAGCTCCTGAAGCTTCGCATCGGCATCCAGCCATGCGCGGATCCAGCCTTTCACCTGTTCCGCGTCGCGCTCATCCGCGATGAAATACCAGGCGCCGTCTTCCATCCGGCCCTCGCCCGCGAGCGTATGGCTGTAGATCGGACGCGTCTTGCTTCTCAACATCTGCTCCGCCAGCCGGAGCAGATCGTCCGGCGGTATGTCGCTCGCGAAATTGCTTCCCATGATCTCGATCAGTTCGGGAATTTTGCGCCATTCGCCGATTTCCGACGCCTTGTCGATAATCGCCTGCAGAAAAATCTGTTGGCGCTTCGTGCGGCTCGCGTCGCCGCCGGCGTCTTCGCGGAACCGGACATAGTTCAGCGCATCCACTCCATTGTAAAACGGCTGTCCGGCTTTGACAACAAAGTGCTCGTGATACGGGTCGTCGTTCACGAGGTCCTTCTCGATCGGCAGCTTGATGCCGCCGATCGTGTCGATCACTTCGCGGAAGCCCTGAAAATTGATCGACGCATAGTGATCGACGCGAGAGTCGAGGAACTTCTCGACCGTCTTAACCGCGAGCCCGGCGCCGCCGTAGGCGTAGGCGTGCGCAATCTTGTCGGGCTTCTCCCGTCCGGGAATGTCCACCCGCGTATCGCGCGGAATCGAGACGAGCAGCATGGCGCCGTCGCGCGGCCGGACGACCGTCACGATCATCGTGTCGGATCGGCCCCGCTCCTTGCCCCGGCTGTCGGAGCCGAGCAACAGCAAGGTGAACGGCTGTTCGGTCTTCGCCTCCGTTTCCCCCGGCCCGTCTTCCTGAAGCCGGCCGATTGTTCCGCTGTCCGGCGCGTTGCGCACGATCGGCTGATAGGACTGCTCAAGCTGCGCTTTCACCCGTTTCGCGAAAAAAAGATCGAACGCCGCCAGCGCGATCTGCATCCGAAACCAATATCCGACCAGGCCCAGCAGGACGACGCCCGCGAGCAAGCCGGCCAACCACGCTTTTCCGCGCGTCAGTCTCATCCTTTCCGTCCTCCCGCCGTTTCACACCCGCCGGCTGTTCTATCCCTTGCGGCATGCGAATACGAATTCATTAGAACACAGGGGGGCAAGCAGGCCTTGCGTCCGGCTCCCCGCCGTGAGGTGATCGCCTTGGACGGCCGCTCTTCCACCGGTCTGGAACTCCGCGTCGCCGCCATGCTGTGCTATGCGCTCGGCTTCATCACCGGACTGCTTTTTCTCGCCGTCGAGAAAGACAGCCGCTTCGTCAAGTTCCACGCGCTGCAATCCACGCTGCTGTTCGCATCGCTGTTTATTATGAGCGTCGTGTTCTCCCTCATCCCGCTCATCGGCTGGTTTTTCAACATGCTGCTCATTCCGGTCACGCTCGTTCTCTGGATCGGCTGCATGCTGCTTGCGCTGCAGGAAAGGAAATTCATGCTGCCGGTCATCGGGCCGATCGCCGACAGGGAGAGCAGCCGCTTCTGAGCGCCTCCGGACAATCCGCGCAAAAAGCGAACAAGCTGTTCCTCCCGTCTGCGAATCTGACGAGGGAACAGCCTGAAAAGTTTCGGCGCAGGGCCCGCGCGGGATTATCCCGCCGATCCGAACAGCCGGTCGTAACCGGCTTTCGTCCGTTTGATCAGCTCCTCCGGATCTTCCTCCGGCGGCGCCGCCGTCAGCACTTCCTGCGCAACCGGGCCGTCGTAGCCGATGTCGCGGAGCACGCCCACGAATCCTGCCAAGTCGAGCACGCCCTCTCCGGTGATGAGCCGGTCGTTGTCCCGCAGCTCGTGCACCGGCAAGTCCCTGGCATCGTTGATATGCACATGGACCACCTGGCGCGCGTCAAGCCGCCGGATGTCGTCCGGACCGGCACCCGTCGTGAAGACGTGGTAGGCGTCGACGAGCAGCCCGACGTTCGGCGTGCCGATGGCCGCCGCGAATTCGAGCGTCTCCTCGATCGTCCGGATGAACGGATGGCGCCATGCCGTCCGCAAATGATGCGGGCCGACGAACTCGAGTCCGAGCCGGATGCCGTAAGCGCCGAGCAGCTCGGCGCAGGCGCGCAGCCGGACAACCGCCTTCGCCATGAACCGCGCGGCAGGCTCGTCCGTCGACGGCAGGATATACGTGCAGCAGCGCGTGCCGCCCAGCGCGGCCGCCGCCGCGGCGATTTCCGCGAGCTCCGGAAGCCCGGCGCGGAACTCGGCATCCGACTTGCGCCATTCGACCGGCAGGCCGATCGCGCCGAGCTGAACGCCCGTCTCGTCCAGCAGATGCCGCACGCCATCCAGCCCCAGCTCGCCGATCAGACCGCGCGGGTCGAAATCGACGGTGCCGAATCCGTACTCGCCCGCCTTGCGGATCAGTTCCTCGTCCGTCCATTTCGGACCGAGACCGGCTCTCGTCAATCCCCTGATCATCGCGATCGTTCCCCTTCCTGACTGCCTTTTGCATGAATAAATTTTTTCTTCATTAAAAGAGTTCACCGTCCCGCACAAACGATGAACCTCCCGCCCGCTTGCCCGCATGAAAATTCAAAATCCCGAACCTTCGCACAAGGTCCGGGATTTCAATTCTGCCGATTACTCCGTCGTATACGGCAGCAGCGCGAGCTGGCGGGCCCGCTTGATGGCCGTCGTCAGCATCCGCTGATATTTCGCGCTGGTGCCCGTCACGCGGCGGGGCAGAATCTTGCCGCGCTCGCTGATGAACTTGCGGAGCAGCTCGGTGTCTTTATAGTCGATGTACGTGATCTTGTTCACCGTGAAATAGCAGACTTTCCGGCGCTTGTTGCGCCCCTTGCGGCCGCCGTAACGGCGTTCGCGCTGTTCGCGCTCCGGCCGCTGTTGCGGCTGCTGCGCTTGTTGCTGTTGCGCTTGTTGTTGCTCGCTCATGGTCCGTCCTCCTTCGCTTCGGGATCAGATCCGGCTCCGGGCCGGCGTCAGAATGGCAAATCGTCTTCCGATATATCGATCGGGCGTCCGTCATCCTTGAACGGGTCATCGTTGCGGGCATTGCCGCGGCCGCCGCCGTAACCCCCGGTCGGTCCGCCGTAGCCGCCCGAATAGCCGGAACCCGCGCCGGAACCGTAGCCTCCGGCGTCGTCGCGGCTCTCCCGGTTCGGCGGCTCGAGGAACCGCACGTTGTCGGCCACCACTTCGGTCACGTAGACTCTGCGCCCTTCGTTGTTGTCATAATGGCGCACCTGGATCCGCCCTTCGACCGCCGCGAGGCGGCCCTTGCGCAAATAGTTCGCGCACGTCTCGGCCAATTGGCGCCAGACGACGATCGGAATGAAATCCGCTTCGCGCTCGCCGCTGCTGCTCGTGAACGGCCGGTCGACCGCCAGCGTGAACTGCGTGACGGCAACGCCGGAAGGCGTATAGCGCATCTCGGGATCCCGCGTCAATCTCCCGATCAATATGACCCGGTTCAACATGGCCCGAACCTCCCAATCGGAATGTGCTTCCGCGGACTACGTTCGCTTACGCGACGTCGCGCACGATCAGATGGCGGATGACTTCGTCCGTGATCCGCAGCAAGCGGTCCAGTTCCGCCACGACTTCCGGCGTGGCGTTGAAGTTCACCAGCACGTAGATGCCGTCGCGGAATTTCGCAATCTCGTAAGCCAGACGGCGCTTGCCCAGAACTTCGGACTTGACGATTTCGCCGCCGCTCGCAATGATCGCGTTGAACTTCTCGACGACCGATTGGACCGTCTCCTGTTCAACGTCCGGACGGATGATGTACATCACTTCGTACTTGCGCATCTCCGTTCACCTCCTTGTGGACTGAAGGCCCCCGTGCGGGAGCAAGGAGCGAGACTGATTGTTGTACAATGGCTCGCATACCTAAATACTATACCAAACAATCGGCCTTGTCGGCAAGTATCCGCGATCACTCAGCCAAAATGCCGCCGGAGTGGTATCAGGCACTCGCATCGCAAAGTTGCGAGCACGCCGCCGACGAGTGGCCCATGCGCTTCTTTTGTTGTGCAGGCTTGCTTTCTTCGCCCGGCGGCCCGGAAGGCCGGACTTTCCTCCGGGCCCGGATGTTCCCGATCATGTCCGGCGGCCGCGGAGCCAACAATAGGGGAAGCGATGCGGCATTCGATACGATCCGCGAGAGAACGGAGGGTATGCAAATGGGCGAAAGGACCGAATTCGACTCGGGGCACACCGCGCCGAACGACGGGTGGTATATGGAGATCGGTGACAATGACCACATTATGGGCATTAACGATCCGCGAAAAATTCACCTGCGCAAGGGCGAGAAGTTTCCCGAGCCTTCGAACCATCGCCGCAAGTGGAAGCGCGTGAAACCTTGATCGCAAGCAAAAAAGCGACTCCGCATTCGGAGTCGCGTTTCTTCGTGTACAATGGCGGAGAGGGTGGGATTCGAACCCACGCACGGCTTGCACCGCCTAGTTGATTTCGAGTCAACCCCCTTGGGCCTCTTGGGTACCTCTCCGTATTTGACACAAGCAAAATTTATATTACCACAGGGGACTGGCCGTTGCAAGATGAAATCTCCGCCATGGTCGCAGGTTGAGAAATGTCCGAAATTTCAATTATTTCACCCGAAATCCCGCATGGTCAGGTTGTTTTTGCGGAATCCGCTCCTTCCGTCCCCGTCTCCGGCTTCGGCTCGGCGGGGCGCAGCACTTTTTTCATGTATTTCTCGAATTTCGCGCGCGGAATCAGTACGCTGTGCTTGCAACCGACGCATTTGATCCGGATGTCCATTCCCATCCGGATGATCTCCATCTCGTTCGTGCCGCACGGATGCGGCTTCTTCATTTGCACAATGTCTCCCAGACCGAACGTCTTCCGCTCCACGTTCTCCCCTCCTCCTTATGCATGAACGCCTTACATGGTTGACGACCGCGCGCCAGCGCCTTCCGATTTCAGCCCGGAGCGGTCTTAAGCTCTTCGAGCGCCCGCCGGAGCAGCACGTTGAGCGAGCGGACAACCTCCTCGCTCGTGTTCGGCTTGCATTCCGCAACGACCCGGACCGTCGCGCTGGACGCGCTCGCCGCCACGACTCCGAGCACTTCCGGCTCGCGCACCACCTTGTCGTCCTTGAGCTGCCGCGCCGTTCCGGCGATGACGGCCATCGCCCGCTCCAGGTTCACGCCGCCGTCCACCGTCACGTCGACCACGGCCAGCGTGTTGTGCAGCGAGTAGTTCGTCACGTCGTTGATCTGGCCGTTCGGGATGATGAACACTTCGCCCGTCCAGCTTCTGAGCCGGGTGGTGCGCAGCCCGATCATCTCGACCTTGCCCTTGTAGTTGCCGATCTTCACTTCATCCCCGACGCCGAACGGATCTTCGAGGATGATGAACAGGCCGGAGATGATGTCACGAACCAGGCTCTGCGCGCCGAATCCGATCGCGAGGCCGACGATGCCCGCGCCCGCCAGCAGCGGCGCAAGGCTGATGTTGAACTCGCCCAGCACGAGCATCAGGGCGATGAAATAGACGCAGTATGACACCGTGTTCTTGAGCAGTTTGCCGACGGTCTGCATGCGACGCGGCTGCAGCCTGACCCGCTCCGGATTGCGGTCGATCAGCAGGCGCTGAATCGCCTTGTGCAGCACCTTGGCCGCAATCCAGGCGACAAGCAGAATGAGCGCGACGCGCAACGCGGACATGCCGAGATCGATCCACATCTGTTCATCCTTCAAATCGACTGTCAGCACATGCATTCCCGTCGCCGTCATCCGCCAGACCTCCCCGTGTCGTCAAGTTCATCCCACTCCGCCGGCACATAGCCCTGATCCGTCAAAATGAAAATGCCGCGGATCTCCACATGCTCCTGCCGGATGATGCGGACGATCTCCTGAAGGCTCTCGTCCGGGAAATCGATCGAAATCGCGCAGCCGGCCGTAATCTCCTTCGGCGTGGGACGGATGTCGATTTCAATCCCCGCGTATTCGAACAGTATCTCCGCCCGCAGCGCCTGCTGGGTGGAATCGAAAGCGGCCAACATCGCAGCGTCCCCTTTCCTGAAATGATGCCGCAGCACTGCCGCCCTGGCCTGCGGTCCCGTTTTCCGTACGGACAGTATAAACCGGCCATGATGTCCATATACTAGTAACACGCTGTTTGCGGAGGGGATGCCATGAAGCCGGCCGTTCGAAGAGAGACGCCGCTCAAGGTCGCGCATGCCGATGCGAGCGCATGCGCCCTGCTCACCGAGCGACTGACATATTATATGACGACATTGGCCGAGAACCGCCGGATTGCCATCGTGTGCGTCGGCACGGACCGTTCGACCGGAGATGCGCTCGGTCCCCTCGTGGGAACGAAGCTGTCCCGATACCGCAGTCCGCACTTCGATCTGTACGGCACGCTGGAGCATCCGGTACATGCGATGAATCTCGAAGAGACGCTGCTCAAGATCGAGCGGATGACGCCCCGGCCGTTCATCATCGGCATCGACGCCTGCCTCGGACAGGCTGCAAGCGTCGGCTGCGTCCAGATCGGCGAAGGTCCGGTCCGTCCGGGCGCCGGCGTCAACAAGGAGCTGCCTCCGGTCGGCGACATTCATATGACCGGCATCGTCAACGTCGGCGGTTTCATGGAATATTTCGTCCTGCAGAACACCAGGCTGCACCTGGTCATGCGCATGGCCGATCTGATTGCGCAGAGCCTCATCAACGCTGTCCATGCCGCGCGGCGGCAGCGGCCGCTGGCCGCAGTCCCGCCTGCTCAATCGCCTGCCGTTCCTCGGGCGTGAGCGGATAGGACGATTCACCGCCGCTCACCGGCTTCGCATAGACGAACGTTTCCTCGCGGCTGTGAATGCCGCTCAGGACGACGCCGCTCCGCTCTTCATTCACGATGGCGACCGCGAAGCTGAGATCGCTCCCTTTGTCGGCGAATGCGTTGTACCGCACAACTCCGATCCTGCCGGCCGACAGTCTGACCGTCTCTTCGAGCCGGCCCAGTCCGCCGGAGAGCCGCTCGATCTCCCGCTCCGCGCCCGCCGCCCGCTGCTGCAATCCGCTGAGCACCGTCTCCAGATCGGACACCCCCGTGCCGTCGATCATCGCCCGGTATTGCCGGGACAGCCGATTCAGCTTGCGGCTGACGACGGCCAGCCATACGAGCAGCACGATCGCCAGCAGGCACAGAAGGCCGATCGCCGCGATCGCCGCGTACAAAGTTTCGCTCAAGGTTCCGCTATCTTCTGCCCTCATCGCAGCTCCCCCATGATCCCCAATCTATATTTTCTGTATCGTCACCAGGCAGCCGTTCAATAATACCGGCTGATTTCCTTCGCAGCCGCGATGAGTGCGTCCACGTCCGCTTCGGTCGTGGAATGGCCGACGCTCGCGCGAACCGCGCCCGTGGCCGCCGTTCCCGCCGTTCCATGCGCCAGCGGCGTGCAATGGAACCCGGCCCGGACGGCGATGCCGTAATGCCTGTCCAGGATGAAAGCCGTCTCCGAAGGATCGGCGCTGCCGATGATGAAGGACACGATTCCGGTTCTCGGTTCTCCCGCCTCCGGGCCGAGCACGCGCACGCCGCCGATCGCCGACAGGCCTTCCAGCAGCCGTTGCGCAAGCGACCATTCCTTATTATGAATTTTCTCAACCGTCTCATGCAGGACGCAGCGGACGCCCGCCGCCAGTCCGGCCAGCCCCGGCGTATTGACCGTGCCGGATTCGTAGCGGTCGGGCCTCACGTCCGGCTGTTCGGCCGACTCCGACTGGCTGCCCGTGCCGCCGTGCAATATCGGCTCGAGTTCGATCTCCGGATGAATGTACAAGCCGCCCGTACCTTGCGGACCGAGCAACCCCTTGTGCCCCGGAAATGCCAGCAGATCGATTCCCATCGCTTCGACGTCGATCGGCAGAATGCCGGCGCTCTGCGCCGCGTCAACGAGCAGCCGGATGCCCCGCTTGCGGGTCATGGCGCCGATCTCGGCGACCGGCAGAATCGACCCGAGCAGGTTCGAGCTGTGGTTGACGATGACCAGCTTCGTGTCCGGCAGCAGCGCCTCGCGAACCTGCCCCGGATCGAGCCGGCCGCGCTCGTCCGTTTCCACATAGGTCACCTTGATGCCGATCGTCCGCTTCAAATATTCGAGCGGTCGCCGCACCGCGTTGTGCTCGACTGCCGTTGCGACGACGTGATCGCCGGGCTTGAGGCACCCTTTGATCGCCATGTTCAGCGCGATGGTCGTATTGAACGTCAGCGCGATGTCGTTCGGATTGTCAATCCGGAACAGCTCGGCCAGCGCCTGCCGCGCTTCGAACACGATTCTGCCCGCGCTGACCGCCATCCGGTGGCTGCCCCTGCCGGGATTCGCGCCGTGGTCCACAATCGCGCCAACCATCGCTTCGATCACTTCCGGCGGCTTCGGCCATGAAGTCGCCGCATGATCGAGATAGATAATCCGTTCCGTTTTCGCGTCCATGCAAGCCCCCCTGCTTTCCCCGCCGCTATCCATACAAAAATGGCATACCTTAGTGTAATCGTTCCCGCCCGGGAATACAACTCCGGCATGCCGGCGAATTCCCCGGTTCTGCGCCGCTGTCCCCAAGCCGCTGCACCGTGGTCTGTCCGCGCGACGTTTTCGCACGAAGCGGCCGCCTTTTTGCCATGCTGACAGATAGGGACCGCATTTGCTGAAAGCCTTGATCCGCGAACACTTCCCGCACAATGGACAGCAAGGGGCGCCACCGGCAAAGATTCATCGGGTGGCGCCCCGTCTCAACTGCAAACCTTCGGCTTCCGGCCCGCCCGTCGTCAGGCCAGCCGCTCCAGCAGCTCCAGCAGCCGCTCCAGATCCTGCTTGCCGTAATACAAGAGCTCGATCCGGCCCTTGTCCTTCTGGTGGCGAATGCGAACCGTCGTCTTGAACCGTTCGCGCAGCGTCTCCTCGACCTGCTCGATGTACGGATCGCGCTTCTTCGCTTTGGCCTGCGGCTTCTTGGCCGACACGTTCTTGCGCCCGAGCTGCTGAATCGCGTCTTCCAGCTCGCGCACGCTCCACTCATTTTCGATCGTCTGGCGCGCCAGCTCCTTCAGCTTCTTGTCGTCCTTCAGACCGGCCAGCGCCCGCGCATGCCCCATCGACAATGTTCCACGTGAAACATGCTCTTTCACTTCGGCCGGCAGCGTGAGCAAGCGGAGAAAATTCGCGATATGCGAACGCGACTTGCCCACCTTGAGCGACAGTTCCTCCTGGGTGAGCTGGAACTTGTCCATGATCGACTGATAGGCTTGCGCAAGCTCGATCGCGTTAAGATCTTCCCGCTGCAGGTTCTCGATCAGCGCGATCTCCATCACCTGCCGGTCGGAGAAGTCGCGCACGACCGCCGGGATCGTCGTGTTGCCGATGAGCTGCGACGCGCGGAAACGCCGCTCGCCCGCGATGATCTCGTAACCTTTTACGGCGCTGCGCACAATGATCGGCTGAATGACGCCGTGCTGCCGGATCGATTCCGCCAGCTCCCTGATCGCCTCTTCGTCGAACGTCTTGCGGGGCTGATACGGGTTCGGACGAATCTGGGTCAACGAAATCTCGATGACCTTGTCGTCGTCGCCTACCTCCAGAGAAGGAATCAGCGCGTCAAGCCCTTTCCCCAGCCGTCTGCTCATGGGTCATCACTTCCTTCGCCAATTCGAGGTAGACTTCCGCGCCCTTCGATTTCGGATCATACGTGATGATGGACTGCCCGTGCGACGGCGCTTCGCTCAGGCGAACATTGCGCGGGATGATCGTCTGGTACACCTTCTGCTGGAAATATTTCTTGACTTCCTCGATCACCTGAATGCCGAGGTTCGTCCGCGCGTCGAACATCGTGAGCAGCACGCCCTCGATTTTCAGCGATTTGTTCAGATGTTTCTGGACGAGCCGCACCGTATTGAGCAGTTGGCTGAGGCCCTCAAGCGCGTAATACTCGCACTGGATCGGAATGAGGACCGAGTCGGCGGCCGTCAGCGAATTGATCGTCAGAATGCCGAGCGAAGGAGGGCAGTCGATCAGAATGTAATCGAACATGTCCCGCACCTGCGACAGTGACTTCTTCAGCCGGATCTCCCGCGAAATCGTCGGCACAAGTTCAATCTCCGCGCCGGCCAACTGAATCGTGGCAGGAATCAGCGTCAGTCCCGGGATGCTGGTCTCCACCATGGCATCGCGCGGATGCACGTCATTGATCAACACGTCGTAGATGCAGTTGTCAACATCCGCCTTGTTGATGCCGATGCCGCTGGTCGTGTTTCCCTGGGGATCGATGTCGACGAGCAGCACCTTCCTTCCCAGCGATGCCAGCGATGCGCCCAGATTGACGGAGGTCGTCGTCTTGCCGACTCCGCCTTTCTGGTTCGCAATCGCAATGATCTTCGACAATCCGGTTCACCTCTCACCTGCTGAGTTAGCCCTATCTGTTTGGTTCCTGCGCTGACCGCCGCAAGCAGCAGACCGTGCGCCGCGGAAGACACCGCATGACAACGCAAGCCGAGCCTATCGTTTCGGAATGCGGATGATGATCTCGTAGTGTTCGCCGCAGTCTCGTTCGTCCGTGTTGATCTCGATGCCGGATCCCGCCACCATCTCGACGGACTGGCGGATCGTGTTGAGCGCGAGGCGGACATCTTTCGTGAACGAGATTCTCTTCGAAGATTTTTTCGGTTTCGCGGAGGCTTCTTTGTAGAACGCGGCGCGGGCTTCCGTCTGCTTCACGTTCAATTCCTTCGAAATGATGTCCTCCAGCACCTTCACCTGAAGCTCTTCCGATTCCAGCGACAGCAGCGCCCGGGCATGGCGCTCGGTAATCTTCCGTTCCATGAGCGCCTGCTTCACCGGTTCGCTGAGATGCAGCAGCCTGAGCTTGTTCGCGATCGTCGACTGGCTCTTGCCGAGCCGCTGCGCCAGGCTTTCCTGTGTCAGATTGTGCAGATCCAGCAGCTTCTGGTAGGCGACCGCCTCTTCGATCGCGGTCAGCCCCTCCCGCTGCAGGTTCTCGATCAACGCGATCGAAGCCGCCTGGGAATCGTTGAATTCGCGGACAATCGCCGGGATCGTCTCCAGCCCAAGCTTCTTGACGGCGCGCCAGCGCCTCTCTCCGGCGATAATCTCGTAGCGCCCGTTCCGGATGCGCACGACGATCGGCTGGATGACGCCATGCGTGCGGATCGTCTGGCACAGCTCGTCGATACGCTCGTCATCGAAGATTGTCCGCGGCTGGTAGGGGCTCGCGTCGATCTCGCCGACGGGGATCTGCTTCACTTCGTCCTGATTCGTGCGGTCGCCCAGACCGAACAGCCGAGAAAATTGCTCCTTCATTTTGTCTCCCTACCCCATTCAGAATGCCGCTGCCGATTCGCCCGGACGTATGCCTTCGCGCCGTTTTGAGGCGCCCGGTCCGCGCCCGGGACAAACCGCATGCATCCACGGCAGTCAAGCAAAAACGGTTGATGCATCTCCTTCAAGGAGGCAATTCCGTTTTGCGTAAGAAAGACAAGCCCGGTATAAGCGCGCAGCTTATAAATCCTTGTCTTTCAAGCAAAAACGGTAGATGCATCCTCCTTCAAGGAGGCAATTCCGTTTTGCGTAAGAAAGACAAGCCCGGTATAAGCGCGCAGCTTATAAATCCTTGTCTTTCAAGCAAAAACGGTTGATGCACCCTTCTTCAAGGAGGCAATTCCGTTTTGCGTAAGAAAGACAAGCCCGGTATAAGCGCGCAGCTTATAAATCCTTGTCTTTCAAGCAAAAACGGTTGATGCACCCTTCTTCAAGGAGGCAATTCCGTTTTGCGTAAGAAAGATAAGCCACTAATCGGCGCGAAGCTTGTATCGCAAGCGAGCACCGTATAATGTCTTATCTTCCGAAACAAAACGCCGATGTTCCATCGGCGTGATGTTGTTTGTTTCGTTGTTGCCGTGCTGCATCGAACCATCGCCATTCGCAAGCATTAAAATTCGAGAAACGAAATTCGATTTCCTGCTTGACAAACCGATTTTTCACAATTGTTCACGGAAAATGTTTCACGTGGAACATGCTGTGCAAGCGTGAACGGCGTGCGGACTTCATACGATCGGCTGCTTCGCCGGAACGCCGGCTTTGCGCGGATACCGCGCCTGTGTCCGCCCCGACTTGCGGATGATCACGATATGACGGCCGGCCTGCTCGAACGGCAGCTCCAGCGCGTGCACCGCCTCGAGCTTGCCGCCCAGCTCGGACAGCGCGCGCTTCGCTTCCGCGATCTCCGCGGCGGGATCGCTGCCCTTCATCGCGGCGAACAGCCCGGACGGCCGCGCGAACGGCAGGCAGAACTCGCTGAGCACGTTCATTCTGGCGACCGCGCGGGCCGTCACGAGGTCGTACCCGTCGCGGTGCTCCGGCATTCGGGCCGCGTCTTCCGCGCGGGCATGCAGGCAGGTCACGCCGGCAAGCCCGAGCTCCGCGGTCAGATGCTCGAGGAACCTGATCCGCTTGCCGAGCGAATCGACGATCAGCACTTCGAGATGCGGGAAGAGAATCTTGAGCGGCAGACTCGGAAAACCCGCGCCGGAGCCGATATCCGCCAGCCTGCCGATCCCGTTCGGATCCAGATGGAACGCAAGCGTCAGCGAGTCGTAGAAATGTTTCTCGTACACCGCTTCCCGCTCCGTGATCGCCGTCAGGTTCATCCGCTCGTTCCATTCGACGAGCAGCCGCCAGTATGTCTCAAACTGCTCGCTCCGCTCCGGGGTCAGCGCGATCCCCCGCTCAGCCAGCAGCTTCTCGAACCAGGACGGGGCGCGCAAGCCTCACGACCCCCGCGCCGCCGTGACGCGGTTGTAATGCTCGAGATACACGAGCAGGATGGACAGGTCGGCCGGCGAGACACCCGAGATGCGCGACGCCTGCCCGATCGAGATCGGCCGGATGGCGGTCAGCTTCTGCTTCGCCTCCGTCGAAAGGCCGTGCACGGCGTAGTAGTCGATATCGTCCGGAATCCGCTTCTGCTCCATCTTGTTCAGCCGCTCCACCTGCTGAAGCTGCTTCTCGATGTAACCCGCGTACTTGATCTGGATCTCGACCTGCTCCTTCATCTCTTCGGTCAGCCCGACCGGCGATGGCGTCACCGCCTCGAGCATCGCATACGTCACTTCCGGACGTCTGAGCAGCGTCAGCGCGTCAACCGTGTTCTGCGCCGGAGCGGAACCGGCCATCTCCAGCACCCGCTGCGCTTCCTCCGGTTTCAGCCTGACCGTCTTCAGCCGCGCGATCTCGTCCTCGACCTTCTTCTTCTTGTCGAGGAACTTCCGGTACCGCTCCTCGCGGATGAGCCCGATCTCGTAGCCGATCGGCGTCAGGCGCAGGTCGGCGTTGTCGTGGCGCAGCAGCAACCGGTATTCGGCGCGCGACGTCAGCAGCCGGTACGGCTCGTTCGTCCCTTTCGTCACGAGGTCGTCGATCAGCACGCCGATATACCCTTGCGCGCGGGAGAGGATGACGGGATCCTTGCCTTGCACCTTCCGCGCGGCGTTGATGCCCGCCATGATCCCCTGGGCGGCCGCCTCTTCATAGCCGGATGTGCCGTTGAGCTGGCCGGCCGTGAACAGCCCTTCGACGAGCTTCGTCTCGAGCGACGGCTTGAGCTGCGTCGGCACGACCACATCGTATTCGATCGCGTAGCCGGGGCGCATCATCTCGGCCTGCTCGAGTCCCGGCACCGAGCGGAGCATGCGGAGCTGCAGCTCCTCCGGCATGCTCGTCGACAGCCCCTGCACGTAGTACTCCTTCGTGTTCCGACCTTCCGGCTCGAGGAAAATCTGATGCTTCGGCTTGTCGGCGAACCGGACGATCTTGTCCTCGATCGACGGGCAGTAGCGCGTTCCCGTTCCCTCGATCAGGCCCGAATACATCGGCGCCCGATGGAGGTTCTCCTGGATGATCCGGTGCGTCTCTTCCGACGTATAGGTGAGCCAGCACGGCAACTGCTCGACTTCGCGATACTCCGTCTCATAAGAAAAATATTTCGGGTTCTCGTCGCCCGGCTGGATCTCCGTCTTCGAGAAATCGATCGTATCCCCGTGGATCCGCGGCGGCGTGCCGGTCTTGAACCGGATCAGCTCGAAGCCGAGCGAGCGCAGCGATTCCGACAGCTTCACCGAAGGCTGCTGGTTGTTCGGCCCGCTCTCGTACATCAGCTCGCCGATGATGATCTTGCCGCGCAAGTAAGTGCCCGTCGTCACGACGACCGCCTGCGCGTAATACTCCGCGCCCGTCTTCGTCCGGACGCCCTTGCAGCGTCCGCCTTCGACGATCAGCTCCTCCACCATCGCCTGGCGGAGCGTGAGCCGCTCGGTCCGCTCGAGCGTCTGCTTCATCGTGTGCTGATACAGAAATTTGTCCGCCTGCGCGCGCAGCGCATGGACCGCCGGACCCTTCCCCGTATTGAGCATCCGCATCTGAATGAACGTCTTGTCGATGTTCCGTCCCATCTCGCCGCCGAGCGCGTCAATCTCGCGCACGACATGCCCCTTCGCCGGCCCGCCGATCGACGGATTGCACGGCATGAACGCCACCATGTCCAGGCTGATCGTGAGCAGCAGCGTCTCGCATCCCATGCGCGCCGCGGCGAGCGCGGCCTCGCAACCCGCATGTCCCGCGCCGACGACGACGACGTCATAATGTCCAGCTTCGTATCCCACAGGTTTCACCCGCTTTCCGATTGAAACACTTCTCATATTGAAAAAACAGTCCGCCGCCCCGGCCAGGTTCACTTTCCGAGACAGAACTGCGAGAAAATCTGGTCAATCAGCGATTCGCCGGCCGTGTCCCCCGTAATCTCGCCGAGCCGCTCCCATGCCGTCCGGACATCGATCTGCACGATGTCGATCGGCATGCCGGCGTCCGTCGACTCGACCGCGTCGACCAGCGCCTGCTCCGCCTGCTTGAGCAGCGCGGCATGGCGGGCGTTCGACACATAGTCCGCCTCGCCGCCTTCCAGCTTGCCGCCGAAGAACAGATCGGCGATCGCCTGGCCGAGCTCATCCATTCCCCGGCCCTCCTTGACCGACATCGGCACGATGGCGGTTCCGGGAAGCAGCCCCCGCACCTCGGCTTCATCCAGTTGCGCGGGCAGGTCGGATTTGTTCAGAATGACGACCGCCTGCCTGCCCGCCGTCTGGGTGAGCAGCGTCCGGTCATCTTCGTGCAGCGGCTCGGAACGGTTCAGCACGATGAGCAGCAGATCGGCATCCGACAGCGCCGAGCGCGACCGCTCGACGCCGATCCGCTCGACGACGTCGGACGTCTCGCGGATGCCGGCCGTATCGAGCAGCCGCAGCGGGATACCGCTGACCGTCACATACTCTTCGATGACGTCGCGCGTCGTTCCGGGAATGTCGGTGACGATCGCCCGTTCGGTGCCCGCCAGCAGGTTGAGCAGCGACGACTTGCCGACGTTCGGCCGCCCGACGATCGCGGTCGTGATGCCCTCTCGCAATATTTTGCCTTCGTTCGCCGATTTTAGAAGCTGCCGGATCTCCGCCAGCACTTCCCCGCTCCGCTCGCGGATAAAGGCGCTCGTCAGCTCCTCGACGTCATGCTCCGGATAGTCGATATTGACTTCGAGGTGCGCGAGCAGCTCGATGAGCCGTTGCCTGAGCGCGCCGATCTTCCGCGAGAGCGCCCCTTCGACTTGCTTCAGCGCCACCTTCATCGCCCGCTCCGATTTCGAGCGGATCAGATCCATGACCGCCTCCGCCTGCGCCAGGTCGATGCGGCCGTTCACGAACGCGCGCCGCGTGAACTCGCCCGGCTCCGCGAGGCGGATGCCGCCGCCGGCCAGCAGCAAATCCAGCACCCGCCGCACCGGCACGATGCCGCCGTGCACGCTGATCTCGACGACATCCTCGGCCGTGAATGACCGCGGGGCCCGCATCACCGTGACGAGCGCTTCGTCCACTGTCTCGCCGGACGACGGATCGACGATTTTCGCGTATTGCACCGTATGGGTGGCCGCGTCCTTGAGGCCCGACTTCGCGCGGACGTATCGCGCCGCCGCCTCGATCGCATCAGGTCCGCTGATCCGGATGACGGCGATCCCGCTCTCGCCGACGGCCGTCGCAATCGCGACGATCGTATCGTCGTGCATGCTGTCCAATCCTTTCCCTGTGATCGCAGACACCGCAAGAACAAGAAGTCTTCAAAAAAAGGCAATGCCTCGCGTTACGAGCCATTGCCGCGGAAGAGATCGCATGCCTTGCGTCACTTGAGCGTAATGACGACGCGCCGGTTCGGTTCGTCGCCCTTGCTGAACGTCTTCACTTTCGGATGGTGCTGCAATGCCGTGTGAATCACCTTGCGCTCCTGCGGAGGCATCGGCTCCAGGACGACTTCCTTGCCGGTCCTCACCACCCGCCGCGCAAGCCGTTCAGACAATTCCTCCAGCGTCTTGCGGCGCCGTTCGCGGAAATTTTCGGCATCCAGCACGATGCGCACAGCCCCGCGCGAACGGCGGCTGGCGACGATGTTCGCCAAATATTGCAGCGCGTCGAGCGTCTGGCCCCTGCGGCCGATGAGCAGCCCCATGTCGCCTCCGCCCGACATCGCCAGCTTCAAGCCGTCGCGCGACACGCTCCGGCTGATTTCGATCGAGATCCCCATCGCGCCCGCAACTTCGCGCAGAAACCGTTCCGCCGCTTCCGCGGCTTTCTCGACATCGCCGGTTTCCGCCCGCGAATCCGGGTCATCCGGTTCCGAATCTTTCTCTTCGAAGAAAACTTCTTCTTCGTCTTCGGAACCGCCGGCATCCGTCATGACGTCCAAGTCGACGGCGGTGTCCTCCGCCTGCGGCTCCGCCGCCCGGGAGGCGGCTTCCGCCGCGGACGGCTCCTCGATGAGCGTCAGCTCCACCTTGGCGGGCTTTGCGCCGAACAGACCGAACAGGCCGCGCGACGGCTGCTCGAGCACGTTCACCTTCACGCGGTCGATCGTCGTTCCAAGCTGTTCAAGCCCGCTGTTCACCGCTGCTTCGATCGTCTTTCCGGATGCCGTGACTTTCTTCATTTCGCAGGGGCCTCCTTCGGTTTGCCCTTGTCGGATGAGCGCACGTACAGGAAATAGTTTTGGACAATCGTATACAGGTTGCTAAAAATCCAGTAGAGCGGCAGAGCCGCGGGGAACGACAGCGCCATGACGAAAATCATGACCGGGAAGATCATCAGGACCGCCTGCATCGCGCCGGTCGCCTGCTGCGGCATCATCTTCGACTGAACGAACGTCGTGATCGCGGCGACCACCGGAAGCAGCCAGGCGACGACGCCCTGCTGCTGCGGCGGAAGGCCGAGCTGGATGCCGAGGAACGAATACTCCCGGATCGCCGGATTCCAGTAGATCGCATTGTACAGCGCGATGAAGATCGGCATCTGGACCAGGAGCGGCAGACAGCCCGCCATCGGATTGACCTGATGCTGCGTGAACAGCTTCATCGTCTCTTCATTGACTTTCTGCGGGTTGTTCTTGTATTTCTCCCGGATCTTCGCCAGTTCCGGCTGCAGTGCCTGCATCGCCTTCGAGCTGCGGTACTGCTTCAGCGTCAGCGGCAGGATCAATGTCCGGACGATGATCGTCAGCACGAGAACAGACAAAACGTAGTTGCCCTGGAACCAGTCCGCGAACGTATCCAGCATGATTGCGAACCAGTAGACGACGTTCCGTTCCCAGAAGTTGCCCTCGAGCAGATCTTCCGTGCTGGTCGTATGATCAACCGGCGCGCAGCCCGCAAGCAGCAGAAGCGCCGCGGCGGCGGGCAGGATCAGCCATTTGCGTGAACGAGACAACAGTCAAAACTCCTCTCTTGAGAAGACAAACATTCCCTTTAAACTATATCATAATTTATGGTCCGAAGGAAACTCGCCTAAACCTGCGGCCGGCCTTGCGGACGCCGGTCTCCGCCCGGCTTCTCTCCGCTCCGCCGCCCGGCCGATCTGTCCGCCGGCGCGCCGTGCAGCAGGCCGGCCTTGCGCAGCGCGTGCAGCAGGCTCTTCTCCAGATCCTTCGTCTTCATTTCGAGCGCCGGCCGCCTGACGATCACGATGAAATCGGTCCGGTCCGCGATCTTGTCCGCGTTCAGGCGGATCAACTCCTTGACCACCCGGCGCATCCGGTTGCGGACGACCGCGCCGCCGAGCTTCCGGCTCACGGACACGCCCGCGCGGAACCGCTCGGTCTCCGTCCGCTTCATCCAATAGACGACAAACTGGCTGTTCGCGAACGAACGACCCGCCTTGTAGATGCGGCTGAAATCGCCGCGGCTGCGCAGGCGGAGCTTTCTCTGCATCATCATCACCGAACCTTCCATCCGGAACGCGGGCGCCGGAGGGAGCGAATAAAAAAAGACCACGCTCCGTGGTCCTCAAGATCAAGCGCTCAGCACTTTTCTGCCCTTCTTGCGGCGAGCCGCCAGCACCTTGCGGCCGTTCTTCGTGCTCATCCGCTTACGGAAGCCGTGCACTTTCTTCCGCTTGCTCACATTCGGTTTGAACGTCGGTTTCATCCTGTCTGACACCTCCCGATCCGGATTTTATCAAGACGATCCGTGGAATATACATTTACATGCCGGCGGATCGGCCCCGACCCGTCCGGAAAAATGCCTTTACAATTAAACCACACCCATCCGCCAAAGTCAAGTTCAAGGAAGGCGAACTCCCGCTCCAAGCGCCCGCGTCAACAAAATCCGCCGTTCGGATACAAGCTTGTTGATAATTTTTCGGCGAACGCCGTCGAAACGGCACAGGTTGTCGACAACTTTTCAACATTTTCGCGGCCTGTTCATAGTTGTTATGCACAATCCCGGGGATTGTGGATAGTTTCGGGGCAAGCGTTGAAATCAGGGGCCCGGTCTGCTATGATATTTATGCTTCTAGCTGTGGACATCTGATTTGATCCCTCTCAATTATCAACAAACTGTGGATAAGTTTGTGAGCAATTCACCTCCCTATGGATAATTCACAGCGGGATTACGTTCGTTTTGTGGATGATTCGCCTCCCATTTTTCTTCAAAAAAGATAAGAACTTATAAGTTTACGCTTATAATCGGCTTATCTTTTACCGCAACTGGCCGAAAACGGCGGTGCCGGCCATCTTCGGCGCTTCACCTGTCCTATGCGAGCCACATGCAAGCCGGAAGAAAGGCTTGTTCCTTTTTGCGCTCTTTTTCCGGGGATTGGTGCGATGACGGCGGAAAATGGCTGACAGATGAAGGGGCGGACGAACAGTCGGTAAGGAGTGACAGTCTTTGGACAGCCAAGCCCGTGAAATATGGCAGCAAGCGTTATCCATCATCCAGACCCGGGTGAGCAAACCGAGTTTCGATACATGGTTCAAGGAGACGAACGCGAGATTTCTTTCGGACCGGCTCGTTCTGATCACCACGCCGCAGGCCTTCGCGGTCGAATGGCTCGAAAGCCGCTACACGCGGTACATCAGGGAAGCGCTTGAAGACTGCCTCGGCTATCCGGTCGACGTCAAGTTCTCGCTCGAGGAACCGAAGGCGGCCGAACCCCAGGCCGAACCGCCGGTCGTCCGCAGGACCCCCGTCGTGCAGGAAGAGCCCGCCGGCCATATGCTCAATCCGAAATATACATTTGAAACGTTCGTCATCGGCGCCAACAACCGGTTCGCCCACGCCGCCTCGCTCGCGGTGGCGGAAGCGCCGGCCAAGGCGTACAACCCGCTGTTCCTCTACGGCGGCGTCGGGCTCGGCAAGACGCATCTCATGCATGCGATCGGCCATTACATATTGGAACACAATCCGGACATGCGGGTGCTGTACATCTCGTCCGAGAAGTTCACGAACGAGTTCATCAACGCGATCCGCGACAACCGCGGCGAGAGCTTCCGCATGAAATACCGCAACATCGACGTGCTCTTGATCGACGACATCCAGTTTCTCGCGGGCAAGGAGCAGACGCAGGAAGAATTTTTCCACACCTTCAACGCGCTGCACGAGGAGCGGAAGCAGATCGTCATCTCGAGCGACCGGCCGCCGAAGGAGATTCCGACGCTGGAAGAGCGGCTCCGCTCGCGGTTCGAATGGGGGCTCATCACCGACATCCAGCCGCCGGATCTCGAGACCCGGATCGCGATCCTGCGCAAGAAGGCGAAGGCGGAGAACCTCGACATTCCGAACGAAGCGATGGTCTACATCGCGAACATGATCGATACGAACATCCGTGAACTGGAAGGCGCGCTCATCCGTGTCGTGGCCTATTCATCGCTCATCAACCAGGACATCACGTCCCATCTGGCGGCGGAAGCGCTGAAGGACATCATATCCACGAGCCGTCCGAAGATGATCACGATCCAGGACATCCAGGCCAGGGTCGGCGAATATTTCGGCCTCCGCCTGGAAGAATTCAAGGCGCGCAAGCGGACGAAGGCGGTCGCGTTCCCGCGGCAGGTCGCCATGTATCTCGCGCGCGAGCTGACCGACCATTCGCTGCCGAAGATCGGCGACGCGTTCGGCGGCCGCGATCATACGACGGTCATCCACGCCCACGACAAAATATCGAAGCAACTTGAAACGGACCGCGAGCTGCAGCAGATCATCCGGACCCTGACCGAACGGATCCGCAGCGGACAACCATGAACAACCCGTCAGGCCTATGCACACGATATTCACATGTGGATAGGCTTCTTTTGTCGAAGTTTCGGCGCTTATCCACATATTCAGCGGCACTACTACGATTACGACTAAAAATGTTATGATATTCATCATAAGAGCAAACCAAAATGGCTGACGCCGACCACGCGGTCGCGCGCATCCGTTTTGCGGCGAACGATGCCGATAGATTAGGCACGTATCTTATCCCTATTCTTTGCTTTCGAAAAAAAAAGACGAAGAGCGCCGACGGGAGGAACGCATGAAACTGACCATCCGCAAGAACGAACTGAACGAAGCGGTCCAACAAGCCGCGAAAGCCGTCTCATCGCGGCCGGCCATTCCGATTCTGTCCGGAATCAAGTTTGACGCCGACCACCAGGGATTGACGCTTACTTCCAGCGATACCGAAATTTCGATTCAAACCTTCGTTCCCGCGGAGATCGACGGCGAGCCGATCGTCCGCGTCGAACGGCCGGGAAGCATCGTGCTTCCCGCGAGGTTCATGGCGGAGATTGTCAAGAAGCTGCCGGAAGACGACATCGAGTTCGAGCAGCAGGGCGGATTCCAGGTGACGATCCGTTCCGGCGCGACGGACATCCAGATGATCGGCCTGGACGCCGAGGAGTTTCCGGTGCTCCCCGACCTCGGACGGCAGCAGGTCATCACGGTTTCGGGAGAACTGCTCAAGAACATGATCCGGCAGACCATTTTCGCCGCGTCGACGAACGAGCAGACGCCGATTCTGACCGGCATCCAGTGGCAATTGCAAGGCGGCGAGCTGAAATTCACGGCGACCGACCGGCACCGCTTGTCCACCTGCACGGCCGACGTCGAGGCGCCGGAGGGCGACCGGTTCGCGAGCATCGTCATCGCGGCCCGGACGCTGAACGAGCTGTCCCGCATCATCCCCGATTCGCAGGAGCCCGTCGAGATCGCCGCGGCCGACAACCAGGTGCTGTTCAAGGTCGGGCGGGTGCTGTTCTACTCCCGCGTGCTCGATGGCGCTTATCCGGACACGTCGCGGATCATTCCGCAGGAATTCAAGACGGAGATGGAGATCGACACCCGGCAGCTCACCGAGGCGATCGACCGCGCCTACCTGATGTCGCGCGAAGAGAAGACGAACATAGTGCGCATCGTGACGATTGGGACCGGCGACATCGAGATTTCGTCCAGCTCGACGGAACTCGGGCGCGTCACCGAACAGATGCGCGCGGTGCGGGTTGACGGCGACGAGCTGCGCATCGCGTTCAACTCGAAATATATGCTGGACGCGCTGCGCGTCATCGACAGCGAGAAGATTTTCATCGGATTCAACGGGTCGATGAGCCCGATCGTCATCCGGCCGACCGACGGGGACCGCCAGCTCCACATCATCCTGCCGTACCGCACGACCGGCTGAAAACGGCCGGCTCCGTCCGACGGCCTCATCAACAGCAGAAAGGAACGACCGCATGAAACCGATCGCGATCACGTCCGAACCGATTGCGCTCAGCCAATTTCTGAAGCTGGCCGGCTGCGTCGACACCGGCGGCCAGGCAAAGGTTTTCCTCGCCGAAACCGCGGTGCTCGTCAACGGCGAGCCGGAGATGCGCCGCGGTCGGAAGCTGTATGCGGGCGACCGGGTCGACGTCCCCGGATTCGGCGCGTTCACGGTCGAGGTCGTGAAGACGTGAAACTGAAATCGATCGAGCTGCAGCATTACCGCAACTACGAATCGCTCAGGCTGGAGACGGACCATATGGTCAACGTCTTCATCGGGCCGAACGCGCAGGGCAAGACCAACCTGCTTGAAGCGATCTTCGTGCTGGCGCTTGCCCGTTCGCATCGGACGTCGAAGGACAAGGAACTGATCGGGTGGAATCACGACTCGGCGCGCGCGGCGGGCGAAGCGGAGCGCCGCTACGGCGGCGTCAGCCTCGAGATCGTGTTCACCGAGCAGGGGAAGCGCGCGAAAGTGAACGGCCTGGAGCAGCGCCGTCTCAGCGAGTTCGTCGGCACCCTGAACGTCGTCATGTTCGCGCCGGAAGATCTCGAGATCGTCAAGGGCGCCCCGGGATTCCGCAGGCGGTTCCTTGACATGGAGATCGGCCAGATCCAGCCCGGCTATCTGCACGCGATGCAGCAATACGGCAAAGTGCTGATGCAGCGCAACCGCTATCTGAAGACGGCCGCCCCCGGCGTGAGGCACGATCTGCTCGACATCTGGGACGAGCAGCTTGCTTCCTGGGGTGTTAAATTGATGAAGAAAAGGCAACAATTTATTGTGAAACTCAGGCAGTGGGCGGCCTCGATCCATGCCGGCATCACGGGCGGCAGCGAGGCGCTCGAGGTGGAATACCGGCCTTCGCTCGAGATGGAGGGTCCGGAAGAAGAAGCTGTTTTAATCGATCGTTTTATGGTAAAGTTATCACAGATGCGGGAACAGGAGCTGCGCCGCGGCATGACGCTGATCGGACCGCACCGGGACGATCTGCTGCTCAGCATCAACGGCATGGAGGCGCAGGCTTACGGGTCCCAGGGCCAGCAGCGGACGACGGCGCTGTCGCTCAAGCTGGCCGAGATCGAACTGATCCATGAGGAAACCGGCGAATATCCGGTGCTGCTGCTGGACGACGTGCTGTCGGAACTCGACCGCAACCGGCAGACGATGCTCATCGACACGTTCCAGCGCAAGGTGCAGACGTTCATTACGACGACGAGTCTCGACAGCGTCGACATGGAGAAACTGCGCGACGCCTGCCTCTATCACGTGAAGGACGGACGCGCGGAGCAAGCGTAAAGCCGAGCGGAAGGAGCACGAATACCGATGTATGTCCATCTGGGCGGAGAACGGATCGTCCGGGCCAGCGAGCTTGTGGCGATTTTCGACGTTTCGGTAGAACAGTCTTCGCGAATTTCCCGGCAGTTCACCGCCTGGGCGTCGAAGCGCAAGAACGTGGAAGTAATCGGCGAAGAAGAGCCGAAATCGATCGTGATCACCACCCGGAAAGTGTACTATTCCCCGATTTCTTCCTCTACGCTGAAGAAGAGGACGCATCAACTGCCGGACGTGTAACCTCCGCAGATTTGGAAGCAGCAGTCGAGAGGAGCAGTGAACAAGGCATGACCGACAGCCGGCATGGTTACGATGAAAGTCAGATACAGGTGCTGGAAGGGCTCGAAGCCGTCCGCAAGCGGCCGGGCATGTACATCGGTTCCACCAGCTCGAGGGGGCTTCACCATCTCGTCTGGGAGATTGTCGACAACAGCATCGACGAAGCGCTCGCCGGGTTTTGCGATTACATCGAAGTGATCATTCGGCAGGATGGCAGCGTAACCGTCATCGACAACGGCCGCGGCATCCCGGTCGGCGAACATCCGAAGATGAAGCGGCCGACGCTTGAAGTCGTGCTCACGGTGCTGCACGCGGGCGGCAAATTCGGCGGCGAAGGCTACAAAGTATCCGGCGGCCTGCACGGCGTCGGCGTCTCCGTCGTGAACGCGCTGTCCGAACATATGATCGTCGAGGTCAAGCGGGACGGCCATATCCATCAGCAGGAGTACCGGCGCGGCGTGCCGCTGTACGACGTGCGCATCGTCGGCGACACGGATGAGACGGGCACGATCATTACGTTCAAGCCCGACCCGGAAATTTTCACCGAGACGACCGAATTCGAATACGATACGCTGCAGACGCGGATTCGCGAGCTGGCGTTCCTGAACAAGGGCATCCAGATCGTGCTGCGCGACGAGCGGACGGGCGCCGCGGATACATACAAGTACGATGGCGGGATCATCGAATTCGTCCAGTATTTGAACCGCAACAAGGAGCTGCTGCACGAGCGCCCGATCTACGTCGAAGGCTTGCGGGACAACATCCAGGTCGAAATCGCGCTGCAGTACAATGACAGTTATACGGAAAATATTTACTCGTTCGCGAACAATATCCACACCCACGAAGGCGGCACGCACGAGTCCGGGTTCAAGAGCGCGCTGACGCGGATCATCAACGAGTACACGCGCCGGATCGGCCTTCTCAAGGACAGCGATTCGAACCTGACGGGCGAGGACGTGCGGGAGGGTTTGACGGCGATCATTTCCGTCAAGATTCCGGAACCGCAGTTCGAGGGGCAGACGAAGACGAAGCTCGGCAACAGCGAGGCGCGCGGCATCGTCGAATCGCTGTTCGCGGAGAAGTTCCAGGAGTTTCTGGACGAGAACCCGGCCGTGTCGCGCCGCATCGTGGAGAAAGGCGTGCAGGCCGCGCGGGCCCGGGAAGCGGCGCGCAAGGCGCGCGAGCTGACCCGCCGCAAGAACGCGCTCGAAGTGAGCGCGCTGCCCGGCAAGCTGGCCGACTGCTCGTCCAGGGACGCGTCGATCAGCGAGCTGTACATCGTCGAGGGCGATTCCGCGGGCGGATCGGCGAAGCAAGGACGCGACCGCCACTTCCAGGCGATCCTGCCGCTTCGGGGCAAGATTCTGAACGTCGAGAAAGCGCGGCTCGACAAGATTCTCACCAACTCCGAAATCCGGGCGATCATCACGGCGCTCGGCACGGGAATCGGCGAAGACTTCGACCTGTCGAAGGCGCGCTATCACAAAATCATCATCATGACCGACGCGGACGTCGACGGCGCCCACATCCGGACGCTGCTGCTGACGTTCTTCTACCGGTACATGCGCCAGATCATCGAAGCGGGGTACGTCTACATCGCGCAGCCGCCGCTCTACAAGATCGAGCGGAACAAGGTCGTCCGCTACGCGCTGAACGACAAGGAGCGCGATCAGATCCTCGCCGAATTCGGCGAAGGCGCGAAGGTGAACATCCAGCGCTACAAAGGTCTCGGCGAGATGGACGCCGAGCAGCTCTGGGAGACGACGATGGATCCCGAAAGCCGCTCGATGCTGCAGGTGTCGATTCAGGACGCGATCGCGGCGGACGCCATTTTCGACACGCTCATGGGCGACAACGTCGAGCCGCGGCGGGAATTTATCCAGGCCCACGCGAAGTTCGTCAAAAATCTCGACATTTGAGAAGAGCCGTCCGTTGTCAGCGGACGGCTCTCTTGCGTCTTGCGCGGATGCGGCGGATTCGGCCCTTCTTCTTGAATCTTCCGTAGGCCGCCGCATAACGGTAAACTTTGCGGAATACCGACTTGTCCTTCAGCTTGCGGAAAATGTAAGGATCCGGCGCCGTGTTCACTTCGAGGATCCACGGCTTCAGCGAAGTGTCGATGGCGATGTCGAGGCCGATCTCTTTCAGTCCCGGCCAGCGGCGCTGCAGTTGCCTGGCTGTCGTGGTGCCGAGCTTTCGGAGCTGATCCGCGTAAGCTTTCTGCCGCCCGGGATCGAGATGGCCGCCCATGAGCGTGGAGAAAGCCATCGGCGTTCCGCCGCTGTGGTAGTTCGTCACGATTTTTCGCGGATGCGAGAGACGGCCGATGATGCCGGTCGCTTCCCACGAGCCCCTGGGCGACTTCTGCACCATGACGCGGATGTCGAATCGCCGCCCCTTGTGTTTCAGCAGATGGATGCCCCGCTGCGCCAGATACAGCCCCTTGCGCTTGATGCGCTGAATTCCGTCATGCAGCGAGTCGATCGAGCCGAACCGGTAGGCACGGGTATCAACCCGCGCGAGATAGCCGGTCGACGTCCGCTCGACACGGATGACCCCTTTGCCGAATGTGCCTCCGTCCGGTTTGAGGTAGATCATGCCGTAACGATGCAGCATGTCGGACAGCGATTCGCGCGTCAGTCTCCGTGTCTCCGGAACATGTTCGCGCAGTCCGGCGTGCCGCATCAACACTTCGGTTTTCGCAATCTTGCTTCTCACGCGCTTAATGGCCAACGGGCGTCGGCTCCTTTCGATCGCGGGGAAGCCGGCGGGTTGGAAATTCCGGACAACCCTTGCGATGGGTGGTATAATAGAGAGCGAAAGCCGACCGGAGGACTTCCGCCAATCCAGCATATGCGCGGAAACCGGCGCGCGCCTCCGCATTCGTATCGCCTCCCGGGAGCGGCGAATGACGTTTAATTGTGCGGATTTGGTGAAAGTAATATAATAGTCTGGAGAGCATTCGTTGGAAGGGTTGTCGGAATCGGCTGATTTTTCGCGGAATTTGTCCTGAGGCTGGTTTTATCTTTTTTTACGAATCTATCGGGGTTTGCATGAGAAGGGTTTAGCGACGCGGGCAGGCGGACGGCCTTGTTTTCGTGAGGCTGCCGCCGGCCGCGTGGAGGATCGGGAGGTAGAGCATGGCGGAACAGAACCGTTCTCAGATCAGAGATCGCGATATCAGCACGGAGATGCGCGACTCATTCCTGGACTATGCGATGAGCATTATCGTGAGCCGTGCTCTGCCTGACGTGCGCGACGGGCTGAAACCGGTTCACCGCCGGATCCTGTACGCGATGTCCGAGCTCGGCATGTCGCCGGACAAGCCTTACAAGAAGTCGGCGCGCATCGTCGGCGAAGTCATCGGTAAATATCACCCGCACGGGGACGCGGCCGTCTACGAATCGATGGTCCGGATGGCGCAGGATTTCTCGCTCCGCTACATGCTCGTCGACGGCCACGGCAACTTCGGTTCGGTCGACGGGGACTCCGCGGCGGCGATGCGCTATACGGAAGCGCGGCTGTCGAAGATCGCGATGGAGATGCTGCGCGACATCGGCAAAGAAACGATCGACTTCGTGCCGAATTACGACGGCGAGGAGAAGGAGCCGGCCGTGCTGCCGGCGCGGTTCCCGAACCTGCTCGTGAACGGCGTCTCCGGGATCGCCGTCGGCATGGCGACGAACATTCCGCCGCACAACCTGACGGAAGTGATCAACGGCATCCAGGCGTTGATCGGGCAGCCGGACATTACGCCGCTTGAACTGATGGACCATGTGAAAGGTCCGGATTTTCCGACGGCCGGGATCGTCATGGGGCGCGAAGGCATCCGCCAGGCCTACATGACGGGCCGCGGTTCGATCACGATGCGCGCGCGGGCGGAGATCGAGGAACAGGGCGGCAAGCCGCGCATCATCGTGCACGAGCTGCCGTTCCAGGTCATCAAGGCGCGGCTCGTCGAGAAGATCGCCGAGCTCGTGCGCGAGAAGCGGATCGACGGCATCACCGACCTGCGCGACGAATCGGACCGCAACGGCATGCGCATCGTCATTGAGCTGCGGCGGGACGTCAACCCGAACGTCGTGCTCAACAATCTGTACAAGCATACGCCGATGCAGACGAACTTCGGCATCAACATGCTTGCGCTGGTGGACGGCGAGCCGAAGATTCTGAACCTGAAGGACATGCTGTATCATTATTTGCAGCATCAGATCCAGGTTATTCGCCGCCGGACCGATTATGATCTGCGGAAAGCCGAGGCGCGCGCCCACATTCTCGAAGGCTTGCGCATCGCGCTCGACCATATCGACGAGATCATCAACCTGATCCGCGCGTCGCGCACGACCGAGGAAGCGCGGGACGGGCTGATCGCGCGGTTCTCGCTCAGCACGGACCAGGCGCAGGCCATCCTCGACATGCGGCTGCAGCGCCTCACCGGGCTGGAGCGCGAGAAGATCGAGGAAGAATACGCCGAGCTGCTGCAGAAGATCGCCGAATACAAGGCGATTCTGGCCGATGAAGGGCTCGTGCTGAAGATCATCCACGACGAGCTGGAAGAGATCAAGCAGAAGTATGGCGACGAGCGCCGCACCGAGATTACGTCCAGCGAGAACGAGATTCTGGACGAAGATCTCATTTCGCGCGAAGACGTCATCATTTCGATCACGCACAGCGGCTACATCAAGCGCCTGCCGGTGACGACCTACCGCAGTCAGAAGCGCGGCGGCAAAGGCGTGATCGGGATGGAGACGAAGGAAGACGATTTCGTCGAGCATCTGTACGTCTCCAATACGCACCATTACCTGCTGTTCTTCACGGACAAGGGCAAGGTGTTCCGGCTCAAGGCATACGAGATTCCGGAGCTCGGCCGGACCGCGAGGGGCACGCCGATCATCAACCTCATCCAGATCGAGCCGGGCGAGACGATCAACGCGGTCATTCCGATCGAATCGTTCGATCCAGACCTGTACCTGTTCTTCGCGACGAAGCAAGGCATCGTGAAGAAGACGCCGCTTGACGACTATTCGAATATCCGCAAAGTCGGGCTCATCGCGATCAATCTCCGGGAAGACGACGAGCTGATCAGCGTCAAGCTGACCGACGGCACCCGCGAGATCATCATGGGGACGAGCCAGGGCATGTCGATCCGGTTTCCCGAGCAGGAAGTCCGTCCGATGGGCCGCTCGGCGACCGGGGTGAAGGGCATTCAGCTCGACGAAGGCGATACCGTCATCGACATGGATGTCGTCGATCCGGAACAGGATGTGCTGATCGTCACGGAGAAAGGATACGGCAAGCGGACGCCGGCCAGCGAGTACCGTACCCAGAGCCGCGGCGGCAAAGGCATCAAGACGCTGCACATCACGGAGAAGAACGGCTCGGTGGTCAGCCTGAAAATGGTGGCCGACGACGAAGATCTGATGATCATGACGTCCGCCGGAACGCTGATTCGCACGAGCATCGCCGGCATTTCCACGATGGGACGCAATACGCAAGGGGTCAAGCTGATCAACATCCGGGAAGACGATGCGGTCGCGACCGTCACCCGCGTCAGCCGCACGGAAGAATCGGACGAAGAAGACCGCGGATCGGATGAACCGGAAGAAGGCGGAGAATCGTAAAGAAGGTCCGGCCGGTTGACCGAATCCGGTTGGATACGGGAGAGGGGTATGCGCATGCCTACGGTTCCGCTGGCACAAGTGAAACTGGGGGATCGTTTCGCCTCCGATGTGATCACGCCGCTTGGCGGTACGCTGTTCCGCAAAGGCCGGGTCGTAACATCGCGTGAATACGAAATTTTGCAGGCTTTTCTCGTCAAACAGGTCGACATCGAGCCGCGCGAAGGCATTGAAGAGGTCATCTCGGAAGATGCCTCCATGACGCGGTTCGATGTCGAGTATGAGCGGTTGATCAGCCTCGTCCGGCGCATTTTCGTATCGAATACGAGCGGGATCGGGCTGCCGATCATGGATATCCGCACCCAACTGGAAAAAGTGCTTGCCCAAATCGACGAGTACAACGTGTTGACATTCCGGCCGAGAATCGTCGAGAAGCAGGATTATCTGTATCACAAGAGCGTGCTGACGGCCGTGACGTCGTATCTGCTGGCGCAATGGTGCTCGTTCCCGAAGAAGGATTGGGTGCCCGTGGCGCTCGCCGGCCTGTTCCACGACATCGGCATGTTCCGCGTCGATCCGGCCATACTGTACAAGCCTTCCCGGCTCACGGCGACCGAGAAGGAAGAGATGCAGAACCATACAAGGCACGGCTACAACCTGCTCAAAAATGTCGCCGCCGTCAATGAAGGCGTAAGACTCGCGGCGCTGCAGCATCACGAGAAAATGGACGGCAGCGGCTATCCGCTCGGTCTGAAGGGCGACAATATCCATCCTTACGCGCGGCTTGTCGCCGTGGCGGATGTCTTCCATTCCATCACGCTGGAACGGAGCTACAGCAAGCCGATCTCTCCCTATCTTGCGCTGGAGCAGGTCCAGAACGAATCGTTCGGCAAACTCGATCCGGTGATCGTGCGGACGCTCATCGAGAAGCTGACGTCGTTCCATAACGGCATGGTGGTGCGGCTGAGCGACAACCGGCTGGGTGAGATCGTCTTCACCGACCGGAACAATCCGACCCGGCCGCTCGTGTCCGTGAACGGCCAGATCGTCAATCTCGTCACCGAACGGGGCATTCATATCGAATCCGTCATCCGATGACGCGTATATGCGCAGGCCGGGGCAATCGACCCCGGCCTTGTTTTTCCTCTTGCATGACGGCGTGAGGATGTGATAGATTGTTGCTCGTGCCTCAAGAAGCGGGCCGATGGCCGGCGTACGGTTTAAGCGGAAGTCGAAAATTGGTGCTTGCATCGAGGCAGGCGGATGTGATATATTATGAAAGTCGCTGTTGCGAGCGCGACGGCGGCGAACGCAAGCAAGATGGCTCCTTGAAAACTGAACA
>Ga0310837_100219_pt1 | contig 55908 bp, 44 predicted proteins | sample SM_ome_5_FD_201315 | JGI IMG/M metagenome (GOLD analysis project Ga0310837, IMG submission 201315) | Sorghum-adapted microbial communities enriched on stacked mutant (SM) sorghum from Joint BioEnergy Institute, Emeryville, California... ...
CCTTTTGAGGGTTCTTTGGCATGCACATTCTTGAAAACAGCTTTCATAGGCGCCGCTTCATCGACATTTCTGCCTCATTCACCCCTCATTCGGACTCAGAACGACTGCTTAATTCCGAGCTCCTATGTTCTACTGTATTCTTTGACGATCCGTTGCCTGGAAAAGTTTCCGGGAAGACCGGTTCGCGTGACCTTGGATTGCAATAACGGACGAAGGTGCGTTTCGCTGGTACCGGACAGTCGGTTGGCGTAATATGGTTCGTAGGGAAGTCCATACACGAAGCTGATGCGAGGAGGGAGCGCGTGAATTTCAATTTGCAGGAAGCGCTGGAACTGCTTGAGCGGACGCCGCGCACGTTGGAAGCCATGCTGACGGGGCTGTCCGAACCGTGGCTGGCGTGCCGCGAAGGCGAAGGGACGTGGAACGCGTCCGAAGTGGTCGGCCATCTGATCGAAGCGGATCGAAGCAACTGGATTCCCAGGATCGAGTGGCTTCTCGAGCACGGCGAGGAGCGGCCATTTCCGCCGTTTGACCGGTTCGCCCATCTGCAGCGCCCGCCCGGCCGGACGCTGGAGGAGCGGCTGGTCGAGTTCCGGGAGCTCAGGGCCGCGAGCACGGCCAGACTCCGGGCGATCGTCGACCCGGAACGGCACCTCGGGCTCAGGGGCAGGCACCCGGAGTTCGGCGGCGTGACGCTGGCTCAACTGATCTCGACCTGGGTGGCGCACGATCTGACCCACCTGGCCCAGATCATCCGCGTGATGGCCAGGCGGTACCGCGAAGACGTCGGCCCGTGGGTGGCGTATCTCGGCATATTGAAAGGATGAATCGCAATGCCTTTGCCGCCTTGTGCGGCGCTTTTTTTTCCGCGACGGCTCCGCGCGCCTCTGTAACGAGGTATCCTCGTTACAGCCGCCTCATCCCGGCTCCGCATACTCCCGTTTCGTGGTCAGTCGAAGTTTATTTCATCCCAACGCTTCCATACATCGACCAGCCGAGGAAGTATTTTATCCCGCCATCCTGCAGACACTGACGGATATTCAACAAAAATGCCGGATTGCGTCGTTGTGATCGGGTTGAAAGCGCTTTACCATGGAACTGCACCCAATACCACACGAACAAGAAGGGGATTGTGAACATGAAGACGGCATGGAAAATGCAACTCATCGTGCTGATTGCGCTCGTTCTGATGTTCGGCAGCCTGGTCGCCGCGTGCGGCAAAACCTCCGGCGGCAGCAAGTCGAAGGAGCTCACGCTGTACTACTCCCACGCGGCCGACTGGTCCGACCCGATCATCAAGGAGTTCCAGGAGAAGACGGGCATCACCGTCAACCTGGTCGGCGGAGGCACCGGCGAGCTGATCGCGCGGATCAAGGCGGAGAGCGCCAACCCGCTCGGCGACGTGCTGTGGGGCGGCTTCGTCGACGGCTACGCGGTCGTGGACGAGTATTTCGAATCCTACAAGTCCACGGAATACGACCACCTGATCGACGAGGCGAAGAGCCCGAACAACACGTGGTACGGCTTCAACATCGAACCGATGGTCATCATCTACAACCCGAAGCTGGTCAAGCCGGAAGAGGCGCCGAAGAGCTGGGAAGACCTGACCGATCCGAAATGGAAAGGCAAAATCGCCCACGCCGACCCGGTCAAATCCGGTTCCTCCTTCACGGCGGTCGTCAACATGATCCTGTCGAAGGGCAAGGGCGAAGAAGGGTTCGAGTTCCTGAAGCGCTTCGTGGACAACCTCGACGGCAAGCTGATCGGCAGCTCCTCCGGCACGTTCAAGGGCGTCGCGGACGGCGAGTACAGCGTCGGCATCACGTATGAGCAAGGCGCGCTGAAGTACATCGAATCCGGCGCGGACCTCGAAGTCGTCTATCCGTCCGACGGCAACACGCTGCTCACGACGGGGCTCGCCATCGTCAAGGGCGCGAAGAACAAGGAGAACGCGCAGAAGTTCGTCGACTTCGTGCTCGGCAAGGAAGTGCAGTCGCAGATCGGCAGCATCTACCGCCGTCCGGTGCGCACGGACCTGCCCGAAGTTCAAGGCATGAAGCCGCTTAGCGAACTGGTGAAGATCGAATACGACATGGACTGGGCCATCGCGAACAAAGACCTGATCATGGAGAGATGGAAAGCGTTCGTGGTTGCCAGCGAATAATACGGGGTGTGAGACTGTGAGCCATCATGTGGTGATCAACAACGTCGTCAAGAGATACGGGGAATCGATCGCGGTAAAAGGCATCCAGCTGTCGATCGGGAAGGGAGAGTTCTTCACCATTCTCGGTCCGTCCGGCTGCGGCAAGACGACTTTGCTCCGCATGATCGCCGGTTTCAACTCGATCGATGAAGGGGAAATCCTGTTCGACGGCAAACGGATCAACGAAGTGCCCGCGCACCTGCGGAATATCGGGATGGTGTTCCAGAACTACGCGATCTTCCCCCACATGTCGATTTTCAAGAACGTGGCGTACGGCCTGAAGGCGCGCAAAGTGCCGAAGCCGGAATTGGAAGCCCGGGTGAACGAAGCGCTGGATTTGATGAAGATCGGCCAGTACAAGGACCGGGACCCGTCCCAACTGAGCGGCGGCCAGCAGCAGCGGGTCGCCCTCGCCCGGGCGCTCGTCATCCGGCCCGTCATCCTGCTCATGGACGAGCCGCTCTCCAACCTGGACGCGAAGCTCCGGGTGGAAATGCGCAACGCCATCAAGAAAATCCAGCGCGAGCTCGGGATTACGACGATCTACGTCACGCACGACCAGGAGGAGGCGCTCGCCGTCTCCGACCGGATCGCGGTCATGAACCACGGCAGGGTGGAGCAGATCGGCACGCCGCAGGAAATCTACATGAAACCGGCCACCCCGTTCGTCGCGGGCTTCATCGGCACGACCAACTTCCTGTCCGGAGTCGCGGAACCGCAGCCTGGCGGCGGTTCCGTCCTCCGCGTCGAGAACGCGAAGACGGTGACGGTGCCCGGCACGTGGCGCGGCAAGCTGATCGTCGGCGTCCGGCCGGAGCATCTGCATCTCGCCGAAGCGCGGGAAGGCGAGCTCGCCGGCACGATCACGCTGGCGACGTTCCTCGGCGACTTCATCAACTACGAGATCGAACTGGCCGGCGGCAAGACGATCGAGGTCAATGAGTATACGAAGGATACGCAGCGGATCCGCGAGGTCGGCGAGCGGGTCAGCGTCCTGCCGGATCCCGACCGCATGAACCTGTACCCGGATGAAGGCGAAGGTGCGCCGTCATGAACCGGATGAAACTGAAGATGCCGTCTTTCTGGACGGTGACGGTCATCGTGCTGACATTATTGGTCATCATTTTCCTGGTCTATCCGTTCGCTTCCCTGTTCCTGAAGAGCTTCTTCCATCCGAAGACGGGCGACGTGTCGCTGGTCAACTATCAGAAGTTCTTCAATACGCCGTACTATTTCAACACGCTGAAGCGGAGCCTGCTCGTCTCGACGGTGACGACGGCGCTGGCGGTGCTGCTCGGCGTCCCGATCGCCTACATCACGAGCCGGTTCAACGTGTGGGGCAAATCGGTCATCAACGTCATGGTCATCCTGTCGATGCTGTCGCCGCCGTTCATCGGCGCGTATTCCTGGATTCTGCTGCTCGGGCGGAACGGCTTCATCACCAATCTGGTCGAGAAAATCGGCATTACGATGCCCACCATCTACGGGTTCTATGGCATGGTGCTCGTGTTCACGCTGAAGCTGTTCCCCTACGTGTACCTGTACGTCTCCGGGGCGCTCGGGAACATCGACAGCTCGCTGGAGGAAGCGGCCGAGAGCCTCGGCATGAGCAAGCTCCGGCGCATGCTGACGGTGACGTTCCCGGTCATCATGCCGACGATATCGGCCGCCGCGCTCGTCGTGTTCATGACGTCGATGGCCGACTTCGGCACGCCGCTGCTCATCGGCGAAGGCTACAAGGTGCTGCCGGTCGTCGTCTACGAAGAGTACATGAGCGACATCGGCGGCGACACGATCATCGCGAGCACGCTCAGCACGATCATCGTACTCTGCGCGGTCGTCGTCCTCTTCCTGCAGAAGGCGTATGTCTCCCGGCGGAACTACCGGATGAGCTTCATGCGGCCGCCGCAGGTGCAGAAGGTGGGCACCGGCAAGCGGATCCTCCTGACCGCGATCGCCTTCGCCGTCGCGTTCGCCGCGATGCTGCCGCAGTTCACGGTCATCGTCACGTCGTTCCTGAAGACGCGGGGACCGCTGTTCGTGGCCGGCTTCAGCCTTGACAGCTACAGGCAGATCGGGTTCAAATTGTCGAAGAACATCATGAACACCTTCCTGTTCTCGAGCATCGCGATCGTGCTCATGATTCTGCTCGGCCTCTTGCTCTCGTACATCGTCGTGCGTCGGACTTCGAAGCTGGCGCCGTTCCTCGACGCGTCCGCGATGTTCCCGTACGTCATTCCGGGAGCGGTGATCGGGATCGGGCTCGTCACGGCGTTCAACAAGCCGCCGCTCCTGCTGACCGGCACGATGGCGATTCTGATCGTGTCCTACATCATCCGCAAGTTGCCGTTCATCCTCCGGTCCAGCACGGCGATTCTGCAGCAGATCGATCCGAGCATCGAGGAGGCGTCGATCAGCCTCGGCGTTCCGCCGATGAAGACGTTCTTCAAAACGACGGCGATCCTGATGATTCCGGGTCTCATCTCCGGCGGCATCCTGAGCTGGGTGTCGACGATCAACGAGCTCAGTTCCACCTTGATCCTGTACGCCGGCAATACGGGCACGATCCCGGTCGCCATTTTCAACGAGATTTTCAAAGACAGTTTCGGCACGGCGGCGGCGCTCGCTTCGATCCTGTCGTTTGCCACGGTCATCTCGCTGATCATTTTCAACAAAGTGTCCGGCGGACGCAGCGTGCTGATGTAATTCCGAAGGGGGCGCAAGGCGCATGGAGCAATTGATGGACAAAGCCATCGAGGCGATCATCGGCCTCGGGGCGTTCGTCCGGGAAGAGCGCAAAAAATTGAAGATCGACGTGAAAGGTTTCGCGAACTTCGTCACGAACATCGATATCGAGGTGCAGGACCGGCTTAAGGAGCGGCTCGGCGCGCTGGCGCCGGACGCCGTCTTCCTGTCGGAGGAAAGCCCGGATGTGGATTGGGATGCCGGCCGGCCGTGCTGGATCGTCGATCCGATCGACGGCACGACGAACCTGATCCATGGCTACCCCCACGTGGCGATTTCCGTCGCCTGGTTCGACGGCGAGGACCGGTTCGGCATCGTCTACAATCCGTTCGACGGCGAGCTGTACACGGCGGCGCGGGGCAAGGGCGCCTTCCTGAACGGCGAGCCGATCCGCGTGTCCGACAGCCGCAGGATGGAGCAGACGATCATCGGCTTCGGCCTGCCGTACAACCGCGACCGGGCCCGCGTCATGTTCCGGGCGGCGGAGAAGGTGTTCGCCACCTGCCAGGACATGAAGCGCAAGGGGGCGGCGGCCCTCGATCTGTGCTATGTGGCGGCCGGACGTCTGGACGGCTACTTCGAGGTCGATCTCAATGTCTGGGATTTCGCCGCCGGGTGCGTCATCCTGGAGGAGGCGGGCGGCGAAGTGTCGGACTGGCTCGGGCGGCGGATCGGGCCGCACACCCGGAAGGCGGATCTTCTGAGCAGCAATGGCAAAATCCACAGCTTGCTGCTTTCGCTCGTTCAGTCAACAATAGAATAACGGACACGGAAGAACGCCGACCGCGATTCCTGGAGATGGGCATGGTGAGATCGTCATGACGAAGACGAACAGTTTCTTTCACAGACTCCTGCGCCTGCTCGTGGTGGTCGGGGTTCTTCCGCTTTTTATCATCGGGCTGCTCACATACGGGTTCTCGCGGGAATTGTTCCTGGAGCAGTACAGCCGGCAGGCGCTGGCGCGGGTGAACGGCGTGGCGGAAAGTCTGGACCGGCTGGTGGAAGAGTACGGCAACATCATCGGCACGCTGGCGGAAGACGCCGGCATCCGGGAAGCGATCGCCGGCGGGCTGGAGGAGCGGCGCGCGGACATCGAGCAGCGGATCCATCTGCTGCTCGCCGGCCACACGTTCAAACCGTCCGTATACGTGCTGGACCGGCAGGGGAGACTTTCCTTCGGCACCGGCGAGCTGCCCGCCGTCTACAACCCCGTCCGGCAATCGGGCTGGGGCATCTTCCGCGCCGCGCACGAAGACGGACCGCAGCCGAAGGTGTACGCCCATCGCCATGAAGCGGCGGGCGGCCGGGTCGTGACGCTCAGCCTGATCCGTCCTCTCGCGGACGAGCGGGGCGAGGTGATCGGCTATGTGATCGCCGACATCTACCGGGATGATCTCGAGCGGATGCTCCTGCAGGAAGACATGCTGTTCTCGACGAGCTATCTGGTGCTGGACCGGTACGGGTTCACCGTGCTCCATACGGCGAGGCCGGAGCTGGAGGGCACGCTGGACCGGATCGGCTACCGGAAGAAAATGGCGGAGAGCGAGGAACAGGTGCGGACCGGGCGGGACGAGGGCGGCGAGCATATTCTTTTTTTCGCGGAATCGGGAAGGACCGGGCTGTCGGTGATCGGGCGGACGCCGTATGGCGTGGTGCAGCAAAGCACAAGCTATATCCGGATTCTGTTCGCCAGCGCCGCGGTGATCAGCCTGCTGGCGAGCCTTGCGTTCGCGTACGGCATGGCGAAGCGGATGTCGACCCCGATCATCGAGCTGGTCAAGGGGATGAAGCGGGTCTCCCGCGGCGACTTCTCCACCCGCGTCTCCGCGGCCGGCCGCGACGAGTTCGGCCTGCTGGGGAACGGTTTCAACCAGATGACCGAGCGAATCGAGAAATTGCTGCAGAGCGTGAAGGAAGAGCAGCGGCGTTTCCGGATCGCGGAATCGAAAGCGCTTCAAGCCCAGATCAATCCGCATTTCATCTACAACACGCTGGATCTGATCAAGTGGAGCGCCAAGATGAACGAGACCGCGCAGGTGAACACGATCGTCACCCAGCTTGGCCGGCTTCTCCGGGGCGTCATTCACGTGGGGCGCGAGAAAGTGTCCGTCAGGGAAGAGATGGAGCTGGTGGACAGCTACATGAACATTCAGAAAATCCGGTTCTCGGACCGGCTGTTCTTCCATTCCCGCATCGATCCGGACATCATGGAGGCGACGATCCCCCGGTTCACGATTCATCCGCTCGTGGAGAACGCGATCGTGCACGGGTTCGAGAACAAGAACGGCAAGATGTTTCTGGTGGTAAGCGGTTACCGGCAAGACGGAAACCTGGTGTTCGAGATCATCGACAACGGGATCGGCATGACGCCGGAGACGATCGGGCGCGTCTTCACCGAGCAGAACGGCGAGAGCACCGGCATTCTGAACGTGCACAAGCGGATTCAGCTCTATTACGGCGAATCCTACGGCATCCGGATCTCGAGCGAGCCGGGCACAGGATCCGTCGTCACGGTCGTCATGCCCCGGCAGGGAGTCATGCCCAAGCAGGGAGGGGAACCGGATGCTGAAAGTCGTGGTCATTGAAGACGAGATCATGCTGCGCAACGGCCTGCTCTATACGATGCCCTGGGAAGCGTGGGGATGCGAGGTCATCGGCCACGCCGACAACGGGCTGTCCGGGCTGGAGCTGATCCGGCGCGTGCGTCCGGATATCGTCATCACCGACATCAAGATGCCGGGCCTGGACGGGATCGAGATGATCCGGCGGTGGGGCGGCGAAACGGACTGCGAGTTCATCCTGATTACCGGCCACAGCGAGTTCGAGTACGCGAAAAGCGCGGTGGACCTCGGCGTCCAGGGCTACATTCTGAAGCCGATCGACGACGAGGAGTTTCAGCGGACCGTGCGGAAGGCCGCCGGCAAGATCACGGAGAAGCGGCAGCTCGGCCGGGTTCTGACGGAGAAGCCGGAGGCGGTCGTCGGACAGGTGGAGAAATATTTGCAGCCGGACGCGGCGGCGCACAACCGTTATCTGGACCTGGCCATCCAGTTCATCCACGACCATTACCGGGAGAACATCACGCTGAAGGACATCGCCGACCATCTGCAGATCAGCGAGAGCTACCTGACGAAAATTTTCCGCGGCAAGACGTCCTACAGCGTCGTCGAGTACATCACCCAGTACCGGCTGAAGCAGGCGATCGAGCTGCTGATGGACGCGGGCGTGAAGATCTACGAGATCGCCGGGAACGTCGGCTACCAGGACTCCCGCTATTTCAGCACGCTGTTCAAGAAGGAGATGGGGCTGACGCCGTCGGAGTTCCGCAACTATTATTTGCATCACGGCATGCGGCCCGCGGAGTGAGCGGAGGCGGGCCGGAAGCGTCGCGGGGCGGCAAGCGGGCGGAGGAGGGGCGGAAGCGCGGCGGGGCGGCGGTTGGCACGTCTGTATGCGGCGTCTATAATAGAGGGCAGAGAGGAGCGAGCTAATGTGGAACGTCATGCGGACGTGCGATTGGAAGTGCAGTTCACACCGCTCTTTGAAGCCCTCGCCAGCTTGCACACGTATATCTGCCGCAAATCCCACAAGAAGATCGACATCGGCGCCTCGTGGGTCGATGGCGTCCGACGGCGGCTTGCGCCCGATTTCGCGGCGGCGCTGGACCGGTATGAGATCGATCATGACTGGAAGCTGACCTATCTGCTGGTTGCGCTGTGCCCCGCCGAAGATGCGGACGGCTTTCTCGCCTGGCTGGAACGGAAGTCGGCCGGAGATCTGTATGAGCTGTTCTCCCCCTACATCAAGCAGTTTCCCGAGCGGATGGGGGACTTTCGCGACTGCATCCTCCGCATGTTCTCCGAATGGAACAGGCAATATTTCCGGGAGGCCGACCCGCGGATCATCGGGATGCTGAAGCGGGAAGAGCAGGATCGGCGGGCCGAGCTTACGCGCATGCCGCCGGAGCCGTTCATCGACCGGACGACCAACGGCCTGATGTTCAAATTCACCCCGGGCCTGGAGCGGCTGCTGCTCGTTCCGCAATATCATTTTCAGCCGATGAACGTCATTTACAGCTACGGGAGATTGACGATCTGCCACTATGCCGCCCGGGTGTACTTCGACGAGCCGGACTTCCTGTCCACCCCCGTCTACCGGATGATCCGCTGCCTCGGCGAGAAGAGCCGGCTCAAAATTTTGCGCTACCTGCACAGCGGCTCCCGCTCGTTCATCGAAATCGTCCGCCATCTGCAACTGTCCAAAGGCATTACGCACGACCATCTGTCCAAGCTTCGCATGGCGGGCATCATCCGCGCCCATTTCGAAGGCGAGTCGCTGACCGAGTACAGTCTGCGGCCCGAGGCGCTGGAACTGATGCAGAGCAAGCTGATGGAATATATCCGGCAAGCCTGAACCTGCGCGCTCGGCATGGCATATGCGGTTTGCGCGGCTTCAACGGTTTATGCGGCTTATGCGGCTTATGCGGCTTCCCCTGCCCGCCTGTGCGGGCGGCGGGAAGCTTTTCTATTGCGGATTGACCGACCGGCGGTTTTCTCTGTGCGAAGAATTTTATACTAGTTCTCTATTTACAGAACCATATCCAGTCGTTATAATAGAACCGCCGGCATAAATCATACTTAGCTTATCGGATATGTAGGGACTTTTGGATGGGAATCAAGGAGGAGACCATGAGAAAAAAATTGGCCACCATTGTCGCATTGCTGCTGACGGGCGCGTTGCTGCTGTCCGCGTGCGCGTCCGGCGGCGGGGGGAATAATGCGCAGAACGGCGGAGGCGCCGGGCAAGGAAACGGAAACGCGTCGCAGGACGGCGGAAATGCCGGGCAGACCGGCGGAAGCGCGCCGTCCGAACCGGCCGCGTCCGGGTCTGCGGTATCCGGCGTCATTCCGGCGTCCGACCTGTCGAAGCTGCCGGACATCGCGAAGCAGCGGACGGACACGATCATCGTCGCGCTGACGGACCCGAGCGGCGCGTTCACGCCGTATTTCCACCAGAGCGGTTACGACGGCAACGTCTCTTCGCTGCTGTACACGCCGCTCGTCACCGTGGACGACACGGGGATTCCGGTTCCGGCGCTCGCGGAAAGCTGGGAAGTTTCGTCCGACAACCTGACCTATACGTTCCATCTCCGCGAGGGGCTCAAATTCAGCGACGGCACGCCGCTTACGGCCGAAGACGTCGCGTTCACCTGGACGCTGCTGCATGACAAAGCCTACGACGGCGATTCGCTGGTGCCGACCCTCGGCATCAAGGGCGGCCAGGCCTACAAGGAAGGCAAGGCGACGAGCATCGAGGGGATTCAGATTCTCGATCCGCTGACCATCTCGGTGACGCTGGAGAAGCCGAACGCGACCGCGCTGACGACGCTCGGCGCCGAAGTGCTGTCCAAGGCCTATTACGGCAAAGACTATGTCTTCGGCCAACTGGACTACATCAAGAAGCTGCACGAGCAGCCGGTCGGCACGGGGCCGTACAAGCTGGAGAAATTCATCCCCGGCCAGGAAGTCCGGTTCATCGCCAACGAATATTTCTACAAAGGCAAGCCGAAGACGGAACGTTTCATCTACAAGACATCGGAAGGCGACACCTGGCAGTTCATCGAGACGGGCGAGATCGACTTCGCTTCGTTCAGCGCGACGGAGGAGAACATCGAGCGGCTGAAGAGCCTCGGCTTCGTCAACATCCTGCCCTACACGGCGAGCAACTACGGGTTCCTGCAGGTGAACCACCAGCGCGAAGCGCTGAAAGACAAGCGGGTGCGGCAGGCGATCGCGTACGGCCTCGACCGGCAAAGCATCTACGTCGACGCCGTCCAGGGCGCGGGCGCCGTCGCCAACATTCCGTCGTCGCCGATTTCGTGGGCGTACACCGAGGAAGGCATCAACCCGTATCCGCACGACCCGGAGAAAGCCAAGGCGCTGCTTGACGAGGCCGGCTGGGTTCCGGGCGAGGACGGCATCCGGGAGAAAGACGGCCAGAAGCTGGTCATCCACTACCTCGGTTCCAAGCGGAAGGAGACGGACATTTTCATCGCGGTGGCGCAGGAGAACTTCGCGGAAATCGGCATCCGGTTCGAGCCGGAGGTGTTCGCGGACTTCAACGCGCTCATCTCCAAGGTGGAAGGCGGAGACTACGATCTCGCATCCTTCTCGACGCCGCTGCTCACCGACCCGTCGGACGGGTTGACCCAGTTCCTGGAAATTGACGGCTACGACAATCCGAAAGTGAAGGAACTGTACGACAAGGGGCTGGCCACCAACGACATCGAGGAACGGAAGGCGATCTACAAGGAACTGTTCCAGCTTCTCAACGACGAGCTGCCGCTGATCTTCACGAGCTACCGGAAGACGGTCTACGCCTACAACGGCAGAATCCAGAACTTGTCCGTCAGCCCGTTCAACGGCATCGCGCCCAGCCTGCCCGACTGGTCGCTGGAATAACCGAAGCATGCGTACCCTGTCCCCCCTGATGCGGCGGGACAGGGGAACGCATTAAGGAGCCGACGATGAGCGCGTTTATCACGAAACGTCTGATCTATACGGTTGTCATTCTGTTCGCCGCGTCGCTGTTCATTTTCTGCCTGTACGCCTGGACGCCGGGAGACTTCATCACCGGCAACATCAAGCTGACCGCCGAACGGAAAGCGGAGCTGCGCCAGATCTACGGGCTGAACAAGCCGGTGCTCGAACGATATGCGACCTGGATGAAGCAGGCGCTGCGCGGCGATCTCGGGTATTCGATGGCGTTGCAGAAGCCGGTGCTGACGCTGTTCCGCGAATACATCTGGAACTCGTTCCTGCTGGCCGCGGTTTCCACCTTCCTGACGTGGATCATCGCGGTCATCATCGGGTGCGTCGCCGCCTACTGGCGGTATTCCTGGTTCGATACGCTGGTGATGGTGGCGATTTTCGCGGCCATGTCGCTGCCTTCGTTCTTCATCGGGCTGTTCCTGATCAAAATTTTGGCGGTGGACTGGAAGATCCTTCCTCCCGGCGGAATGATCACGACCGGCAGCACGGCCACCGGCATGGCCTACGTGAAGGAAGTCATCCATCACATGACGCTTCCCGTCGTCGTCATGACGATTCTCGGCATCGGCTCGCTGGCCCGCTACATCCGCGGCTCGATGATCGACGTCATCCGGCAGGACTACATCCGCACGGCGCGCGCCAAAGGATTGAAGGAACGGAAGGTGCTGTTCCGGCACGCCCTGCGCAACGCCCTGCTGCCGGCCATCACCCTGGTCGGCTTCGAGCTGCCGTCCCTGTTCGGCGGTTCCCTGATCATCGAGAAAATTTTCAACTGGCCCGGCATCGGGCAGCTGTACCTGACATCGTTCGGCCAGCGGGACTATCCGCTCCTGATGGGATTCACGATGCTGATTGCGGTGTTGACCGTGATCGGCACGCTGCTGTCGGATATTTTGTACCGGGTGGCCGATCCGCGTGTCAGGCTCCAATGAAGGTTGAGGTGCGAAACGATGTCTGCGATCGGAGGCGAGACGGCCGCGGCCCGACCGTCCTTCCGGGCGCCGGTCAAATCGTCGATGTGGCGGCATGCCGCGCGGCAATTGATGCGGAACCGGTTGGCGATGCTCGGGCTGGCCGTCGTCGCGTTCATGTTTCTGTTCTGTTTTGTCGGCCCGCTGTTCTCGCCCTACACGGACAACAAAATCAACCTGGCGCAGATGAACAAGCCGCCCAGCGCGCAGCACTGGCTCGGAACGGACGCGCTCGGCCGTGACGTGCTGACCCGCGTCATGCAGGCGGGGCGCATTTCGCTGACGGTGGGGCTGGCTTCCATGGCGCTGTCCGTGCTGATCGGCACGCTGCTCGGCGCGGTGTCCGGGTACTTGCGCGGACTGGTCGACCAGATCATCATGCGGCTGGCCGATCTGCTTCTGACGATTCCCGGCCTGCCGCTCTTGTTCATCTTCGGCGCGCTGCTCTCGGACTGGAAGGTGCCGACGGAATACCGGATGTACATCGTCATGCTGATGCTCAGCTTCGTCGGCTGGCCGAGTATTGCGCGGATGGTCCGCGGCGAGGTGCTCAGCCTGCGGGAGCGCGAATTCATGCTGGCGGCCGACGTTCTCGGCTTGCGCCCCCGGCGCAAGCTGTTCCGCCATCTGTTGCCCAACCTGATGCCGCTCGTCATCGTTATCGCGTCGCTCAACGTGGGCGGCGCCATCCTCAGCGAGTCCGTGCTCAGCTTCTTCGGGCTCGGCGTCATGCCGCCGACGCCGACGTGGGGCAACATGATCGACGCGGCCAACAACCTGATCGATTTTCAGAAGCGTCCGTGGCTGTGGATTCCGCCGGGCTTTTCCATTTTCATTACCGTGATCGCGATCAACGTGTTCGGAGACGGGCTTCGGGACGTGCTCGATCCCCGGGCCGGGAAGTAGGTGCCGCATGCATACGGAAACATTGCTCGAAATCGATGCGCTCGAAGTGCAATTTCATACGGACGAAGGGATCATCCGGGCGGTGGACGGCGTCAGCCTGCGCGTCCGGCGGGGGGAGACGGTGTGCATCGTCGGCGAGTCCGGCTGCGGCAAGAGCATGACGGCAATGGCGGTCATGGGCCTGTTGGCGGCGCAAGCGGCGGCGGGACAGGGGCATTCCGTTCGCGGGCAAATCCGCTTCGAGGGAAGGGATCTGCTCAAGCTCGGCAAGGACGAGCTGCGCACGATGCGGGGCCGCGACATCGCGATGATCTTCCAGGAGCCGATGACCGCGCTGAATCCGGTGTTGACCGTCGGCGAACAGGTGATGGAGCCGCTGATCGAGCATTTGAAGATGGGCAGGAAGGCCGCCCGCCGGCGGGCGATCGAATTGATCGGCGAAGTCGGCATTTCCCGGCCGGAGCAGATCGCGGACAGCTACCCGCACGAGCTGAGCGGCGGCATGCTGCAGCGGATCATGATCGCGACGGCGATCTCCTGTGGCCCGAAGCTGCTGATCGCGGACGAGCCGACGACCGCGCTCGACGTCACGATCCAGGCGCAGATCCTCGATATGATCCGGCAGATCAAGGCGGATTCGGACATGGCCGTGCTGCTGATCACGCACGATCTCGGCGTCGTGGCGGAGATGGCGGACTACGTCGTCGTCATGTACGCCGGCAAGGTCGTCGAGGAAGGCGAAGTGGAGGAGCTGTTCGCGAACCCGAAACACCCCTACACGCGGGGGCTCCTGCGATCGAAGCCGGTGCTGGGCCGGCGGCAGGACGAGCTGTACTCGATCCCGGGGCAGGTGCCGAACCCGCTGGAGCTCGTCCCGTCCTGTTACTTCCACGGCCGCTGCGAACACGCGCTGCCGGTGTGCCAAATCCGCGAGCCGCGTCTGCGCGAAGCGGACGGCGGCGGGAAAGTCGCCTGCTGGCTGTACGAGGAGGAAGCCGCGCATGTCTGAACCGCTGCTCGACATCCGTCATCTGAAGAAATATTATCCGATCAAATCCGGGTTCTGGAATCGCACCGTCGGACACGTGAAGGCCGTCGACGATTTCAGCCTGACGCTGCGGCCCGGCGAGACGTTCGGACTGGTGGGCGAGTCGGGCAGCGGGAAAAGCACGGTCGGGCGCGCCGCCATCCGGCTGACGGACAAGACGGGCGGCGAAGTGAGGTTCCGCGGGATCGACCTGCACGCCATCTCCGCGGAGGAGCTCAGGCGGCTTCGCCCGAAGATGCAGCTCATCTTCCAGGACCCGTACAGCTCGCTGAACCCGCGCGTGCGGATCGGCGACGCGATCGGCGAGGCGCTGCTCGAACACGGTCTGGCCGCGAAGGCGGAGATTCGCGGCCGCGTGGTGGAGACGCTGGAGGCGTGCGGGCTGTCGGCCTGGCATTACGACCGCTTCCCGCACGAATTTTCCGGCGGCCAGCGGCAACGGATCGGCATCGCCCGCGCGATGATCCTCGAGCCGGAGCTGATCATCGCCGACGAACCGCTGTCCGCGCTGGACGTGTCGATTCAGGCGCAGATCATCAATTTGTTCCGCAAGCTGCGGGAGACGCGGGAATTGACGCTCCTGTTCATCTCCCACGACCTCAGCGTCGTCGAGCATTTGTGCGGCCGGGTCGGCGTCATGTATCTCGGCTCCATGGTCGAGACGGGGCCGCGCGACGAGCTGTTCCGCGAGCCGCTGCATCCGTATACCCGGGCGCTCCTGTCCGCCGTGCCGATCCCGATTCCGAAGCTGAAGCGGGAGCGGATCGTGCTGCGCGGCGAGATTCCGAATCCGGCGAATCCGCCGTCCGGCTGCAAGTTTCATACGCGCTGCCCGTTCGCGGAGGAGCGGTGCAGGGAGCAGCCGCCCGAATTCCGCAATGTCGGAGGCGAACGCTTCGTGGCGTGCCATCTGGTGTGACGATGCGAAAGCGGGGACACAGGTCCCCGCTTTTTCCGCGCGTGAATTCACCGGTTCCCGGCTTCCGGTCAGTCCCGCGCCGTTCCCTTGTTCACCAGCCGCTCGTAGTTGACCCGCAGCAGCTCGACCGCGTTCGCTGCCGCGGCGTCGCCGGTGATCCGCACCGACACCCAGTTCGAGTCCGGCAAGATATGATGCGGAGACGCCTTTCCGCTGGCGATCGCCTCGTCCCGCACCGCCTTCTGGAGCGGGATGTCGACGAGCGCATACCCGTGCGCATGCCCGATCTCCCGGCCGTTCACGAGAAATTCCGTGCCGCCGAACCGGTGGGGCCCGGTCGTCACGCCGGGCCATGCGCACACTTTGGCGAACCATGCCGGCGGCCCTTTCCGTTCCGTCATCACCCCGCCACGCTCCTTTCCCTCCGGTCTTCGGCGCCGAACTGCATTCGGTATATGACGAGCAGGACGATGTACAAGGCGGCAAGCGCGGCGTAGATCATGCTGAACACCCCGGAGTCCGGGTCAAGCCCGGGCGCGAGGACTTCCCTTCCCGCCTCGACGATGAAGCCGTACAGGCTGCCCGATACCGCGATGGCGAGGAAGTTCGTCATGGAGACGAGTCCCATGCCGATGCCGGCTTCGGTCATCGGCAGCGTGCCCGACAAGGAATTCGTGAGCGCGACCTGTACGAACGTCAGGCCGACGTTGCCGATCAGCAGGACGAGCGGAATTCCCCAGGCGGGCAACGTTCCCGAGAGCAGGCTGAGCAGCGTGAAGCACAGGATGATCAGCCCGGCGGCGATCGTGTAGACGAACAGGTTGCCTCTGCGGTCCGCCAGCTTGCCGCCGCGCCTGCCGAGCACGGCCGACGCGAACGCGGCGGGCACCAGGGCGAAGCCGATCCATTTGGATTCGAGGCGGTAGACGTCCGCCAGCAGCATCGGCGACAGGAGGAGCAAGCCATTCGAAGCGGCGGCGCCCAGGACCGTCAGCAGCAGCCCCGTCCGATACGCCCGGTTCCGGAACAGGCCCGGACGTACGAACGGCTCCTGCGCGCGCCGGATGTGAAGGACGAACAGCGCTGTCGCGACGGCGAAAGCCGCGAAAAACCATCCGTTCCAGTACGTGAACCCGAGCAGCAGCGACGCCGTCGCCGCGAACAGCAGCCCCCCGCCGGGCGCGTCGAGCTTTCCCTGCCCCGCGCCGCCGGCTTCTCCCGCGCCCAGGTATTTGCGGAACAGCGGCAGGAGCGCCAGCATCAGCAGGGACGGCACGAACAGCCATCGCCAATTCGCGAAGCTGAGCAGCAGCGCCGAGACGACCGGCCCGAGCACGCCGCCGATCGCAAGGCCGACCGCGGTCATGCTGATCGCCGAGCCTCTGCGCTCCGGGGCGAAATAGCGGATCGGCAGAATCATCGCCATCGCCGGCACGACCGACGCGCCGGCCGCCTGCAGCAGCCTGCCGGCGAGCGCCATCCAGAACGTCTGCGACAGTAGCCCGGTCAAGGAGCCCGCCGTGAAGACGAACAGTCCGGTCGTGATGATCGGCCGCAGCGAGAACCGGTCCGCCAGCTTGCCGTAGACGACGGTGCCGAAGCCGTAAATGAGCGTGTATCCGGAAGACAGCCAGCTCGCCTGCGCCAGCGTGATGCCGAATTGCCGGCTGATCTCCGGAACGACGATGTTGAACGACATGGCGCTCATGAACGACAGCGCCGCCGTGACCATCATGAGCCGCATCAACCGCGTGCCGATCCGTTCCAATGGGTTTTCAGTCATCGTCATCCGAGCTCCTTTCCTCGTCCGATTCGTTTCGCGCGGCTTCGACCAGCGCGAGCGCGTTCGCCGACATGCGCTTGATGGTGCGAAGCATGAACGCGTACTCTTCATCGGTCAGCCCCGATTCAAGCGTCCGGGTCCATTTCTGCAGCTTGTCGTGAATCACGCCGCGCAGCTTGAGACCATCCGGGGTGAGCGTCACCGCATAGGCCCGGGCGTCGGCCGCGTCGCGCGTTCTGCGCACAAGCCCGAGCTTTTCCAGCCGGCTGATCGCCCGCGCGGTCGCCGCTTTGTTGATGTACAGGTTCCGGGACAGCGTCTCTTGCGATACGCCGTCCTTCTCGTACAGGTTCACGAGGTAGATGTATTCCGACGAGCGGATGCCGTACGCCTTCAGCTCCCGGTTCAAGTACATCTGGAACTGGCGATGCAGCACCGAGATCCATCTTGCCACGCTCTCCCTGCGGGTGCTGTTCAACGTGCATCGCCTCCATGTCATGATGTGAAATGGTTGATAAGTCAACTATACGCGATAATGGTTGATAAGTCAACCATCAAGTTTGCGCGGGAGGCCGAGGGCCGGGTTCACCATGTCCACCGTCACGGGGGCCGGCAGGGATGACAAGGCCGGCACGGTCATAAACGATTTTGCGGACTATTTACAGACCGACGGTCGGTCTTTTATAATACATTTCAGATTGATGATTCTGCCAATGCCTCATGCCGCCGCCCGGCCATTCAACGTTGCGGCGCAGGGGAGAGAATGGGAGGTTTATGCGAATGGCTCCGTTCATCATGCTGGTCGGATCGTTCTTGCTGTTTCGTTTGGCGGGATACCTGGGATGGGCGTTTTTCGACGATTGGACAACGTCGCTGCGTTTCGCGGTCGCGCTGATGTTCCTGCTCACGGCATCCGCCCATTGGGGGAAACGCCGGCCCGACCTGATCCGCATGGTTCCGCCCGCGTTTCCGAAGCCGGAGCGGATCGTCACGATCACCGGCTGGCTCGAGATCGCCGGCGCGATCGGGATCGTGATTCCCGCCACGGCGCCGTATGCCGCCGCCGGCCTGGCCCTGCTGCTAGCGGCCATGTTCCCGGCGAACGTCCATGCGGCGCGCCAACGCCTCACGCTGGGCGGCAAGCCGGTTACCCCGCTTATTCCGCGGACGGTGCTGCAACTCGTGTTTCTGGCGGCCGTTCTTCTCGCGGGATTTACGGGGTGACGCCGGTTTTCGGCGGGCGCCGTCTCCGCAATTGTACTATAATGAGGGTAAACGCAAGCGTTGGACGGAGAGGTGCCGGATGAAAAAAATACTGCCGCTCCTGCTGCTTGCGGCGTTCTTGCTCCAGACCGCCGCGGCGGCGGAACCGGATACCGATGGGTACGACGAGTCGAAGCTGTTTGATCTGGCCGCGGAAGGCACGGGTTACCGGCTTTACTTCCCGCATTACGCCGGAAGCGAATCCCGGGTGCTGACGGTCGACGGCGCGGCGTTCGAAGCCGATGTGCATCTGTTCGACGATCCGCCCGGCGACGGGGACGTGCTGCTGTTCGAGGTGATGACGTCCGATCCGGATGCCCGCTACCTGGACGTCCGGATCGGCGATGATCTCGGCATTGCGGCCGAGCTGAAAGGGCTGGAGCTCAGCGGCGGGAAGGCAGCCGTCCAGGTGAGCCGCCGGCTCTGGGAGACGAATTTCAAAGACCGGCTGCTGCACGCGGACATTTTCTCGTACGACCGGGACGGGGAGATGCTGTGGCATTTCTTCGAGATTTATTTCCTCTTCCGGGAACCGGCCGGCCGGGAAGCGGAACCGCCGGCTCCCGCGGCGGAAGCCGGCGAGACCCGGGCCCAGCCGATCACGACCAACGTGTCCGTGGACGGCAGGACGGTCTCCTTCGACGCCTACGCGATCGGCGGCAACATCTATTTGAAACTGCGCGATCTCGCGATGGCGCTGAACGGGACCGGAAAGCGGTTCGAGGTCCGATGGGACGGGGCGCGAAACGCCATCAGCCTCATTTCCGGCGAATCCTACACGCCCGCCGGAGGGGAACTGGCGGTGACGGATGGACGAAAGACGGCGGCCGCGACGCCGAACCGGTCGAAGATCTATGTGGACGGCCGGGAGATGCGGTTTACGGCGTACACGATCGGCGGCAACAACTACTTCAAGCTCCGCGACATCGCGAAGACGTTCAATATCGGCGTCACATGGGACGGCGCGGCCAAGATGGTCGGCCTGGATACGGAGGCGGACTATACGGAATAACCAGATGAAAAATACGGTGCCGAAAAACGGGAGACGCCGTCTTCCTTTTATCTGCGCTTGTGCCCGCACTTGCGAAGGGTTCCCGGAATACCAATAGATTTGATACAATATTTGTATTCTATCCGTGTTCCGTTTTACGGTTTGGCAGCGGTCAACGCTTGAACATCCTGGAATGGGACGGTGGACAGATGGAGATCCGGATGCTTGAAGCGGCAATCGGCGCGGTGCTTGCGGCTGGACTGTGGGCGGGTTGGCGGCTGTTCGACAGAAAACTTCTCCGGGCGCCGGCGGACGCATCGCCGGACGTTTCGCGGAAGACGGTGTCGGTGGTTATTCCGGCCCGCAACGAGGCGGCGAATCTGCCGCATCTGCTCGAGTCGCTGCGCGGCCAGACGCTGCCGCCCGCCGAAATCGTAGTGGTCGACGACGGTTCCGGGGACGGCACCGGCGAGATCGCGGCCCGTCTCGGCGCCAAGGTCATCCGCCACGACGAATTGCCGCCGGGGTGGACGGGGAAGAACTGGGCGCTCTGGGACGGTTTCCTCCACACGACCGGGGAGATCGTTGTCTTCCTGGACGCCGATGTGCGGCTTGCGCCTCAAGGTTTGGAAGCGCTTGCTTCGGCGAGGGAGAGGGCCGGCGGCGTCATCTCGGTCGTCCCGTACCATATCGCGCCGCGGATGGTCGAGAGGCTGACGCTCGTGTTCAACATCCTCGGCATTTTCGTGTTCATGTCGCCGTACGAGGCGGGCAACCCGCAACAGGGGCTGTACGGTCCCTGCATCGTGACGTCGCGGGAAGATTACCTGCGGGCGGGCGGCCATGCCGGCATCCGCTCCCTCGTCATCGACGATCTGGCGCTCGGCGCGCGATACAAGGCCGCGGGCATTCCGCTCGTCAACTACCTCGGCGGCAGTCTCGTCTCCTATCGCATGTATCCCGGCGGCATCCGCCAGGCCGCGGAAGGGTTCGCGAAGAGCGCGGTGCCGAGCATGGCCGTGCTGAACCGGATGACGGTGTTCCTGTGCGCGCTGTGGATGATCGGCATGTTTTTGACCGGGTTGTTTTTCTGGATGGATTGGGTGCTCGCGGCCGGGCTCGTCCTGTACGCGGCGCAGCTTTACCGCATGGCGCGCCATGCGGGGACGTTCGGCTTGCTCATGCCGGTTCTGCACGTTCTGCCTGCGCTTTTCTTCGCCGGCGTCATGCTGTATTCGGTCTATCAGACGGCATGGCTCGGCCGCGTGAGCTGGAAAGGCCGGAAAATCCGGCTGGAAAGCAGGCGGGACGCATGATGGCGCTCGGGCTCTGGTTCATCCTCGGCTTCCTGTCCGGGGCCGTCATGTACGCCCATCTGCTCGGACGGATCGCCCGCGTCGACCTGCGCGCCGTCGGCGACGGCAATCCCGGGGCGTTCAATCTGTGGCAGGCGGCCGGGTGGCGTTTCGGGCTGCTGGCCGTCGTTCTCGATTTTATGAAAGGATTCGCACCCGTGGCGATTTGCCTCAAGACCGGCGTCATCCACCCGGACGATCCGGTCCTCATCCCGATTGCCGCAGCGCCGGTGCTCGGCCACCTGTTCTCGCCGTTCCTCCGCTTCCGCGGCGGCAAGGGAATCGCCGTCACCTTCGGCGTATGGAGCGCGCTCACGGCGTTCGAGGTGACGCTGGTCTATGCCGTCATCCTGGCCGTGCTGCTCGTCGTCGGCCGCGCGCTCAACGGCTGGCGCCCGGTCTCGTCCGAAGCGGACAGCTTCCAGGTGGTCATCGGCATGTTCGCCGTCTCGGTCTGGCTGCATCAGCGCTCGTACCCCGCCGCCATCTTCTGGGGCTGGTGCGCGAACATCGCGCTGATGATGTGGGCGCACCGCACCGGGCTCAGAGTGTTTCTGAAGAAATGGATTTGACCGCCGCGGCTCCGGACAGTTCCCGCACCGTGTCGATCGCCTCGAGCGCCAGCTCCGGATGAAGCTGCGGAATCATGTGCGCAATGCGGGGAATTTCCTTCAGCAAGGCGCCGACGATGATCGGCTTCTCCACGCCCAGCTGTTTCAGCGCGCCGTGGATGAGCCGCGCCTGGTCGGCCGGCGCCGCCTGATCCCGCGGCGGCCGTTCGCTGCAGCCGTACCCCGGACGGTCGAACGCGATGGCGTCATATCCGCGGGCCGCGGCCCGTTCCATCACCCGCTCAAAATCGTTCGCCCGCAGCACCCCGCCATGCAGCAACACGACCGGCTTCCCCGCGCCTTTGCGAATATAGTGCAGCCTCGTCCCTTCGACGGTGATGAACGATCCGGACGGGGGAAAAGCAGCCTCCGCCTGCGCGGTCCGGATGCGGTTGTATGGCCACAGCGCCGCGAATAAACCGGTCAGTAGTATGACAGCGAACAGCAACAGCCACATGGATATTTCTCTCCTTTCGCATCCTCATAAGTATTTGATTGACATACCAATAAGTATGTTTCGCGCAAACAAACAGCTGCAAAAATGCTAAGATTTCCGCGGCGTCATGCCGTGCCAGAGTATGCGCGAGATGGTTCGGAACATGTCTTTCGCCTGGACACGCCCGGGATCGATCAGCCATTCCACGACCAGCCCTTTCAGCAGCGCGTCGACCATAATGGCGACCGCCTGAGAATCGAGATCGGGCCGGATCCATCCTTTGCGCTGAATTTCCTCGAAATAAGCGGCCGCGCCGTCCAGCATCAGGCCGTGCACCTTCCGCAGCCGATCGCGCACCTCCGGCTCCCGACTCGACGTGACGAATTCCAGGAACAGCATCGGGCGGCCGTCTTCCTCTCCGGGGAGGCAGAATTGGGCGGCGAGCCAATCCGCCAGCGCGGATTCGGGATCGGCGGACAGCAAGGCTTGATCGAGCTGGCGGGGCAGCACCCGCAATTGCTTGTTCAGGTGATGATCCAATATGGCGAGGAACAGCTCCTGCTTGCTCGAGAAATGCCAGTACACCGCGCCTTTGGTTAACCCGGCGTCGGCTGCGACTTTGTCCAGCGAAGTGTTGTGGTAGCCGAGCCTGGCGAACACGGCCGCGCCCGCCTCCATAATGCGCGTGCGCGTATCCGCCGGAGGCGTCTCCAGAGACGTCTGCAAGCGCTGCAGCCAGTTCCGCATCTCCTGCCTGCCGCCGAGATGCCTGCGCACGGCTGTCCAATGCACGCCGGCTTCCGCGGCGATGTCGGCATACGTGATGCGGTCGTACGGCCGTGTTGAGGCAAGCCGCTCCGCAGCCTGGACCACTTTGTCCCTGACGTTCACCTCCGCACCTCCCGACCTGACCGGAACGCGAATTAAATACCGTTCAGTATGTGAATATAATATAAAGGATCGAAGCGGTCTGTCAACCGGGGCGGCTTCCGATGGCCGTCTCCTCCCGAATCCATTCGATCATCAGCCGGATGTTCGCGGAAGGGTATTCTGCCGTCCGGAGCCGCACGATGCCGACGGGAAGGGTGCGGTCGGCCCCGCCCCAGTCCACATCAAGCTTGACCAGAGCGGCCGGGATCGGCGTCGATTCGAGGACGGCTCCGACCAGCGTTGTGCCCGCGACAAAAACGGGAATGGCCGAGATCGGGGAGATGTGCAAGATTCTGGGCGGCGCCGCAACCCGCAACCATTGTTTCTCGAGCCGCAGATGGTAGAGGCATGAGGGGCCCCCGGCCGCAATCGGGTAATCCGGCAGCTCCTCCAGCGGGATGGCGCTCCGGCCGGCCAACGGATGCGCGCGATCCGCGACAAAGGCGATCCGTTCCGCATAGAGCGGTTCGAAATGAAAAGCGCCCGGATCCGAAGGCTCGCCGCATACGGCGAAGTCCAACTCCCGCTGCAGGACGGACTGCGCCAGAAAGTCGGTGTTTCCGCTGATGAAGTCGCAGACCACGCCCGGCTTTACGGCGCGAAAACGGCGCATGGCGTTCGGAAACACCGACGCGAACATCGTTTCCAGTCCGCCGATGCGAATGCGGCCGATTTCCTCTTGCTGCAATTGTTTCGCCTGTTCCACGACGTATTGCCAATGGGCGATGAGACGTTCGACTTCCTCCGCGAACATCTGCCCCGCATCCGTCAGCTCCGCTTCCCAATTCCGGTCGAACAGTTTGATCCCCGTCTCCTTCTCCAACCGCTGAATCTGGCTTGTCACCGTCGACTGGGCGTAGTGCAGTTTGTCGGCCGCTTTCGCGAACGTGCCTTCCCGCACGATGGTTTGAAAGGTGATCAGCTCTTTCAGGTTCACGGGCGTCCGCCTCCTTTATCGAAAGAATTGATGAAGACCAATGAATAATTCAATTATACAAAATAAGATTCAGATTTTAAAATAAAATCAGTCCATATGAAGGAGGGAACGGATCATGCCGTTCATTCGCGTCAGTTATCTGCGGCATCGTTACGACGAGCAGCGGCTCAACCGGGTCGCCGAATCGATCATGAGCGCGCTCATCGAACATTTCAATGTGCCCAAGGACGATTTTTTCCAGGTGTTTCACGCCCATGAGCCCGGTGAATTTTATTACAGCCCGAACTATTTGAACGTTGAGCGCACCGATGGTTTGCTGTATATCCAGATCACGCTCAAGTCCGGGAGAACGGTGGAGCAGAAGAAGCGGTTTTACGCGACGCTGGCCGAATTGCTCGCCCGCAATGCCGGCATCCGGAAGGAAGACGTGTTCGTCGTGCTGGTGGGCACGGAATATGAGGACTGGACCTTCGGCAACGGCATTGCGCAAATGCTGGAAATCACGCAAGGGAAGGAGCGGGCGGTTCATGTCGCATCGGTTGATTCCGAGTAGTGCCCGGGAATCGTTCGGTGGGGTCGCGGACGCGTTCGTGGACTACACCGAGCAGGTGCTGTTCGGCGATCTGTGGCGGCGGGAGCAGCTCTCCCTGCGGGACCGCAGTCTGCTGACGGTCTCCGCTCTGGTTGCGGGCGGCACTCCCGAGCAGTTGCCGTTCCATCTGCGCCTGGCGCAGGAGAACGGGCTGAGCCGGGAAGAGCTGGCGGAGGCCATCACGCATCTGGCGTTCTACGCCGGATGGCCGCGTGCCGCGAATGCGCTGACGGTGTTGCGGCAAGTGCTGGAATCGCAGCAACCGGTTGAATAATGCAGCGGTCGTCAAAAGGGCGCCCCCTCGGGACGCCCTTTTGCGACGGATTCAGTGTTGTTCCGCGTACTGTTTGAAGTTGTCCAGGATGGACTGCCAGCCTGCCTGCTGGAAGTCGAGCGGGTGCGTGCTCTCGGCGTCGAATGTCTCCGTGACCTTCGTCGCGTCTCCCTGCGGCGTGAACACGATGTCGACTCTTCTTCCGTCGCCCATCGTGAAGGAGATCTCCTCATGCTCCTTCACGACATCGTAGATGCCGCCGAAATCGAAGCCGAAGCTGCCGTCTTTCGCTTCCATCCGCACGATCAGCTTCCCGCCGGGCCGCAAATCGTTCGTCGCGGATGGCGCGTGCCAGTCGTTCGAGGCGAAGCTCCAATGCGTGATGTGCTCCGGCTCGTTCCAATACTTCCAGACCTTCTCCAGCGGTGCCTTGACGACCGCTTCCACCGTAATTCTCGTCGGGCTGTTCGTTCCCATTTTCGATTGCTCCTTTCAACCCTGGGGGTCTTGGTGTTTTCAGTACTATTGACGGACCCGGCGCGCGGAATTCATCGGTCGAGCGGATCGGGAAGGCCGAACCGGGCAAAATTTTTTCGATTGATGAAGTTCGTGATGTGCATGATTTGGCGATCCTTCATCTCCAGAACGTGAATGCCCCAGGGAATGAGCGAGGACGAATCCCGTTCCGGCACATACTGCGCGAGAGCGGGATATCCGCCGTTCACGGTGATCGGAATCATGCGGGAACCCACGCAATGCCAGCGCGTAAGCGCGAAGAACCGGGCCAGATGATCCCGGCCTTGCACCCACATCGTGTATGGCGGCATGGACATGCTGCCTTTTTCGTGGAACAACGAGACCAGCGCATCGATGTCGAACCGTTCGAACGCGTCCACGTACCGGGCCAGCAGCTCGCGGTCGGGCTCGGACGTTTCCGCGGCGAACGTGCCGGAACGAAGCCGGGCCTGTTCCATCGATCCGCGGGCTCTCTGCAACGCGCTGTTCACCGCCGCGGGCGACATGTCCAGCGCATCGGCGATCTCCTTGGAGGACCATTCGAACACGTCCTTCAGAATGAGGACGGCCCGCTGCCGGGGAGGCAGCGTCTGCAGCAGGGCGATGAACGCCAATTGCAGCGTATCCCTGCGGACCGCGGATTCCTCCGGCTGGTCCGCGAACGCGGGGGCCGGCCAGATCCAGGACGCCTCAGGCAGCGTGTCCCGGGGCTCGACGATCGACATCGCCGGGTCGTACACGTCAACGGGAAGCGCTCGCCGCTTCGCCTGCCGCAGTCTGTCCAGACACAGGTTGGTGGCGATGCGGTACACCCAGGTTTTGAACGAAGCGTCACCGCGGAACGAATCCCAGTTCTGCCACACCCGGATGCCGGTCTCCTGCACCGCGTCGTCGGCGTCATCCATGGAGCCGAGCATTCTGTAGCAGTATGAGGTCAGTTCCGGTTTCATCTTCTCCAGCATCTGGAGAGCCATGGCGAGTTCAAGACTGATCATGGCAAGCCTCCCGTCGTGTGAGGGGATACCAATCTCAGTGTTATTTTACTACGGGCGGCATCCTGTCACCAGTTTTGTTTATTGCGTGAGCCTGAATCAGCCGGCAATCCCGTACCCGGGTCCGGCTCAGAACCGGACCCGCGGTCGGTGCGCCTTAGGGAAGATTCGGTTTAGATTGAAACAGAATCTTCCATGACAGGAGGCGTATTTATGGCGAAACCTCATACCGGCAACAGCCGGCTTCAATGGCCGGACCGGTTCGGCGCGCTCGTCTGGCTGGCGGGAATCGCGCTGTTTTTCGCCCTGCATGTCTACGCGGAGTCCGCGTGGAAGGACCCGGTTTACAGTTGGGCGGCCAACAACATCAGCGACCTGGGCAACGTCCAATGCCAGCCCTGGGGCGATGACAGGCGCTACGTCTGCTCGCCGCGGCACGATGCGATGAACGCGGGCTTCGTCCTTCAAGGCGCGGCCATGCTCATCGGGCTTGCCGCCGTCTCCCTCCGGCGGTCGCGATCGGCGCGGACCTGGTCGGCGGGCGCGCTGCTGCTCGCGGCCGGCGCAGGCTGGATCCTTGCGGGAGTCTGGCCGGCCGACGTGGACGAGAACCGGCATGTGCTCGGCGCGCTGCTCATCATGATCCTGGGCAACATCGGACTGGCGCTCGGTCCGGCCGTGCCCGGCGAGGCGCGGCGGATCCGCTGGGCGGCGCCCGTGCTGGGAGCGGTCGGGCTCGCGGGGGCGGCGCTCTTTTTCACCGGCAGCGATCTCGGACTGGGCCCCGGCGGCATGGAGCGGGTCGCCGCTTATCCGCTGCCGGCCTGGATGCTGATCACCGGCCTCGCGCTGCTGTTCGGACGCAGACCGCGATCGGCGTCGGCGGGTTGAACGGCCCGGTCCCGGGGCGGCCGCCGGTTGCGCCGGGATCGCGGCTCACTGTTGGAATGCGCTTTCAATTCGTTGCAAAAGGTGCAGAAATGTTGGCTTCGCCTCCTGTTCCGGGCGCTCGGGCCGTCCTTACAATGGAGCCTGAGCACGGAGATTTGACGGGAGGTGGCCGATATGATCATCAGCCCAGGACACGGGGCCGGGCGTCTGGCGCGGCGCATGTACATCATACTGGCAGCGCTACTGACGCTTGGCGCGGCGGGTCCCGCGGCCTGGACGCCGGTGCGCGCGGAAGCGGCGCCGGCCAATCTGGCGGAGAATCCGGGTTTCGAGGACAGCGATGATTTCTGGACCGGATGGACCTATGACGGCACGCTGGACGGCGAAAACAAGCCGGCCGTGTTCCTCCATACGGACGGAAACCCCGGCAATGTGCACAGCGGCGGCCATTCGCTCGGCTACTGGCTGGACGAACCGTTCAGCTTCACGCTCACCCAGACGCTGACCGGCCTTGCGGACGGCGCGTATGAGCTGTCGGTCTGGGCGGAAGGCGGCCACGACCATCTGGCCGGCCAGACCTCGCTCAAACTGTTCGCCGAATCCGGCGGCCGGCGGGTGGAGGAGCCGGTCGCCGTCACCCCCTGGGGCGATTGGCGGCAGTACACCCTCACCGTGCAGGTGACGGGCGGACAGGCCGTGATCGGCTTCGAGGTCGACGCGCCGGCAACCCAATGGGGAGCGCTCGACGACTGGACGTTCCACGCGGCGGACGACCCTTCCGCGGACCCGCCGGGCCCGGCATGGGACGCGGCCAAGTCGCTGCAGGCGTCGGACCGGTCCCCGCGCAGCGTGAAGCTGCAATGGACCGCCGCGGCAGATCCGGACGGCATCGCGCATTACCGCATTTACCGGAACGGCAGGCTGCACGCGACGGTCCCCGGCGATGTGCGGACATACACGATCGCGGGCCTTACGCCGAACACCGCCTATCATTTCAGGGTGGAAGCGGGGAACGCGAAGGGCGAATGGACGGCGGACGGCCCGGAACTGGCGGTGACGACGCCGGACGGCGCCGCCGCGGAGACGCGGTTCCTCAAAGGGGCGGATATTTCCACGCTGCAGGCGATCGAGGATGCGGGCGGGCGATATTTTGACAACGGCGCGGAGCGCGATCTGCTCGCCATCCTGAAGGACCGGGGCGTGGGCGCCATCCGGCTGCGGGTGTGGAACGACCCGGTGCTCGCGGACGGCTACAACGACAAGGCGCACACGGTCGAGATGGCCAAGCGGGTGAAAAACGCCGGGCTGAACCTGCTCATCGACTTCCACTATTCCGACTTCTGGGCAGACCCCGGCAAACAGGAGATTCCGGCGGCCTGGCAGCACCTCGACTTCGCCGGACTGAGACAGGCGGTGTACGACTACACGGCCGAAGTGCTGAACGATCTGCGGGCGGCGGGCGCCTACCCCGACATGGTGCAGATCGGCAACGAGATCAACAACGGCATGCTGCTGCCCGTCGGCTCGACCGGCGCGTTCGACCGGCTGGCCGATCTGATCGGCAGCGGCATCCGGGCGGTCCGGGACACCACCCCGGAGGGCCATGATGTGAAAGTCATGATCCATCTCGCGGAAGGCGGCGACAACGCGAAGTTCCGCGGCTTCTTCGATGCGCTGACGGCGTACACGAACGACTTCGATGTGATCGGCCTGTCGTTCTATCCGTACTGGCACGGCACGTACCGGCAGCTCAAGGACAACCTGAACGACCTGGCCGCCCGGTACGGCAAGGAACTGATCGTCGTCGAGACGGCGCATCCGCATACGCTCGAGGACGGCGACGGCTGGCCGAACATCGCCTCCGCGGCCGACGCGGAGAAGAACGGATTCCCGGCGACACCGCAGGGGCAGGCGGACATGCTCGCCCTGATGATGAACACGGTGGCGCATACGGCGGGCGGCCTGGGTACGGGCGTGTTCTACTGGGAGCCGGCCTGGATTCCCGTGCCGCGCGATGCGAACGGCGATTACCGGGCGGGCTGGAAGACGAAGGAAGGCAATGCGTGGGACAACCAGGCGATGTTCGACTTCGGAGGCAACGCCCTGCCGTCCCTGGACGCGTTCGGATTCGACCCGGCGAACCTTCCGGCGAAGGCGCCGCTGCGCGCGCTGGCGCCCGCGGGCGTGACCATCCCGGCCCTCGAGCCCGCGGAGGAGGCGGCCGCCCGGCTGCCGGCGACGGTGCAGGTGCTGTACAACGAAGGCAGCATCGAAAGCGTGCCGGTCGAGTGGACGCCGCTCGACGAAGACCGGCTCAGCCGGATCGGCACGTTCCGCCTGGCCGGGCGGACGGCGGGTCCGCAGCTTCCGGTGTCCGTTGACGTTACCGTATCGGCGTACCGGAACCTGGCCGCGAACGGCGGATTCGAGGCCGGGCTGGACGGCTGGGAGACGGGCGGCACCGCCGGCGCCGTCAAAGTCGACAGCAACGCGAACAACGCCCACAGCGGCACCCATGCGCTCAACTATTGGCACGGTTCGGATTTCACGTTCTCCGTCAGCCGGACGATCACGGACCTGCCCGACGGCCTGTACACGCTGCGCGTACAGGCTTCCGGCGGCGGGGGCGACAACGTCCTGCGGCTGTTCGCGGAAGGGTACGGCGGCGACCGGCTCACGGCGGACATCGTCAACACGGGCTGGAACAACTGGACAGCCTGCGCGATTGAAGACATCCCCGTCAGCAGTGGCCGGATCACCATCGGCGTCGAAGGAGAAGCGCCCGGGGAAACGTGGGGCTTCCTGGACGACTTCGAGTTCTTCCGCCAGGTGACGATGCCGGAGTGGGGCGGAGACGCGAAGCTGACGGCGGTGGACATCGGGTCGAGCTACGTCCGGCTGCAATGGACCGGCGTTGCGAATCCGGAAGCGGCCGCCGGCTACAAAATCTACATGGACGGGAAGCCGGCGGCGACCGTGGAAGGAGGCGCGGAGAGCTACACGATCACCGGCCTGTCCTCCGGCACGGCCTACACGTTCCAGGTCGAAGCGGGAAGCGACGCCGGCCTGTGGACGGACGGCGGACCGACGGTCACGGTGACGACGCGGCAATCCTCGTCCGGCCCGGCAATCCCGGCGCCGCAGAACCCGCAGCCCGGGCCGGATGCCGAAGACGGGGAAGCGTCGGAAGAAGCGGATGAGGTCGTTGCGATTGCGGAGGACGAGCTGGCCGAGCCGGGCGACGGTCCGGTCGTCGTCGACGTGCCGGAGACCGCGGGCGAAGTGCGGCTGCCGGCGAACGCGCCGGATCTGCTCGACGGCCGGCCGCTCGAAGTGCGGAGCGGAAGCCTCGTTCTGAGGCTGCCCGCGGAGGTGCTGGCGCAACTGGCCGGACAGGCGGGCGCGCGGAACGGAGAAGCGCGGCAGACGGCGAACGCCCGAGCGGCGATGCCGGCAGCGCCGGCTCCTGCGGCCGTCCATGGCAACTGGCAGGCCGCCGCCATCCTGTCCGCTTCGGATGAAGCCTGTCTGTCGCTGCGGCTGCAGCCGCCCGCCGCGCCGCGGGAATGGATCGGCCGCGCGGAGCGACGGACGGGCCTCGGGCTGACGCCGCTCGCCCGGCTCGTCGAACTGCGCCTGGCATACGTCGACGGCAGCGGCGGGATCTTCGCCCCAGATGCGTTCGCCGCCCCCGTGACGATCGGGCTGCGCCCGGATCCGGCAGACGCGCATGATCCGGAGTTGTCCGGCGTCTACCGGTTGCTGCCCGACGGCGCGCTGCAATATATCGGCGGCAAGAACACGGGCGAACGGACGGAGGCCGGGGCGATCCGCGCCGGCGTCTACGGACTGCTCGAAGCGTCGCGCGCCTACGCCGACGTGCCGGACAACCATTGGGCGCACCGGGCGATCGCGGCGCTCACCGCGCGGCTCGTCGTCACCGGCACGGACGCGGCCGACGGGCGGTTCGAGCCGGACCGGACCGTCACGCGGGCCGAGTTCACGGCGATGACCGCGCGGCTGCTCCGGCTGCCGGACGCCCCGGACGATCCGGACGTCCCGGCGTTCGCCGACGTCCCGGCCGGCGCCTGGTACGCCTCCGCCGTGCGCGCCGCGCAGGCGGCCGGCATCGTGACGGGCGACCAAGCCGGACGGTTCCGGCCGGACGCGCCGATCACACGCGAAGAGATGGCGGCGCTGCTGGCCCGTGCGGCGATCTGCGCAGGCATCGCCCCGCACCCGCAGCCTGAAGCCGATGCGGCCTATGCCGACGGCGATGCGATCCCGGCCTGGGCGCGGGACGCGGTGCGCCGGGCGACGGCGCTCGGCCTCATGCGCGGCCTGCCCGACGGCGCTTTCGCCCCGCGCGGCGCGGCCAGCCGGGCGGAAGCGGCCCTGGCGCTGCACCGCCTGGCCCGCCTGACGGCCGAAGATTGAAAAAACATCATAAAACTTGCATTTCCGCCCTGTTCGCAAGCTGCAAGATCGTTTATGCTGAATAGAAAGACCTGATATCGGGAGGTTGCCCCGGAGCGATCCGGGCAGCCTCTTTTCGCCTTCCCGGAAGCAAAGCGACGACGGACGGTGGGGGATGTCATGCCGAAGCACAACCTCTTCAAGAAGATTGCGCTGATTCTTTTCGCCCTGCTGGTGCCGATCGTGGCCCTGTACGTGCTGTCCAACCGGATCAGCACCGATGTGCTGCGGGACGAACTGAACGACTCGAACGCGAACCGTCTCGCGTTCTTCCAGCATCAGGCCGACACGACGATCCAGTCGATCGCGATGTGGCCGAACCTGCTCATCCACGACCCCGACATCACGGAACTCCGACACACCTTCGAAAGCCCGGGCCCCGCGCTCGGGCTTGACCAGATCATGCTGGTAAAGCGCATTCAACGCAAGCTGAGCATCCAGGAGAACTCCTCCAACTGGAGCAGCACGCTGTCCATTTACTCGCCCGTGCTCGGCCGCGTGCTGACGAGCAGCAATGCGGCGCCCTACGATCCCGACGAACTGACCCGGCGGCTGAAGCCGGGTTGGCATGTGGAGCCGGCGGAGGGCGGGCGGTATCTTTTCTCGCTGTTCACCATTTCCCCGTACGTCACCGAGGACCGTCTGCACAACGTCAACCTCGTCATCGAAGTGCAATTCGACAGCTCCAATCTCGTCCACATGCTCGACCAGTTCAAAATCGGCGACCGCCGCGATCCGTTCTACTACATGCCGGGCGTCGGCGCCGTCTACAACAGCACGGCGGACAACGCCGCTGCGGACAGGCTGGTGGAACTGCTCGAAGAAGAGGGGGAACTGTCCACGGGCAGCCGGACCGTCACCCTGGACGGCCAGCCGTACCTCGTCTATCTGCAGAAATCCGGCATCGCGGAATGGTATCTGATCGACTACATTCCGCTGGCGGAGGTCATGCAGCCGATCAAGCGGACGAACCTGCTGTTCTACGTCTCCGTCGGCTCCCTGCTGCTGATGGGCTGCGTCATGGCTTACGTTCTCTACGCCCAGGTGCAGGCGCCGCTGAAGCAGCTCGTCACGAGCTTCCAGCGGCTGAAGCTCGAAGATTACAGTGTGCGGCTGAAACCGCGCGGCAACAGCGAGTTCGGCTTCGTCTTCCAGCGCTTCAACTCGATGGTGGAGCAGATCCAGGAGCTGTTCGGCCGGGTGTACCTTGAGAAGCTGCGCGTCCAGGAAGCCCGTCTGAAGCAGCTCCAGTCGCAGATCAACCCGCACTTCTTCCACAACAGCATCTCCTTCATCAGCGGCATGGCGAAAATGAAAAACCACCAGGCGGTCATCGCGATGGCCGAGAACCTGTCGGGCTACTTCCGTTACGCGACGCGGCAGGAGCGGGATTTCGTCACGCTGGAGGAGGAGCTGCAGTTCGTCGGCAGCTATCTCGAGATCCACAAGCTGCGCCGCAGCCGGCTGGCGTTCACGATCGAGCTGCCGTCCCGGCTGCGCCATCTGCACGTGCCGCCGCTGCTCATCCAGCCGCTCGCCGAGAACGCGGTGCGGCACGGGATCGAAGCGAACGGCGGCGAAGGGCTGATCCGCATCGCGGTCGGCGAGGAGGGCGGCATGTGCCGGGTCGCCGTGGACGACAACGGCAAGGGATTGAACGATGAGGAGCGCGCCCGGCTGGCGCGCCGTCTCGCCGGGCCGATGGACGAGCACGGCGGCTGCGGCCTCCGGAACGTGAACCAGCGGCTCCGGCTCCGCTACGGCCCGGACGCCGGGATGCGGATCGAGCCGTCTCCGCTCGGAGGCTTAAGGGTCGTGCTGGAGTGGCGGCTCGCGGGCCGCGCGGGCGGGGCGGTCCATGCGGCTGCGGCCGAAACCGCAGCCGCGGCGGCGATTGCGGCGGGCACCGGGGGCGCCGCAGCCGCGGCGGCGAATGTCGGGGCCGCCCGCGCAGCGTCCGGCGCGAGCGCCGAAATCGCCGCCGCCGATGCCCGGGATGCCGCCGCATCCGGAACGGACGAGCCCGCCGTCCGCCCGATCCCCCATGCGGAAGCGAGGGAACCGACATGATCGAATTGCTGCTCGTCGACGACGAGCCCTATGTCATCGACAGCCTGAACGCGACCATCCCGTGGGCGTCGCTCGGCATCAGCGAAGTGTACGCCGCCTCCTCCGGGCCCGAAGCGCTCCGCCTGCTCGAGGAGCGGCCGGTCGACATCCTCGTCACCGACATCCGGATGCCGGAGATGGACGGCCTCGAGCTGATCGAGCAGGTGAACGCGCGCTGGCCGAACGTGCGCTTCCTGCTGCTCACCGGCTACTCCGACTTCGAATACGCGAAGCGGGCGATCCGCCTGCAGGCGTTCGACTACATCCTGAAGCCGGTGAACGACGGGGAGTTCATGCGCAGCATCGCGGGCGCCGTCGATTCGCTGCGCGACGAATGGGCCGAGGCCGAGCAGATGCACCGGATGCGCTACCGGATCAATTCGGACCGCTCGATCCTGAGCGGCGACCTGATCCGCGGGCTCGCGCTCGGCCGGCCGTGGCCGCGGCGCCGGATCGAAGACATGCTGCGCGCGTACGGCATTCCGCTCGAGGCGGGCGGCATGGCGCTGCTCATGCTGGTGACGCTTGGCCGCTCGTTCGCCGGGTACGACGCGGAATCGCTGTCCCTGATCGAGTACGCCGTCGGCAACATCGCCGAGGAAGTGTTCGCCCCGGGCTTCCGCGTCTGGCACGGCAAGGCGCCGCACGACGGCGTCATGCTGCTCGCCGCGCCGGCGGGCGGATCGGCGGCCGGCGCGGCGGGGCTGCCGGTCAAGGCGCAGCTTGAGCCGCTCGCCCGCGAGTTCCACCGGCAGGTGCGCCGTTACCTCAAGGGCGACATCTCCACCGTCGTCTCGCCGTGGTTCGTGTTCCCCGACGAGCTGGCGGGCGTCTACCGGACGGCGCTCACCGAACTGTTCCGGCACCGGGAAGACCGCGAAGGCCAGATCCTGTTCCAGGAGGAGGCGCCGCACGATCCGGCTGCCGTGACGACGCTCGAGAGCCTGTACCGGCCGCCGACCCTCATCCAGCTGCTCGAGTCGCGGAACTGGCAGGCGGCCGCGGACAAGATCGGCGAGGTGTTCGACTCGCTGGAGCGGATGCCCGCCGCCCGCGAGCATCTGTACGAAGCGTTCCTGTCGATCGCGAGCGCCTACTTGTACCTGGCGCACAAGCGGGGCGTGCTGTTCCACGAGATCGACCGGTCGGGCCTCGATCCGCTGCTCGATCCGCCGCTGCTGCTCGCCGCGGACAAGGTGCGGGCGTGGGCGCTCGACACGCTCGAAAGCCTGCGCCGGCAGCTCACGGAGAGCGAGCGCGACATCAAGAGCCGCATCGTCCGGCAGGTGCAGGAGCTCGTCATGGCCGAGACCGGGGACATCTCGGTCCGGTCGATCGCGGAGCGGGTGTACCTGCATCCCGTCTACCTGTCCAAGCTGTTCAAGAGCGAGACCGGCGAGAGCCTCGGCGACTACATCATCCGCGTCAAAATGGAGCGCGCCCGGTACCTGCTGCGGCACACCAACCGCAAAATCTACGAAATCACGGCCGAGCTCGGCTACCAGAACCCGCAATATTTCAGCAAGATGTTCAAGAAATATTACGGCATGACGCCGCTCGAATACCGCGAGCGGTAGGCGGCCCGCAATTTGATTGCCAAAGGTGCGGAAATGTTGAAATCGCGCCATAGGTTCGCCGAAAGCCCCTTCCTATAATGAAAAATGCAGTCACCGGTTTGGTGCATCATTTTGACAGCGAATGGGGGAGGGAAACGTGAGAAACGGCATGCGGAAATGGTGGGCCGCCGCGCTTGTTCTCGCGCTCGCGGCTGCGCTGCTCTCGGCGTGCGGCGGCTCGCGGGACAAAGGCGGTTCGTCCGGAGAAGGAGGCGCGCAGCCGCCGGCAGCCACGCCGTCTTCGGGCACGGGCGCGGATTCCGGCTCATCCGGGGGGCAGGGCGAAAGCCCGTACAAGGACAAGTACGATCCGCCGGTCACGATCACGACGGTGTGGGGCATCGATCCCGCGCTGCAGTTCAAGAACGGCGAGACGATCGAGAACAACGTCGCGACCCGGTGGGCGCTGGAGACGCTCGGCATCAAGGTCGAGACGCTCTGGTCGGTCACCGACACGAACAACGCGTTCGTTACGAAAATGCGCCTCGCGCTGGCGTCCGGCCAGCAGATGCCCGACGTCGTCACGATCGGCGACGAGCAGCTCGCCCACGACCTGATCGACTCCGGTCTGTTCCGCGAAGTCGGATCGCTCTTCGACGCGTACGCGAACGAGAAATGGAAGCAGGCGATGGCGCTCGATCCGCACGTTTGGGACCCGTACATGCGGGGTGGCGAGCGGATGGGCATCCCGGTGCTGGACTACGCCTACAACCACGACTACCTGCTCTGGATCCGGCAGGATTGGATGGACAAGCTGAACCTTCAGGCGCCGAAGACGCTGGATGACCTCGAGGCGATCATGGACGCGTTCAAGCACCGCAATCCGGACGGCCTGTCGCCGGATCAGGTGACGCCCCTTTCCATCGGCTTCAAGAACACGTTCAACACGTGGATGGGCGATCCGTCCTGGGTGTTCGGCGCGTTCGGCACGATTCCGGAGCAATGGAACCTCGCGGAAGACGGCACGCTGGCATGGGGCTCGATCCATCCCGGCGCGAAGCAGGCGCTCGAGACGCTGAAGCGCTGGCGCGACCTGGGCTACATCCCGGCCGAAGCGGCGCTCTGGGATGAGAACAAGACGGCCGAGCCGGCCGTCGCGGGCACGGCGGGCATCATCCCCGGCCCGTACTGGATGAGCGGCTGGCCGCTGCTGGACACGGCGAAGAACGTCGAGCACGCGGTCTGGAAGCCGTATCCGATCCCGGCCGGTCCGGACGGGAAGGCGGGCCGCCACGGCACCCGGTTCACGAACGGCGTGACGCTCATCAGCAAGGACGCGAAGCATCCGGAAGCCTTGTTCACGTACCAGAACAACCTGTTCGAACATCTGGCCGATCCGGCGCCGGGCAGCCAGTGGGACATCGGGGTGTTCAAAGGGTACGACTACGACCTCGACGACAGCGGCAACCCGGTCTACGGGGACGACATTCCGGGCGGCGCGGTCAACATCATGCGCTACTGGCTCGTGCGCGACGGCGCGCGGATTCCGGACGCGCAGATGAAGGCGCTGCTCCGGCTGGCTGACGGCAAGGAGCCGGAGACGCGGCTCGAGAAGGAGCTGAAGAACAACTACGGTCCGGAGACGCCGGCCGCCGCGAAGGTGCTGCTGTCGCAGCCGGACATCTCGTACCCGGACCTGTTCAGCGGTCCGCCGACGCCGACGATGACGTCGAAGCTCGACTATCTGAAGAAAATCGAGCTCCAGACGTTCAGCGAGATCATCTACGGCCAGAAGGGCATCGACGATTTCGACCGGTTCGTCCAGACGTGGAAGAGCTCCGGCGGCGACCAGATGACAAAAGAAGTCAACGCATGGTACGAGCAGACGAAGTAAGGACCGCAAGGCAGACCGCCCCGCGGCCGGTCCGATCGGGGCCCGGCTGCGGGCGGGCGCGGGAACCGGAGGCCTTCCGCCTCCGGTTTTCCGTCTTTCGTTATTCAAGCGGTGCGCGAGGCGCAACCGCATCGGGGAGGCAGAAGTGATGAGACCCACCTTCAGGCGGACCTGGCCGCTGCACCTCATGCTGCTGCCCGCGCTGGCGGGGCTTGTCGTGTTCAACTACGTGCCGCTCGGCGGCATCGTCATGGCGTTCATGGACTACAAGCCGTGGCTCGGCTTCGACGGCTCGCCGTGGATCGGGATGGGCCATTTCCGGGCGCTGTTCGAGCGGGAGGACAGCCTGCAGGTCATCTGGAACACGCTCGTCATCTCCGTGTTCAAAATCGTCTTTAACCTGCTCGTGCCGTTCTTCTTCGCGATTCTGCTGAACGAGGTGCGCATCCGGCTGCTGATCCGCACGATCCAGACGATGGTGTATTTGCCGCATTTTCTGTCCTGGGTCATTCTGGGCGGAATCCTGGTGAACTTCCTGTCGACGGACGGCGGCTTCGTCAACCGGGCGCTCGGGGAGCTCGGGATCGGGCCGATCCCGTTCCTGATGCACGGCGACTGGTTTCGATTCACGGTCATCGTCTCCGACGTCTGGAAGGAGTTCGGCTACGGCACGATTGTCTTCATCGCGGCGCTGGCGAACATCGACCCGTCCCTGTATGAAGCGGCCGAGGTGGACGGCGCAAGCCGGTGGAAGCAGACGCTGCACATCACGATTCCGTCGCTGCTGCCGATGGCGATCGTCGTCGGGACGCTGTCGCTCGGAAACATTTTGAACGCCGGCTTCGACCAGATCTTCAACCTGTACAACAGCATGGTGATGAACAAGGGCGACATCATCGACACGTTCGTCTACCGGACCGCGATGCTCGAAGGCAACTTCGGCTTCGCCACCGCCGTCGGCCTGTTCAAGTCAGTCGTCAGCATGGCGCTGATTATCGGCGCGTACCGGCTCGCCTACCAATACGCCAACTACCGGGTATTCTGAGGAGGGAGCGCCATGTACCACAAAACGTTGCCCTGGCGCGTCTTCAACATTTTCAACACCGCGTTCCTGTCGGCGCTCGCCGTCATCTGCGTCATTCCGCTCATCCACGTGCTGGCCGTCTCGCTCAGCGCGAAGGCGGCAGCGGACGGCAATCTGGTCGGGCTGTGGCCGGTCGATTTTTCGCTTGAGGCGTACAAGGCGACGGCCCGCAACGAATATTTCCTCGGCTCGGTCTGGATTTCCGTGATGCGGACCGTGCTCGGCACGGCGCTCATCTTGCTCGTCACCGTGCTCGCGGCCTATCCGCTGTCGAAGGAGACGCGCGAATTCCGCGGCCGGCCGGTGTACGCCTGGATGTTCGTGTTCACGATGATTTTCAACGGCGGGCTCGTGCCGTTCTACATTCTCATCCTGAAGCTCGGGCTGATCGACAAGTTCGCGGTGCTCATCATTCCGGCGATGGTGAACGTCTGGCTGATCGTGCTCATGATGAACTTCTTCCGCGGCGTGCCGCGGGCGCTCGAGGAGGCGGCGTTCATCGACGGCGCGAGCCATTTCGGCGTCCTGTTCCGCATCTACTTGCCGCTGTCGCTGCCCGCGCTGGCGACGCTCGGGCTGTTCGCCGGCGTCTGGCACTGGAACTCGTGGTTCGACGGGCTGCTTTACTTAAGCCGGAAGGAAGACTATCCGCTCGCGACCTACCTGCAGACGGTCATCGTCTCGCGCGACATGAGCTCGATGAATTTCACGATCGAGGAAATGCAGCTGCTCTCGCAGAAAACGATCAACGCGGCGCAGATTTTCATCGGGGCGCTGCCGGTGCTGCTCGTGTATCCGTTCCTGCAGCGCTATTTCATCAAGGGGCTGGTGCTCGGCTCGGTGAAGGAGTGATCACGGACCGATGTTCATCAAAGGCATGGATCTGTCGTTCGTCGACGAGGTGGAGGCGGCGGGCGGCGCTTATTATGACGGCGGAGTTCGACGCGATCCGATCGCGCTGATGGCCGATCTCGGGATGAACTCGGTGCGGCTGCGCATCTGGAACGACCCGCCGGGCGGCTTCTGCAATCTGGAGCGGACGCTCGCCATGGCCCGGCGGATCAAGGAGCGGGGACTGCATTTTCTGCTCGATTTCCATTATTCCGACCGGTGGGCCGATCCGGCCAACCAGTGGAAGCCGCGGGCGTGGGAAGGGCTGGACGCGGCCGGACTCCGGGAGGCGGTGCGCCGGTACACGGCGGATGTGCTGTCCGCGCTCGCCTTGCAGAGGACCGCGCCGGACATGGTGCAGATCGGCAATGAGGTGACGCCGGGGATGCTGTGGCCGGACGGGCGCGTGGACGGGGAACATGACACGGACGCGCAGTGGCGCGCGTTCGCCGGGCTGCTGCAGGCGGGCGCGTCCGCGGTGCGCGCCGTCTGCCCGGATGCGCGGATCATGGTGCACATCGACCGCGGCGGGGACCGGGAGGCGACGCGGAAGTTTTTCGGGAAGATGGAGGAACTCGGCGTCGACTACGACGTGATCGGCCAGTCGTTCTATACGTGGTGGCACGGGACGCTGGAGGATCTGAGGCATAACCTGGCGCTGACGGCGGAGACGTTTGGCAAGCCGATCGTGGTGGTGGAGACCGCCTATCCGTGGACGCTCCGGAAGTACGGGGATTCGGATTTGATTGTGGAGCGGGAAGATCAGCTCGAGCCGGGCTATCCGGCCAGCGCCCCCGGACAGTCGGCGTATCTGCGGGACTTCATGCGGATCGTGCGGGAGACGCCGGGCGGGCTCGGCGCCGGTTTCTATTGGTGGGAGCCGGCGTGGATTCCGGCGAAGCCGGTGTGGTCGGTCGGCCACCACAACAACTGGGCGAACTTGACGCTGTTCGATTACGAGGGGCGCAGGCTTAAGACGTGGGATGTGCTGCGCGAGGATGATGCGTGACGCGTTTGGAGTCTTTTTTTCGGAGGGATGACCATGACCGGGCCGTACAAACGGTATCCGCCGATCAGCGCGAAGCTGCCCTTGCTCATGCACGGGGCGGACTACAATCCGGACCAATGGCTGCACGACCCGAAGGTGCTGGAGGAGGACGTGCGGCTGATGAAGCTGGCCGGCTGCAACGTGATGTCGGTCGGCATTTTTGCGTGGGCGGCGCTGGAGCCGGAGGAGGGGCGCTTCGCATTCGACTGGCTGGACGAGGTAATGGAGCGGCTGTATCGCGAGGACATCCATGTCTGGCTGGCGACGCCGAGCGGGGCGCGGCCGGCGTGGATGTCGCAGAATTATCCGGAAGTGCTGCGCGTCGGGCCGAACCGGGTGCGCAATCTGCACGGGTTCCGGCATAACCATTGTTACACGTCGCCGGTGTACCGCGAGAAGACGGCGATCATGAACGCGAAGCTGGCGGAGCGGTATGCGCATCACCCGGCGGTCGTCGGCTGGCACGTGTCGAACGAGTACGGCGGCGAATGCCACTGCCCGCTCTGCCAGGAGGCGTTCCGCGCGTGGCTTCGGGCGAAGTACGGCACGCTGGAGGCGCTGAACCGGGCGTGGTGGACGGCGTTCTGGTCGCACACGTACACCGACTGGGCGCAGATCGAGTCGCCCGCGCCGCACGGGGAAAATCAGGTGCACGGGCACAACCTCGACTGGCGGCGGTTCGTGACGGCGCAGACGGCCGATTTTCTGCGGCATGAGGTACGGTCATTGAAGGCGGTGAATCCGGATCTGCCGGTGACGGCGAATCTGATGGAGCTGTACGACGGGCTGGATTACCGCGTGTTGGCGCGGGAGATGGACGTCGTCTCGTGGGACGCGTATCCGCTCTGGCACAAGCCCGGCCCAGACGGCGACGCGGATACCGCCTCGTGGTTCGCGCTGAACCACGATCTGTTCCGGTCTTTGAAGGGCGGGCGGCCGTTCCTGCTGATGGAGAGCACGCCGAGCCTGACGAACTGGCAGCCGGTCAGCAAGCTGAAGCGGCCGGGCATGCACCGGCTGTCCTCGCTGCAGGCGGTGGCGCACGGCTCGGATTCGGTGCAGTATTTCCAATGGCGGAAGAGCCGGGGGTCGAGCGAGAAGTTTCACGGCGCCGTCGTGGACCATGCCGGCCACGAGCATACCCGCGTGTTCCGCGATGTCGCGGAGCTGGGGGAGACGCTTCGGCGGCTGACGGGCGTGCGCGGCTGCGCGGTGCCGGCGGAAGCGGCGATCGTGTTCGATTGGGACAACCGGTGGGCGATCCGGGACGCGCAGGGGCCGCGCAACGCCGGCATGGGGTACGAGCAGACGGTGCACGCGCATTACCGGGCGTTGTGGGAGCTCGGGGTGCCGGTTGATGTGATCGGGTCGGAGGACGCATTCGATGCTGCGCGGTACAAGCTGATCATCGCGCCGATGCTGTACATGGTGAAGCCGGGCGTCGGCGGGAAGATCGAGGCGTTCGTCGAGCAGGGCGGCACGTTCGTCGCGACGTACTGGTCGGGGATCGTCGACGAGCATGATCTTTGTTATCTCGGCGGGTTCCCGGGGCCTTTGCGGCATGTGCTCGGCATTTGGGCGGAGGAGATCGAGGGGCTGTACGACGAGGACCGGAACGGCCTGCGTTTGAACGCTTCGGGCGCGGCCGAGCTGGGTCTGGCGGAAGGGCGGTCGTACGAGATCCGCGAGCTGTGCGAGCTTGTGCACGCGGAGTCCGCCGAAGTGCTGGCGGCGTACACGGATGATTTCTACGCCGGGCGTCCGGCCTTGACGGTGCGCCGGCTCGGCGCGGGGCGTGCGTACTATCTGGCCGGACGGGCGCAGCCGCCGTTCTATGACGATTTCTACGGCGGCCTGGTGCGGGGGCTGGGCATTCGGCGCGCGCTCGAGGTTGAGCTGCCGCGGGGCGTCACCGCGGGCGTGCGCACCGACGGCGAGCACGACTACGTGTTCGTGCAGAACTTCACCGGCGGGCCGGTGAAGCTGGTGCTCGACGCGCGCGAGTACGTGGATATGGAGAGCGGCGAGGCGTACGCTCCCGCCAGCGCGCTGGAGCTGCCGGCGCACGGCGTGCGCGTGCTGCGGCGCCGCGCGTGAGCGGGCGCGGCTGCGGGCGCGAGCGCGGGGCGAGGGCGCGGGCGCTAACGGAACACGTGGTTCCGTTAGCCTGCTCGCCAGCGCCGCCGGTTTGGCTCTAACGGAACCATGGTTCCGTTAGAGCGCCGGATCCCGGCCCAATTTTGACCTTGCGTTCCCGTCAACTCGCTCCGGGCCAACCTGACATCCAAAATAACGGCACTCAGTGCCGTTAATGGACCATTCAGGCGTGCCAGCGAGCCCAATAACGGCAGATGGTGCCGTTATTGGCGGCATGAGACCTATGCTTCCGCCTGAAATGAGAGAAATAACGGCACTCGGTGCCGTTAAACGGCCACCCGGGAGCGCCGGCGGGGCCATTAACGGCAAATCGTGCCGTTAACAAGCGTCGTGTGGCCGTCGGGAGCGCCCGGCAGCGGCCATTAACGGCAAATCGTGCCGTTAACAAGCGTCGCGCGGCCGTCGGGAGCGCCCGGCAGCGGCCATTAACGGCAAATCGTGCCGTTAACAAGCGTCGCGCGGCCGTCGGGAGCGCCCGGCAGCGGCCATTAACGGCAAATCATGCCGTTAACAAGCGTCGCGCGGCCGTCGGGAGCGCCCGGCAGCGGCCATTAACGGCAAATCGTGCCGTTAACAAGCGTCGCGCGGCCACCCGGGAGCGCCGGCGGGGCCATTAACGGCAAAATCGTGCCGTTAACAAGCGTCGCGCGGCCGTCGGGAGCGCCGGCGGGGCCGTTAACGGCAAATCGTGCCGTTAACAAGCGTCGCGCGGCCGTCGGGTGCAACCGGCAACGGCCATTAACGGCATCAAGTGCCGTTAATGCGCGCCTGCCCACGGCGTCAAGGCCATTAACGGCATCAAGTGCCGTTAATGTGCGCCTGCCCACGGCGTCAAACCCGCTAATGGCACATCGTGCCGACAAGAGCGGCCGCAGAGCCGCCTTCCCCGGTCACGCTATCGTGTTCGTCAGCGCGCCGAGCCGCTCGATTTCCACCGTCACCGTGTCGCCCGCCCGCAGGTACGGCGTTCCGGGCAGGCCCATCGCCACGCCGGCGGGCGTTCCCGTCAGGATGATGTCGCCCGGCTCGAGCGTGAAATGCCGCGAGATGTACGCGATCAGCTCGGCGCAGCCGAAGATCATGTCGCCCGTATTCGACTGCTGGCGCACCTCGCCGTTCACGGTCGAGCGGATCGCAAGCCGCTGCGGGTCGCCGACCTCATCCGCGGTGACGAGATACGGCCCGAGCGGGCAGAAGCCGTCGCCGGTCTTGCCGAGCAGCCACTGGGATGTGCGATTCTGCAGATCGCGCGCGGAAATGTCGTTGGCGCAGCAGTAGCCGAACACATAATTCAGCGCCTCGGCCTCCGCTGCCCCGCTTGTCCGCTTTCCGATCACGATGCACAGTTCCGCTTCGTAATCGAGCTGATCCGTCAAATGCGTTCCGCGAACCGGCCGCAGATGGGCGTTCAGCGCGTTGGCGAACTTGCTGAACAGCACCGGCGTATCCGGAGGCGTTCTGCCCATCTCCGCGGCGTGCGCGCGATAGTTGACGCCGACGCAAACGATTTTGCCGGGTGCGGGCACGCAAGGCCCCCACTCGACCCGATCCTCCGGCACGAGATACGGCGCGCCGGCTGCAGCCGCGCACATCTCCAGCAGCCGTCTCAGCGCGGCAACGCCGGCCTCCCCCACGCGGATCGCGGCCATCGGATCAACAGGCACATCGGCCCGGCTCCCGCCAAGTACCGCAAGCGCATGCTCGACATCGACGATGCCATCCCCGAGCCTGACCCCGAGACGGGGCGCACCGTCCCGCATCAACGTCACCAGTTTCAACAGATATCCTCTCCTTTCGGATGCACACGACTGACCTCGTTCATGTTCCGATCCTCATTGTAACCCAATCGATCACGCCAGGGAAACGATTCCGGCGTCATGCTTCCGCAGACGGCAGGATGGTGAGCGCGTCGTAATCGGAAATCACAACGTCCGCCCCCGGCAGGCCATCGGACGCGCCGATTCCGATAGTCAAGCGGACGCCAGCCGCCTTGCCCATCCGCATGTCGCCCGCGGTGTCGCCGATCAGCGCCGTCCGGGACGGTTCGATCCCGAGAGAGGCGCATGCGAGGCGCACCATCTCGGGATCGGGTTTGCCGCGGCTCACCCGGTCGTTGCCGATGATGTCGGCGAAATAACGGTCAATCCCCAGCCAATCCAGATGTTTGCGGGCTTCCTGCGTATCATCCGCGGTCACGACGGCCAGCGGCAATCCGCGTTGCGCGCATTGCTCAAGAAAGCGGTGCAGGCCGGGCAACGCCCGAACCGGCCGCATCCGGTCCAGCTCCGCGCCGGCCTGGTTACGACAATCCCGAACCAGCTCCAGCGCTTCATTCCACGGGAGCCCGCACCGATACGCCTGGCCCGCCAGAATGGCCGTCACATCATCGATCGATCCCATGGCGAACGGGCCTCCGCGGTCAAAACCGGTCATCGAACCGTCCGCCGCGTGGAAAGTGCCCAGCAGCCCGGTCCACTCTTCCAAACGCCATTCGACTCCCCGGGCGGCGAGTCCGGCGCGCAGACCGACGTACAGACAATCCGCCCACGTCCCCCATAAGGAGAGAAAATCGAGCAGCGTGCCGTCTTTGTCAAAAAGGATGCCGTCTATGTCATACGCACGTCCGCCCGCGAGCAGTGTGGCCATATGAAACTTCCCTCCGTTTATTTCTATTTGTATATTCAGTCTGTGACCGGCGCTCCGTCAAGTCGGCCGTTCGGACAGGACCGGCGGTCGGAAGAACCGCCATGCGCCATGAAGCATTCATCCGGATGCGCTGTTCGGGGCAGACTGGGATAAAGCGTTTCCACGGAAAGAAGGAAATCCAACCCGCCGCGTTGAATGATTGCAGAAACCTTCCCAAGGAGTCGATGCCCGGTGAGCGAGAAGAAGATTCTGCTGTCCGGGAAAGAGATACCGACGCATTGGTACAACATCATGGCGGATATGCCCAATCTGCCGCAGCCGCCGCTGAACCCGGCGACCGGGAAGCCGGCCGGTCCCGAGGATTTGACGCCGATCTTCCCGATGGAGCTGATCAAGCAGGAAGTATCGTCGGAACGGTGGATCGAGATTCCGGAGCAGGTGCGGGAGCTGTACAGAATCTGGCGTCCGGCGCCGCTGTACCGCGCCCTGGGGCTGGAGAAGGAACTGGACACGCCGGCGCACATCTACTATAAATACGAAGGCGTCTCCCCGGCGGGCAGCCACAAGCTCAATACGGCGATCCCGCAAGCCTACTACAACAAGGAAGCGGGCATCAAGCGGCTTACGACGGAGACCGGCGCCGGCCAATGGGGCTCGTCCATCAGCATGGCCTGCCGATTCTTCGGGCTCGAATGCATGGTGTACATGGTGAAGGTCAGCTACAACCAGAAGCCGTACCGGCGCATCCTGATGAACACGTTCGGCGCTCAGGTTGTCGCAAGCCCGTCGAACCTGACGGAAGCGGGCCGCGCCGTGCTCGCCGCCGATCCGGACTCGAACGGTTCGCTCGGCATCGCGATCAGCGAAGCGGTGGAGGACGCGGCGAAGCGCGACGATACGAACGATTCGCTCGGCAGCGTGCTGAACCACGTCGGTTTCCAGCCCCTGCGATTTCGGCAGGGTTTTTTTATTGCGTATCTGCACGCCTTGCCAGCACTTCATGGCTTGCCAACCGCCCGCTTGCTTGTTTACAGTGGAAAGAGAACGCTCTATGTGACGAAGGGAGCCTGAAGATGGATTTGCCGCTGTCCGGCCGTTTGATGCGCAATATCCCCGAACTCAAGTATGTCAACGCGGACAACGTCGCTCGTTACCGCGTGATCATGCGATATTTCTACGAGGAATACAAGCGGCTGCGCTACTGGATGAAGCCCGAGGAAGTGTACGAAGGCGTCATGCGGTGGGGCGTGCTGCCCGATTACACGCTGGATCAGTGCATGGCCGATCTCGACCAGCTCGAGGAGTGGGGCAATCTTGCTTCCCGGCACGACGCGGGCCGCGCGTCGACGCTCGAGGAATACATGCGCAAGAAGCTGCAATACTTGCTCAAACCGTACTCGATCGAAATCGAACGGCTGCTGGAATCGCTCGAGAAAGTGACGGGATACGGCGGATCGCTGGAACCGACGCTGTTTGATTCGATTGCGGAGAAATTGTTCGCGATCCGGCGGATGGATTGGGAGACGGAGCCGGGTTCCGCGCTCGAGCTTTGGACATCGCTGTACGACGCGTTCAAGCGGCTGCATGAGAACGCGGCCGACTACATCGCGAGCATGCAGACGGCCAAAGCCGAAGAAATGATGGTGACCGAATCGTTTCTCATTTACAAGGATCGGCTTACGCACTACTTGCAGAATTTCGTTCAGGCGCTGCAACGGAGCGCCTACAAGATCGAGGGGAATCTGGAGCAGATCCCGGCCAATCTGCGCGATCTGTTCCTGGATCGGGTAGCCGATGAAGAATTGAGCAAACCCCGGCTCGAAGATCTTCCGGACAAGGAGACGATGATCGCCGAACTGCGGCATGGCTGGAGCAATCTGGAGCGCTGGTTCCGCGGAGACGGGAACGCTCCGTCCGAGCTTGCGCTGCTCGAGCGGGCGACGAAGGATACGATCGCGCGCATCGTGCGCAGCGTCATCCGCCTTCAGGAGCGGAAACGTTCCGGCATCAGCCGCAAGAAAGAGCTGGAATATCTCGCCGGATGGTTCGCGCGGATGGAGCGGCTCGAAGACGCGCACGAACTTGCCGGACTCGTGTTCGGTCTGTTCCGGACGCGCCATTTGCAAGGGGAAGATTTGCGGAGTACCGACCGGGCCGACCAATCCATGTGGGATGAAGCGCCGACGACCCGCGCCCTTCGTTCGCGCAGCCGGAAACGGATCGGCAGACAGGAGACGGAGCCGGTGCCCGAACATGCCGAACGGAAAAAGCGTGAGCGGGAAGCTTACCTGCGGCGCCAGGCGGAGGAGCGGGCGGCGATGCAGGAACTGGTGCGGCGCGGCAAGCTCACCGTATCGGAGCTCGGTGTTGTGCCGTCCGCCGTTCGCATGCGGCTGCTGCAATGGATCGGCCGATGCAACACGGCGCCCCGGCATTCGTTCATGACGCCGGAAGGCGTCGTCATCGCCATGACGAATCCCCGGACGGAGCGGAGGACGGTGCTCCGATCGGAAGATGGCGATCTGGAACTGCCGGATTACGAGTTCGTCTTCTCGATGGGTGACGCGGTCCGGATGGCGGCCGCGGCGGCGGAAGGAGGCCGTAACGAATGAGCGGGGGAACCGCCGGCATGAGCGCGATCACGCGGGCGAAGCGGGCTGCCCGCACGGAGGCGGCTTCGGCGCAGGCGATGGAGCGCAAGCGGGCATGCGTCCATGCGCTGCTCAATCGTCCGTGGATACTGAAAGAAGAAGACCCGGATACCTACTTTGCGATTCGGGATCATTACGAGGAGCTGCGGGATTGGTTCATGGATCAGGCGGGACTTCCGCTCATCGTCACGCGCAGTCTTGCCAAGCTGGAAAAGACCCCGGCCGTACCGCATCCGTGGATGGGGTTCGAGGAGTTTCGCGAGGTCAGCGACTACGTATTTTTCGCCTATGCGCTGTGGTATCTCGAAGACAAGACCGAGATGGATCAGTTTCTGCTCTCGGATCTCGTGGAAGAAGTGCGCGAGCAGATGTCCGCCGCGGGACTGGAGGCTGACTGGAAAAACTACAGCCATCGATTGTCGATGGCGCGGGCGCTGCGCAAACTCACTTCCCTCGGCGTGCTGATTGCGGTCGACGGAGACGAAAGCGGCTGGGCGCAGAGCGAGGAACGGAACGCGCTATACGAATGTTCGTCCCATGCCCGCTATGTGCTCCGGCGGTTTCCGCTGGATCTGACGATGTACGGCAGGCCGGAGGAGTTGACGGACCCGATCCGGTACGCGGATACGCCTGACGGCGACAATATCCGCAGGCGCCACCGCGTCTACCGGCGTTTCCTGATGGAGCCGGCCGTGCTCGACCGTGATTGGGATGCGGATTTGCTGCCGTATGTGCTGACGCAGCGCAGATCGATCATGGATCATCTGCAACGGATGCTCGGCTGGGAAGGCCGCAGATACCGCGAGGGACTGGTGTTCTTCCATCCGGAGCTGACGAGCGAGGCAGAACTGTTTCCGACGCTTGCCGGCGTGTCGGATCTCGTCTTGTTGCTCGCAGGCGAGCTGCGCCGGCGCCTCGGCTTGGAAGACGGCGGATTGCAAGTTGAACCGGACGGCTCGATTCTGCTGGAACGTTCGGAGCTGGAAGGGATGTTCCTGCGTCTCAAGGAGCAGCACCAGGCTTACTGGAGCAAGGAATTTCGGGACCTGTCCTCGGCCCGGCTTGCAGAGGAATGCGCCTGCCACATGGCGGAGTGGCAACTGGGAGAGTGGGAGGATGGACACCGCTTCCGGGTCTTCCCGGTGTTGTCTCGCTGGAGCGGACAATATGACGCGGCAGGGTCGGATGATGAATAAAAGGATGAATGAAGAAACAGGGCAAAAGGGGGCGGCGGAAATGGCGGTTGGCGCGGTTGATGCGGGCGGCAGATGGCGGATGGGGCGCGTTGGCGTTTTGAATTTTTGGCATTACGATGAGGAAGTGTTCGAACTGGAGGATGGCCGGCTGATTTTGCGGGGAGCGAACGGTTCGGGCAAATCGGTGACGATGCAGAGTTTCCTGCCGCTCGTCCTCGACGGGAACAAACATCCGAGCCGCCTCGATCCGTTCGGTTCGCGCGACCGTCGCATCGAGTACTACCTGCTTGGCGAGGCGGACAGCGGCAAGTCAGACGTCACGGGCTATCTGTGGATGGAATTTGCGCATCCGGCGAGAGGTCTGACGAAGACGATCGGCATCGGGTTGCGCGCGCGTCGGGGAGCGGCTCAGGTGCAGTTCTGGGGATTTCTGCTCGATGACGGGAGGAGGGTCGGGATCGATTTCTGGCTGTATGATCGGCATCATTGGCTCGAGCATCATACCCGAATTCCGCTCGGCAGGCAGGAGCTGGAACGGGCGATCGGCACGGGCGGCCAGGTCGTGCATGATCAGGCGTCCTATCGTGATTTGGTGAACAGGCATCTGTTCGGTTTCGCGGATGCTGAGAGCTACCAGGATCTGCTGCATTTGATGATCCAGCTTCGCAGTCCGAAGTTGTCGAAGGAATTCAAGCCGTCGGCGATCTATGACATTCTGCACAGCTCGCTGCCGCCGCTGCAGGAGGAAGAGCTCAGACCGCTGTCCGAAGTGCTGGAGGATATGGACCAGATTGCCGACCGATTGGACGAACTGCGCCTCCATATGCGGGAACTCGAACGGCTTCAGGAGTCTTACGAGCGGTACAACCGGCGAACGCTGTACGACGAATCGGTGCGCTTGCTGGAGAGAAACGCGGACTATCGGGGGCAAGAGAAGCGGCTTCGGGAGTGCGAGGCTGTTTTCAGGAAGGCGGAAGAGGAGAAGCGTGCGGCAGCGGCGGAAATCGCTCGCCTGGAAGCGGCGATCGGTCAGGCCGAGAGCGAACTGGACGTGCTGGAGAATCACGAAGTGATCGGCAAGCAGCGGGAACTGGAAGCGTTGACGGCTGCGCTGGCGGACGTGGAGAAGCATCTGGAACTGGCACACGAACGATTGCGGAGAAACCGGGACCGTCTGCTGTCTGTCGAACGCGACCTTGAGGAAGCCGAACTGCATCGCGGCCGGATGCGCGCGGAACAACGTGAGCTGTTGGAAGAGCTCGAGTCGATCGCGCAGGAGATGGAATTCGCCGACCACGCGATTCATCATCGGTTGTGGGAACACGGCGAGCCCGCGGATGATGCTTGGCGGGAACCGTGGCGGCGCGATCTGAAGCGGCACCGGGAGCGGCTGGAGGCGGCGCTCGCCAAGGCGCGCGAAGAGCAGGCCGCAGCCCGGGCGGTGAAGGAGCTGGAAGCGGATCTCGGCGAAGCGCGCAAGGAGCGGGACGAACGGGAGCGGGAACGGAGCGAATGCGCACAGGCGCTCGATGCGGACAAGGACGCGCTGCGCGAAGCGATCGTCATGTGGCGCGAGACGCTCGCCGAATTGCCGTTTGATGAGGAGCGGGTCCGCGAGACGTTCGGGGCGGTGTCGGCGTTCGGCGTGAGCAGCCGATCGACCGAAGCGATCCAGGCTCCGATGCGGCAGGCGCTGGCCGCAAGGCGTGAACAACTGGCCGCCGAACGGCTGCGGCTTGAGCATGAACGGCGGGTGCTGGAACAGGAGCGGGAGCGGCTGGCGGAGGAGAAGCGGACGTGGGAAGCGGATCGCGAACCCGAACCGGTTCGAGGCGAACCGCGCATCCGCCGGAGAGAGCGCTGCGCGCCGGGAAGCGGGGCGCCGCTTTATGCCGTCTGCGATTTCCGCCCGGATGTGGACGACGCGAGGCGGGCGCGCATCGAGGAAGCTTTGGAGCGTGCAGGTCTGCTGGACGCCTGGATTTCGCCTGACGGCCGGATCGGGACGACGGGCGACGATGAGGAAGAGACCTGGATCGTTCCGCAACCGATCGAATTCGGCTATACGCTGGCCGATGTGCTCGTTCCGTCGCCCTCGGCGGAGTCCGGACTGACGGCGGCGGCGATCGACGCGGCGCTGCGGACGGTGCTGTGGGTCGAGGACGGCGGCGCGAACGGACTCGAGGGCACGGGCGCCGTTCTGTCGGGCGCGGGAGCCTGGCGGATCGGGCCGCTCGCCGGCCAGACGGCCGGCAAGGCGCGCGCCGAGTATATCGGCAAGGAGACTCGCCGCCGGACGCGGCTCCTCGAGATCGCGCGACTGCAGCGGGAACTGGACGTGCTGGCCGAACGGATCACCGGGCTCGACCGTGAACTGGCCGATCTGGCCGCCAGTGAACGGCAGGCGATCGAGGAAAGCGGCCGCTTTCCCGACACGGCCGGATTGGAGCGGCGGCTGCAAGCATTGCACGATGCGGCGTCCCGGCTGGAGGCGGCGCTCGGGCAGGAGAACCGCGCGCTCGAGCGGTTCAAGGCGAAGACGGCCGAATGGCGCGAATTGCAGCGGGAATTGACCGAACAGACGGCCGCGTGGTCGCGGCTGAAGCGGGAGCGCGATCTCGGGGAAGCGGTGAACGCGGCGAGAGACTACGAGTCGGTGCTCTCGGAATTGCATTCCGTCTGGCGGCGGCAAGCCGATCTGGCGAGGCGGACAGCCGACTTGCGGCATGCGCGGCAAGCCGCGGAAGACGAGATCGAACGGGATGAACAACAGACAGACGAACAGGAGGAACGCCGCCGGAAATTGCGGGCCCAGGTGGACGCGTTGCGCAAATTGATGGACGAGCTGGGATTGGCCGAAATTTCCGGACGCATCGAGGCGCTGAAACAGGAGCGGGAACGGCTGCAGCGGGAACGGAAGACGGCGGCCGCGAAGCTGGCGGAAGCCGCCGAGGCGGCGGCCAGAGCCGGTGCAAGCGTGGAACATGTGCAAGAGCGGGAAGCCGAGTGCCGGCGGCTGTTGGAAGACGCGCTGGAGCGCTGGCGGCGCGAGATCGGCAGGCGGCTTGTTGACGATTGGCGGGAAGCCGCCGCGGAAGCCGCATCCGCGAACGCGGAGCGGGCGGCCGAGCTGGCTGTCGCGATCCGGCAGCGCTACGACGGGGCGTTCTCCGGCAGAAACGCGGACACGGTCAAGAACACGCTGCTCGAGCAGTTCAACGAAGTGCGGAGCGTTCTGACCGATTACGTGCTGGAGCTCGACATCGAGGAAGACACGGGGCGTATCGCGCTGGCGTCGAAAAGGGATCGCGCGCATCCGCAGCCGCCTTCCAAATTGCTCGAAGAGCTGAGGCGTGACGAGGAGCAGCAGAGCGCGCTGCTCAGTGAGAAAGATCGCGAGCTGTATGAAGAAATCATTCTGCGCAGCGTCGGCAAGGCGATCCGCCAGCGCATCCATCGCGCGGAGAACTGGGTAGACCGCATGAACCGCCTGATGGAGGAACGCAACACGTCCAGCGGATTGCGGCTTAAGCTGGAATGGAAAGAGAAAGCCGCGGCGAACGAACAACAGATGGATACCGCGCTGCTCGTCGAGCTGCTGAAGCGGGACGCGCACCGGCTGCGCGAGGATGAGATTGACGCCATGATCCGCCACTTCCGGTCGCAGATCGGCTACGCGAAGCAGAACGCCCTGAGCGAGAAGGAGTCGCTGCGCAAACATCTGTACGAAGTGCTGGATTATCGCAACTGGTTCCAGTTCGAACTGAAGTACCGCAAAGGGGAGCAGAACGGGTACCGGCCGCTCACCGATTCGCGGTTCAATGTATTGAGCGGCGGCGAGAAGGCGATGGCGATGTACATCCCGCTGTTCGCCGCGGCCTGGTCGAGATATTCCGACGCCCGTCCCGACGCGCCTCGGATTATCTCGCTGGACGAGGCGTTCGCGGGTGTCGACGAGGAGAACATGCGCGACATGTTCCAGTTGCTCACCGAAATGGGCTTCGACTACATGATGACGTCGCAGGTGCTCTGGGGCTGCTACGACACGGTGCCCCGGCTGGCCATCTATGAAATCCACCGCCCGAAGGACGCCGATTTCATCACGCTGTTCCGCTATCGCTGGAACGGTCGCGTCAAGGAATATGTGCCGGATGAGGCGGATGCGTCATGAGGACGGGCGCGGCGGAAGTTGATCGTCTGCGGCGGGCGGCGCAATATTTCGGCCGACCCGCCTTCCGGCGCATGCTGGCCGCCGTCTGGCGGAAGTACGAATCGCTCGGGCGGATCGGCGGCAAGGCGGTCGTGCCGGATCTGTCGCCGGACGAGAGTGAAGCGATCGGCGCGTTTTTCGGCTGGAACCTGAGACCCGGGGGTACGGCCGAGATTCCGCTCGCCTTGTTCGAGGCGGAGCTTCGGGATTCGGCGTTCGCAATCGGCTTGCAAGAATTGCATCAGGTTCTGGAAGGCAAGCCGCTGCTGCCCAAGAGCGAGCGGCGGCAGATCGTGGACGCAGCGTGGAGGCGGTTTCTGCGGGAGGCGCGGGATTCGGCCGGACGGGAGTTGTCCGCGGCTGCCGCCGGATGGCTGTCCCGGCTGGAACAGGCTCAAGGGGCCGGACTGCCCGCGTTGCGGGAACTGTATAAGACCGATCCGGAGCAGGCATTGTCGTCGCTTCTCGTTGTCGTGCGCGCGCTGAATTTCCTGTTCGCGGGCACGGAGCGCGTCGCGGAACGGCCGGTTCGGCTGCCGGTTCTGGCTGTCCGGGTCAGCGGAGACGCCCACGCGCTGGACATCGACCGTCCGGCTGGCCGGATGCTGCTGGCAGCGCTGCGGGAACTGTCCGACATGGAAGACGGAATCGCCGCGCCGGGCGGCGACGAGGCGGTCTGGAGAGAGGGAAGCGGGGCTCCGCGGGAAGATGAGGACGGCTCCGGGACGTTGAAGCTGCGGGAACTGTACCGCCGCTTCGGCATCCTGGATGACGACCTTTCCTCGATCGTTCATTGGTACGTGCCGGTTCCGTATGAACCGGCGATGCCGCGGGTATGGACGTTGCGGCAAGTGGAGGCGGCCGAACGGGTGCCGCGCTGCTCCGCTATCTATGTCGTCGAGAATCCCGCCGTGTTTTCCACAATTGTGGATGCGGCCGGGCCGGGGGAAGCGGGCGGCGAAGCTCCGGCGTTGGTCTGCACGAGCGGACCGGCCAGCGCGGCGGCGATCCGCTGGATGCAGCGGACGCTGGAGAGCTCGGGAGAAGGATGCAAGCTTTTTTATTCCGGAGATTTCGATGTCAAGGGGCTGTCCATGGCCCGAACTTTGGCCGGATTGTTCCCGACGCGGTTTGTGCCGTGGCGGTTCGACAGCAAGACCTACCTGGAGGCGACCGGATCTTTGCCTGGCCCGGCATTCGACGACAGCGAACTTGCGAGATTGGAGAACATGGAGGCGGAATGGGATCCGTCGTTGTGCGCCGTGATGCGGGAAACAGGTCGGAAGCTTCATCAGGAGGCGTTTGTGGAAGTGCTGGTTCGGGATTTTCGCAATGCAGGCGGGTGTGGTTGAAGTCGCATCCCGCTTATTTTGTTTCTGGACGATCGAACGAAATGATGTAAAAATGTGGATGTCTCTTGAGAAAACGATCGCGGCACGGGGGCATTCGCCATTGTGATCCGAAAACGGGCGGGCTTGATCCTCATACTCTCCCGGGCCGTTCGATTTGGACAGTCTGTACGAGCCGTCCGCCAATCCGCAATCGGGGACGATTCCGGCATATGAACGGTTGTTGGATTCGCTTCCCGAGTCTTTCAGGAGCGCCTTGTTCAGCGCCGGGTCAACGGAGATCGACAAGGCCATCCATGGAGAGCGGTCGATGGAAGAAGCGCTGATCCGGATCGAGCAGGCCGCCACCGAGGCATGGCCGTCGTCATGGGCGAATGGATGCCGCGGCCGAAAACGAAGAGAGGAGTGTCCCGATTGATGATCGCCAAAACCTTTTCCGCCATTCTGTCCGCCATCACCTTGTCGGCGATCTTTACTATCCATGAAAAAAACATGTTTGACAACGATTCGGACTACTCATTCGAGTTTTTGTTCGGCATGGGAAGCATGGTCCTTGCCGCCTTCTATCTCCTTGCCGGCATTCCGCTGTCCGTTTTGGCGGATCGGATCGCCTGTCGCAGCAGACAACGGTTTGCATCGCGGGCGGGGCTCCATTTCATCCTGGGCGCCGGGTTCGGCTTGCTGTTTTTTCTTGTCAGAGACGGGTTTTCCGGGATCGGTTCGTTCGGCATCGGCAACATGATCGGCGCGCTCCTGCTGTTCGGAATTTCCGGCATCGTATTCGCGATCTATGAATATTTAACCGAACGAATCTTTAATCTGCTGAAGCGTTGACCGGGCGAAAAAAAGGATTGCAATCCGCCACGAAAGCGCTTATACTGAACTTAAACGTTTAATAAGAAATCGCACCCGCCACAGCATGACAGCGCAGAGAAAAGCGGGAACAAATGCGAAAACGAACCATGCCGCTGCGAAAACACTGCGAAAACACTGCGAAAACACTGCGAAAACACTGCGAAAACACTGCGAAAACACTGCGAAAACACTGCGAAAACACTGCGAAAACACGGGGAGAGGTCCAGGTTATCGCGCATCACGCCCCTGTTTCCCGCATATTTTTTTCATATCATAGTTAAACGATTAACATAAAGGAGTCATGACCTTGAAACGAAGAACGACGATCAAAGACGTGGCCAGACACGCCGGCGTCTCCACCGCGGCGGTGTCGTACGTGCTCAACGGCAAGGAGAACCGGGTTTCGCCCGATACGGTCGGGAAGATCCGCGAAGCGATCCGGGAGCTCAACTACATTCCGGACTACTCGGCCAGGAGCCTGGTGAAAAATTCGTCCAAGCTGATCGGCGTCATCATTCCGCAGACCGAGGACAGCAAGCAGCTCATTCTTGAAAACCCTTTCTACAGCGAAATGGTGAGCAACATCGAATCGAAGCTGCGCGAGCACGGGTACCACCTCATTCTGTCCGGCGTCGACAAGGGCAAAAGCTATCTGGACATCTCGGTGCAGCGCAATCTGGACGGCGCGATTATCATGGGCATCTATCCCGAACAGTTCTACGCGGAGCTGAAGGAAGTGAAAATTCCGATCGTGCTGATCGACAGCTACATCAACGACACCTATTTCAGCAAGGTCGGCATCGACGACGAGCAGGGCGGCTATCTGGCCACCCGGTACTTGATCGACCGCGGGCACCGCAATATTGCACTTG
>Ga0310837_100228_pt1 | contig 53392 bp, 40 predicted proteins | sample SM_ome_5_FD_201315 | JGI IMG/M metagenome (GOLD analysis project Ga0310837, IMG submission 201315) | Sorghum-adapted microbial communities enriched on stacked mutant (SM) sorghum from Joint BioEnergy Institute, Emeryville, California... ...
TTGGAGTATAACCGCATCCGTATCCATTCGTCGATCGGTTATCTGACTCCGTATTTGTACGAAAAAAGGTACTATGAGCAACTCCAGGCAGGATAAAAGTTGTGTCCACTTTCTTGACAGTGATCCAATCCGCTCAAGCCAAGCGCCGGTAACGCCAATCGCCCAGTGACGCCGACTCGCTCCTGATTCGCTCCTTATCCGCAGCGCTGGCGATGGCAGAACCAACAAAGTTTACTAGCCCTCGTAACGATGACAGACCATGCAACGCAGACGGTCCTTGTAACGCTGACGATGTGAGCGCTGACGGCCCTCGTAACGCTGACACACTCCTTCGCGCCGATAGGACTGCGCAAAGCTGACGGTCCTCGCCAACCGGCAAACTTAACGGACACAGGAGATGTTATAATAAGGAAACGGCACCATTTTAGACTTGCAATCGGACACGAGAGACCTTATTCGCCGGAATCCGGGAGGAAAAGCGCCCGTTCGGATCAAATAAAGGCTCTGAGGTCCGATAAACCGGGTAAAAGCGGCTTTTTCCGGAAAATAACGTTCGTACGGTCCGAAACATGAAACGTTGCGCACTTTCTTGCCTTCGAATCCGTCCGCATCGTTCAATTTAGAACTTGGCAAAAAATCGTATCCGCAAAGCAACCTAGCCCGCAATCCCTGTCGCTCAGTACTCGCCATTTCCGCTGCCTAACACCGATATCCCTTCCACTCAGTACTCGCCATTTCTGTCACCTAACGCCGCTATCCCTTCCGCTCAGAACTCCACATACCGCTGCCTAACGCCGATATCCCTTTCGCTCAGAGCTCCCCGTCAAACACAGACGGTATCTTCGCTTTGGAAAAACCGGAGCCATTCTGAACCAATGGGATACCGAAGCTACACCGCGAACACACGAAAGTTCCTGAGCCAGCGGGATACCGAAGCTACACCGCGAATACACGAAAGTTCCTGAGCCAGCGGGATACCGAAGCTACACCGCGAATACACGAAAGTTCCTGAGCCAGCGGGATACCGAAGCTACACCGCGAGCACACGAAAGTTCCTGAACCAATGGGATACCGAAGCTATACCGCGAACACACGCAAGTCCCTGAACCAATGGGATACCGAAGCTACACCGCGAAAATACGACTGAACTCCCCACGGCCCTACACCGAACATTTATACATTCCGGAAAAAAGCCGCCTCCCTTGTCGCAAACGGACAAGAGAGACGGCTTCATCAAGATGCCGATGACGAGCCGGGAGCCGGCGCTTCCCCCGTCATCCGCTCGCCGCTAAAAGCGCGGAGCGGATGGATAATAGGCGGGCCGGATCACGCCCGCACCTCCGTCAAGCGGAAGGTGACGCTGCGGAAATCGCCCTCCAGATCGGGAATCGGCAAGCCCGCGTACATGAGCTCGTCGCCTCCGTATACCCGGTCCGTGCCGCGCAGGGCGTACGTTTTATCGGGATCCAGACCCTTGAAGCGCAAGCGGGTGAGCGGGCCGTTGGGAACGGCAAGCGTGCGCACGAACACCGCATACGCCTCGGATTTATCTTCGGACACGAACTGCCATGCGGTGTCGTTGCCCTCGAACGGGCTGAGCAGGCGGTAGAAATCGCCCTGCTGCACCAGTCTGCGAATCGCTTTGTATTCGGCGACTTGCTCCCGGACTTCGGCCTTTTCCTCCTCGCTGAGCTTGGACAGATCGAGCTCGTAGCCGAAGTTGCCGGACATGGCGACATGGCCCCGCGTCTTGAGCGACGTGATGCGGTGAACCTGATGGTTCGGAACCGCGGAGACGTGGCTGCCCATCGCGCTGACCGGATAGACGAGGCTCGTCCCGTACTGGATTTTGAGCCGCTCGATCGCATCCGTGTCGTCGCTTGTCCACGTCTGCGGCATGTAATAGAGCATGCCCGGGTCGAAGCGGCCGCCGCCGCCGGCGCAGCTTTCGAACAGAATGTTCGGAAACGCCGACGTAATCCGCTCGAGCAGCTCGTACAGCCCAAGCATGTAGCGGTGCGCCGTCTCGCGCTGCCGCTCCGGCGGAAGCGCGGCCGAGCCGATCTCCGTCATGTTGCGGTTCATGTCCCACTTGACGTACGCGATCGGCACGCTGGAGAAGATTGCCGCCAGCTGCTCGTAAATCGCATCGCGCACATCCTGGCGGGAATAATCCAGCACAAGCTGCATGCGTCCCGTTGTCCGCCGGCGGTCCGGCACATGCAGGCACCAGTCCGGATGGGCGCGGTACAGTTCGCTGTCCGGCGAGATCATCTCCGGCTCGACCCACAGGCCGAACTGCAAGCCCTGCTCGTTGACTTTGGCCGCAAGCCCCTCAAGACCGCCCGGCAGCTTCTCCCTGTTGACGAACCAATCCCCCAAGGAGCGCTTGTCGTCGTTGCGCCGGCCGAACCAGCCGTCGTCCAGCACGAACAGTTCGATCCCGAGCTCCTTGGCCGCATGGACGATTCGCATCAGCTTCTCCTCGTCAAAGTCGAAATACGTGGCCTCCCAGTTGTTGATCAGGATCGGCCGCTCCTTATCCCGGTAGACGCCGCGGCACAGGCGGGTGCGGTACAATTTATGATACGTGCGGGACATACCCCCCAGGCCTTCATGCGAATAGACAAGCACAGCCTCCGGCGTTTGGAGCGATTCTCCCGCTTCCAGGAGCCATTCGAAATCGAACGGATTCAGGCCGATGGAGACGCGGGTGGACGCGAACTGGTCGACTTCCGCCTGCGCCAGGAAGCTGCCGCTGTACACCAGGCTGAATCCGTATACCTCGCCCTGATCCTCGGTCGCGTCCGGAGAGACGACGGCGAGAAACGGATTGTGCTGGTGGCTGCTCGCGCCCCGGCGGCTCTCGATCGCCTGAACGCCCGGCATCAGCGCCCGGCGCGCAATGTGCCGCTCGCGCGTCCAGCTTCCCCACAAATGCACCGCGTCGAAATCGGCGCGGGGAAAGTCCACGCTGGCGCTCAACAAGCGCAGCACGCGGACCGGGCGGTCGCCCAAGTTCTCGATCTCCGCCGACCGCGCGATCGCGTCGTGATCGCGGAACGCCGTGTAGCGCACGATCAGCCTCAGCTTCGCGACGGCGTCCTCCAGCACGATTTCAAGCGTCTCGGCTTCGTCTTCGCTTTCCGCGTAAACCGCGGGAAGCCCCTTCAGCTTCGGCTTGCCCGGCAAAATGCGGTGCCGGACGTATTTGAATTCGCTGATCGTCGTTCCGTCCGCCAGCCGAACCTGGTACGCCGGGGAACGGAAATCGCTCGTGCCGTACCCCGGATATTCCTGCGGAAGCGTGTCGAGCGAGAAACGCTCGTCTTCGGGAAACGGATTTGGCTGAAAGGACGGCCTGAAGGTGGTCGGAATGGGGTCCTTCAGGCCCGTCGGTTTGATTTTTCGGCCCCAGTACAGATGGGCCAGGTAGCCGTCCTTCACGATCCGCATCGCATAGCTGACATTGCGGGACTGCACGTGAAACGTGCGGGTCGAAGCTTCATAAACAATCGGCAAATCGTTCACACCCTTTGGCTTAATCCTTCGCAAAAAACGCCGTCATTCTTTTTTCGCTTGTTCAAACAAGGCCAGATACTTTCCGTATCCGTTCGCTTCCAATTCCTCTTTCGGAATAAAGCGAAGCGCCGCCGAATTGATGCAATAGCGCAGTCCCGTCGGCGCCGGCCCGTCCGGAAACACGTGGCCGAGATGGGAGTCGGCCTCGCGGCTGCGCACTTCCGTGCGGATCATAAAGTGGCTGTAATCTTCCTTCTCCCGGATATTTCCCGGTTCGAGCGGCTTCGTGAAGCTGGGCCAGCCGCAGCCGGAATCGTATTTGTCCAGCGAGCTGAACAGCGGCTCTCCCGAAACGATGTCCACATAGATGCCTTCGCGGTCGTTGTCCCAATATTCGTTTTGAAAAGGAGGTTCGGTCGCATTGTTCTGGGTCACTTCGTATTGAAGCTCGGTCAGGCGCTCTCTCAGGCGTCTTTTGTCCTCATCGGTATTCCAGTGCTTGGCGATAAAATCGTCGCGGCCCGAACCTTTGCGGTACAACTTGTACCGGAGCGGATTTTTCTTGTGGTAATCCTGATGGTAGTCCTCGGCGGGGTAAAACGGCTGGGCCGGCACGATCTCCGTCACGATCGGACGGTCGAAGCGCCCGCTGGCTTCGAGCTCCCGCCTGGACGCTTCGGCGGCCTGGCGCTGCTCTTCCGTATGATAGAAGATCGCCGTCCGGTAGGAAGACCCCCGGTCGTAGAACTGCCCGCCCGCGTCCGTCGGATCGATCTGGCGCCAGAACAGGCTGAGCAGCTTCTCGTACGGCATCAGCTCGGGATCGTAGGTAATCTGCACCGCTTCCGCATGGCCGGTCGTTTCGGAGCATACCTCCTCGTAAGTCGGATTGGGCACGTGCCCTCCCGTATAGCCCGACACCACCCGGATGACGCCCGGCAGCTCTTCAAAAGGCGACACCATGCACCAGAAGCAGCCTCCGGCGAACGTGGCCAATTCAAACCGTTGTTCCTGCGGGTTCTTCTCGCTCATGTTCGATAACCTCCTTCTAATCGTTTTCCCGTTACCTTACATTGTAGCAGAGAATGGACCCGGATTCATGATTCGAAGCCGTTCGGGAAAACTAGCGGCAATCCGGACCGCAAAAGGAGGGATACCATTGTCCAAACAGCAGGGGCACCGCGTCAAAAACACCCAGACCAAAACGTCCGACAAAAAAGGCAACAGCTCCGGCAACAACCACTGAATCGCGAACGCGAAAAAACGCGAACGCCAAAAACCCCGGCCGCAGGCGCGGTCCGGGGTTTTTGTGGGCCCGAAAAGGCATGAACGCAATCCTCTTGAAAAAATTGGGCGTTTCTTCTGCTTCCCAAACGGGTAATGGGTTCGGAACCCGCAGCGAGTCAACCTAGGGCTTTAAATTACGACTTCAACGCTTTCCAGCCGCGGTAATCGTGAACGGCCAGCCCTTTGAACGAGCCGTACTCCGCCAGCAGGGAGCCCGCTTGCGCGAGCTGTTCGTCCATGGCGGCCAAGCCTTTCGTATAGAAGGAAATGTTCGCGCCTTCGCTGCTCGCTTTGGTTTCTACCGCGATCGTCGCCGGCACGCCGAGCCCGGCCGCTTCGGTCAAGCCGGGGATCGCCGCATTCACGATCGCCTGCGCCGTATTGCGGTAGGCCAAAATCGTCACGGCGTCGAACTGCCGGATCATCCAGCGGCCGAGCGGCTCCGTGCCGTCCGCCGAGCTGTAATTGCCCAGCCAGAAAGGCAAATCCGCCTCGACCTTCAAGCCCATATCGGAAGCGCGCCGCACGATGTGGGAGACATTTTGCTGCCACTGCGCGACATGCGCCGCATCTTCGATATTCCAGAACGAACTCGCGTACGGCTCGATGTCGACATGGATGCCGGAGAATTTTTCCTCCTGCGCGGCTTTGGCCTGATACGCCTCGACCCAGTTCAGGAACGCGTCGATTCCCGGGCGGCCGCTTTCAAGCCCCCAAGACGCCCGGCCGTCGAGAGCCTGAACTTCGATTCCCTTTTCTCCGGCGGCGCGGATAAAGCGTTTGTACGCATCGGGCTTGACGTCCCGGTTGATTTGCAAATACACGGCGTTGACGCCGCTTGCGACCATAAAATCGAGGATGCCTTCGGCGTCCGTCTGAATCTGCGGCGTGTCCCAGAACCAGGTGGCCTTGACCGAAGGCGAAGCCGCCCGCGCCGGAAGCGAATGGGCGCCGATTCCGACGGCGATGGCGACAACAAGCAGGAAAGAGATTCGTCCTATGAAGCTGCGCAATGTTTCATCGTCCTTTCCATGGATGTCGTAATTTAAAGTATAATGAATAAACCAAATACAATTGAAGAAAGGCAGATTCATGCGAAAAAGGTACTTCTATGCGTTAGCTGTCTTAACGTCGACCGTATTGCTGATTGCCGGCCTCGTGCATTGGTGCGGACAGGCGTCCGACGGCGTAAACCGCAGCCACGCGACCTGGGTCTGGGACCTGAACGCGCTGCTCGACGGCAGCGGAGGCAGCCCGGATGACGTCGTAGCGTTTCTGCGGGAACGCGAGGTCAAATACGTTTATTTGCATACCGACGACAACATGACGCGGGGCGAGACGAACGACCGGTTCCGCTCCTTCATCCGGAAAGCCGGTCAAGCCGGCATCGAGGTTCATGCGCTCGGCGGCGAGCGCGATTGGGTGCTGCCGGACAAGCGCTCGCGGCTTCACGACTTTCTGGCCCGCGTCGCCGAATACAACGACTCGGCGCAGCCGGAGGAAAGGTTTACGGGAATCCACCTGGATGTGGAACCCTACCTGCTGAAGCAATGGAAGACCGATCCGGAATCCGTCGTCCGGCATTGGATCGGGATGATGGACGAATTTACGTCCTTTGCCCGCATGCGCGGGCTTGAGACCGGCGTCGATCTTCCGTTCTGGCTCGACCGCGTCCCGGCCTCTGCCGAAGACGGCGAGGCGGTTACGCTGGATCGGTGGATGATGTCCGCCGTCGATTCGGTCGCGCTCATGTCCTATCGGGACCAAGCGGGAGGCAACAACGGCGTCCTGGCGCTGGTTCAGGACGAAATGGACCATGCGCGGGCCGCGGGCCGGACCGTATGGGTCGGCCTCAACGTCGCCCCCGACAGCGACAACATCCTGACCTTCCGCGAGGAGGGAAACGGAAGCTTCCGCCGGGTCGCAGACCGCATTCGCCGGAAATACGGCGATTCTCCCGCCTTCGGCGGCATCGCCGTGCACGATTTGGCGAATTGGATGCGGATAGACCCGCCGTCGGAGTAAACCCGCCCGGGCGCATGGCGCGGGGTCCCGCCGCGGCGGACCTCGGGGGAGCGGCGCTCCGGGCAAGCGCTTGGCCGGCCGGCGCCGCTGCCGGCCGAACGCGGCACCCGCCGGACGCATGCGCAAAAGAACCGCCAAACCCGCTGCACAAAGGGGTTGGCGGTTCTTTTGCGCGCTATGCGCCTTCGCGCGCAAGGGCCGGCCTCGCGCCGCTTCAGCCGGCGGGAGGATGCGCGGCCGCAAGCTGCGGCTCTGCCACGGGCGCGCCCAGCCGGTGGATATGCGGATAATTAAAGTCTTTCAGCGCATTGCGCGTATCGACGATCGGCACGCCGAGGGCGGCCAGTTCGCCATAGGCGAACGCGTCGTGATCGGTAATGAGCACGAAGCAGTCGTAAGCGCGGAACTTCTCCGGATTGTAGGCGACCGAATGGACCGTTTCGCCCGTCTTATCCTTAAACGACGTCGCGTGGGGATCGTAATAGTCCACGATGGCGCCGCCTTTTCGGAACAGCTCGTACACTTCCAGCCCCGGCGATTCGCGCAAATCGTCCACGTTGGGCTTATAAGCCATGCCGAGAATCAAGATTTTCGAATTGCGCAACGATTTGGCGTCGCGGTTCAGGATGGCGGCCGTCTTGTTGACCACGAAATAGGGCATATTCGAGTTGACCGATTGGGCCAGCTCGATAAAGCTGCTGTAGAAACGGTAGCCTTTGGCTTTCCAGGACAAGTACATCGGATCGAGCGGGATGCAGTGCCCGCCGATGCCCGGTCCCGGATAAAACGGCATGAAGCCGAACGGCTTGGTGCTGGCCGCCTTGATCACTTCCCAAATGTCGATGGACATCCGCTCGCACATCATCGCCATCTCGTTAATGAAGGCGATGTTGACGCTGCGGAACGTGTTCTCCAGCAGCTTGGACATTTCCGCCACCTTGGGCGAGGATACGGGAACGACGGTCTCGACGATATTCTCGTACAGCAGCACGCCGAGCTTCGAGCATTCGGGCGTCGTGCCGCCCAGCACCTTGGGCGTATTGTAGGTCGCGTATTTCTCGTTGGACGGGTCGACCCTCTCCGGCGAAAAGCAGAGGAAATAGTCACGGCCGACCTTAAGTCCCATCCGGTTCAGCTCGAACTCGATCAGTTCCTCGGTCGTGCCCGGATACGTCGTGCTCTCAAGGATGATCAGCAGCCCTTTGCGCATATGCTGCTTGATCCGGTCGACCACGTACACGATATAGGAGGTATCGGGGTCCTGGTTGGCGCTGAGCGGCGTCGGCACGCAAATGGATACAGCGTCAAGCTCGGACAAAACGGAATAATCCGTCGTCGGATGGAAACGGCCGCTTTCCAGCGCTTCGCGCAGCTTGGCGTCCGGCACGTCCTTGACGTAGGAGTCGCCCCGGCGAAGCCGTTCCACTTTGTTTTCGTCCACGTCGATGCCGTACACCGTAAACCCTTGGCGGGTCATCTCCATGGCCAGCGGCAAGCCGACATAGCCGAGCCCGACGACGCCGAGCTTGGCCTGCTTGGTTTCGATCGCCCGATATAGGCGTTTGTAGTTTGCGTTCATTATGCATTCCTCCTTTGTTAAAGCAGACGTTCGATTCTTGCTTCCAGATCGGCCGGGGAGAAGGGCTTTGTGACGTAATCGTCGACGCCGAGCTCAAAGCATTTCCGCTTCGCTTCCTCCACCCGGTTGTCGGTAAACACGACGATTTTGCTTCCGGCGTCCGGGTCCTCCCCGCGCAGCCGGGTGAGCAGATGATAGCCGTCGATGCCCGAAAGGTTCAGGTCCGTCACGACGACGTCCGGCTTCTCCCGGCGGAACAGATCGAGCCCCTGACGGCCGTCGCGCGCGGCCAGCACGCGGTAGCCCTTCATTTTGAGCCGAAGCTGCAAATAGCCGCGAACTTCCTCGTCCCCGTCAACCAGCAGTACGGATTGGCTTTCGGTTGCCGCTTTTCGCTCGTGGAACAACACGATTTCCTCCGTGGCCGGCAGCTGCTCGAACAGCTCCACCACCTCTTCGAACCATTGCGGATTCCGTTCCGCGCGATCTTTCACGCGGGCCAGCATGACGGCGTATTCGCCGTCCGCGATGTTCTTCAGCAGACCTTTGACCATCAGCGCCAAATAATGCGTCTCGCTCCAAGGGGAATCGAACAGCAGAAAAGCGGCTTGCCGGCCGGCCGGATCGGCCAGCACCTCCGCCGGCAATCGCCTTTCGGTCTCGATCAGCCCGCGAACGGCCTCCAGCATCTCGTCGTAGGCGTGAACGCTGCGGACAAGCAAAATGCCGCAGGAAACGGGCTTCTTCGGATCCCCGAACCAGAATTTTTCCAGCACGGCCTGGTACATCCGGTCATTCAGTTTGCGCACGGCCGAAACGTTGTTCACTATGCTTCTCCTCCTGTCGTCACCGTCGATGGTTTGCCAATCGGCTCTTGATTCCAGCTTTGCCTTGTCATCACCCCCCATGAATTGTTCTTGCGCAGAAATTCAATGTGGCCCTGCAGCCTCCAAAGGACGCCGAGCTGGTAATAGCCCAAAAACATAAGCGCCGCGAAGCCGACCATTTTGAGCGTATCCCGCATGCGCGGATAACGCCGGAACGCCAGCTCTTCCAGCAGCAGCGAACCTACGGCCAGCAGATAGCCGTTCAGAAAATTGATCGCTGCGAACGTAAGCAAAATCGGCCAGTGTGTCATGTCCATCGCGACATACCCGATCAGCGCGAGCAGGCCGGTCAGCTTAAAATACGGGTTCAGCGTTTCGAACAGCACGTTGTACGGAACCGTCAGCAGCCCGAACACCTTGTACTTCGGATTGAGAAACAAGTCCCGGTTCTCCAGCATGTTCTTCAGGTTGCCGCGTCCCCAACGCTTGCGCTGGCTGCTCAGGATCCGGTACGTGTCCGGCGCCTGGGTCCAGCAGACGGCGTCCGGGCAGTAGGCGACGCGGTACGGCAGCTTGTTTTTCAGCATGTAGCGATGAAGCTTGATGATAATGTTCATGTCTTCGCCGGGATAGCCTTCCCGGTAGCCGCCGACCTTGACGACGTAATCCTTGCGGAACATCCCGAACGCGCCGGATACGATGATGAGCCCGTTGATATGGCTCCAGCCGATCCGGCCGCCGAGGAATGCTTTCAAATACTCCAACGTTTGAAACATGGGCCAAATTTTGCGGGGAAGGCGGACGTCCTTAACGTCTCCGTCGCGAATGACGCAGCCGTTGGCGATACGGACGTTGCCGCCGATCGCCACCGTCTCTGCCGGGTTTTCCATATACACCCGCGCCATGCGGATCAGCGCGTCCTTCTCCAGCAGGGAGTCGGCGTCGATGGAGCAAATCAGCGGATAGTGCGACAGATTGATGCCCGCGTTCAGCGAATCGGCCTTGCCCCCGTTGTTCTTGTCCACAACGTAGAGATTCGGATGAGCGGGATTGTAATAAACCGCCTTGATCTTCGTGCTGTCGATCGCGTAATGAACCGTTTCGTCGGTTTTGGGCTTCAGCTCGAATGCGTCGATCAGAACTTGAAGCGTGTTGTCCTTGGAGCCGTCGTTGATGACGATGACTTCGTAAGTGTGATAGTTCAGCGTCAGCAGGGATTTGACGTTTTCGATAATAGTCAGTTCCTCGTTGTAGGCGGGAACGAGCAGCGAAACCGGCGGCGCGTGAGCCGATCCGGACAGCGACTGGAAGCGGGAGTAAACCGCCCCTTTGATCATGCTGTAAATGCCCCGATAGGACAAAAACATCAACGTAAAATAAATCAGGCTCACCGCCATCACATAGTACATGATGACCGTGCCGTAACCGAGCAAAAGCTCTCTCATTCCCTAACCTCCTTACGTTTTTGCGCAGCAAAAACTCTCCGGAAGCATTCGCTCAGTTTTCGTTCGCCAATTCTGTTTTTCGTTCGAAAAAGGCTGCGCTCGCAGCGAACCGCTTGGCGGATTCCGAACCTCTTTCCGCCTCTTCGCCGGCAGAAGGGTCCCCGCCGAACCGCTCGCGCAGGACGGCCCGGGCCGCTTCGGCGGCAGGCCCGTCTTCGCCCTCGGCGGCCGCCAGGCGCAATGCGGCAAGGCCCGCTTCGCCTTGCCGGGCGAGGCTTTTGGCGCTATGGTAGCGCACATGCCATTCTTCGTCGTTCAGCGCCACCCGCAGCGCCGCGATCGTTCCGGAAGCGTCGACGCGGCCAAGCGCTTCGGCAGCCATGGCGCGCACCTCCCCGTCCCGGTGAAAGAGCAGCGCCTCGAGCCGCTCCGGCGAAACGTCCGAACCGGGTTGCGTCAGCAGCTTCGCCGCTTGGAGGCGAACCTCTTTCCGTTTGAAGACTGTCAATTCGTACAGCCGGTCCTCGCTCCCCTCGATCGTCCGCTGCTTCATGGCCGCGAGCGCCAGCAAAATCTTTCCTTCGTCCTCGCTGGCGAGAAATTCGGCAAGCATCGGCGCGTAATCCAGCTCCGATTCCTGCAAAATATCGGCGGCAAGCTCGTACGAGTCCGGCTTGCCGGCCAGAAGCTTCAGCGTCATCTCGCGCAGCTCGCCTGGGCGGGCGGCGCTCTTGGCGATGGCGCGGGCGACGATGAAGGAAAGCGGCCCCGGCTTGACCGCCTCCAGCAGCTTCAGCATGGCGGGAACGCCCCGATGGGCGCGCATGCCGCCGAGCCGGTACGCGGCGTCGAGCCGCACCCACTCGAACGGGCTTTCGATCCGGGCCAGCTGGCGGTCGACAAAGCCCATCTCCTCGCAAAGCGAAATCAGTTTCGCCTGCTGCTTGCCTTTGAGCCGGTCGATCCAGAAGAGCAGCCGGTCCAACAGGACGCCGCTTTCCGCGGCGGACGGCGGCTCCGGCGGCGGATGCAGCTTCCCGTCGCCGTCCAGATTCGCCAGCAAATACGTGAACCAGTCTTCATATTTCGCGCTTACCTGCTCGGCAAGCTTTCGTTTTCTTATATTCGAATATTTGAGCGTAAACAAAACGGCCAGTCCGGCGGCGATCAGCGCCGTCACGGCAACGATGTAATAATGGGCGATCTGCAAATTGGAATACACGCCTCAGCCTCCCGTCTTCGGCTTGCCGCCGATTTCGCGGTACACTTCTTGCATCATGTAATAGCCGATCTTCAGGCGCTCCGTGTACCGAACCGTATCCCAGCCTTTCCAGACGTAGGGCCGGATCCGGGATACCGGGTACGCCGTTTCGCCTTCGGCTTCCAATCCGGCGACCTTTTGCGTCTTGCGGTCGACTATCCAGGGCACGAACCGGATGCCGTCAATCTTCTTCGTTTTGAACGCCTTGTCCGGCATATCGTAGCTGACCGCCTGCAGCGAGCTCGGATCGGCGATGCCCAGCAGCATCCACGGCACGCGCAGCTCGATAAAGCCGTCCCGGTATTGCCACATGGCGAGCGAATCGAACGATGCCGAAGCCGGATTGTTCGTTCCGCGCCTCAGGCCGCCGACGGCGACGTTCTCGTAAGGATGGGCGGTCCGCGTATCCGGCGGCTCCATCTTCAGGCTGAGCGGAAGATGCCAGTCGTTGAACAAGCCGGAGTCGTCCTTCAGCTCCGCGGCGGACATGTCGATCATGCCGTAGACGTAGCCGTACAGCCGCTTCTCCATATCGTAATTGGCGGCGATCCGCACGCCCGTCTCCTTGTCGCGGCCGATCGTAATGAGCGTCTCCAGCCCTTCGTCCAGCTTCTTGCCCGGCAGCTCTTTGCCGTGGCGGTTGCCCCCGGGAAGCGTGTCCGCGCCGATGTAGACGATCTCCTTGCCGGGGTCGAAATTGTGGTCGAGCTGAATCGCCAGGTACACGTACGCTTCGTCGTGCGCCGCCCAGATCGACTCGATTCCGGGCACGTTCGCGTCGAGCGCGGTTTTTTCCGAATCGTCCAGCTTGTCCCAATCCCGGCGTTCGCCGTCGATGCGCAGCTTGTCCTCTTTCCCGGGAAACATGCCGAGCAGCCCGAACTGCTTCTCGTTCGTCAACACGTTGAGCCAATAGGCGCGGCGGTCTGCGGGCAGCTCCATCGGCATCGTGTTCCACGTTTTCTTGAACCATTCGTCCTGCCACATGAACAGGAGCGCCCCGGCATACCCTTCCCCGTGAATGAGTTTCGTCAGATCGGCATCGATCCGGCCCTGCTCCAATTCGTTATGGCCTCCTTGGGAACGGCCGAGCGGACCGGCATGGGAGACGCCGGCCGAAGAGGGCACCCCGTATTCCGTCACCATCAGCGGCATGCCCTTGTGATAGGCTTTGAGCTCCTTCAGGTAAGCCAGGTACGTGTCCGTTTTCCCGTCCTTGTCGCTCAGGCGGAAAAAGTCCGGGTAATACGGATACACGTGGTACGAAGCGAAATATCCCGCGCGCCAGTTCTTCGGCCGCACATGCGTGGCGTCCACGCTGACCAGGTCTTCGGTAAACAGCGGTTCTTCCGGATGGCTCAGCACGTCCGTCGTCACCCAGTTGGTGAACGTCATCGGATGCTGCCAGCCGTAGGCGCTCTCCGTTGCGGCCGCATGATCGAGCATCCGGGCCAACCACGCTTCGAACGGAGCGGCGCCGGCGGCCGCGGAGAAATATTTGCCGTCGTATGCCTTCTTGTCCGCATGAAGCTTGTTCGTATTCGCGACCATTTCCGGGTCCCATTCGGTGCCGATGCTCCAGGCGAGCAAATACGGCCCCGCGTTCGCCGTGTAGCGTCCCGAGCTTTTGCCCCGCGACTGCGGCTCTTCCAAATCGCCGTATACGGCTTTGACGTCGTTTTCGATCTCCTGCAGGAAGGCCGCCGTAATTTCTTTGTCGTAGGCGTCCCGCTTCTCGATCAGTTGCTCCTCCGGAGACCAGATGCCCTGGATGAAATAAAGCGGGTCGTCCGGATGCTTCTCGTTGTAGTCGACCAGGCTCGAATAGAAAACGGGCGGATGGCGGGTGTACACCCGTATCGCGTTGGCGCCCATTTCCTTGATCTCCGCAAACCACCGCATATAATCGTCGCGCGTAATCGGAAACTCGCCGGGGAAGTGTCCCGGCAGCGTCGCGCCCAGGTTGACGCCCTGCACGAACAACGGCTGCCAGGCCCCGTGCCGGTAGATCTGAATCGTCTCTCCCTTCGTGCGGAATTTCAGCTGCGTGCCGTCCTCCGCCGTCAGCCGCTCCACTTCCCTGTCCGCATAAACAAAATGACTCCACAGATAAAAACCGGACGCGCAGACGGCCGCCGCCAACAGCCCGATGCCGAGAAGCCATCTTCCGCGCCGGTTCCGGCTTCCCTTTCGTCCGGCGGCCATTATTCTACCGTCACGCTTTTCGCCAGATTGCGGGGCTTGTCCACGTCATAGCCCCGCGCAACCGAGGCGTAATAAGCGAGCAGCTGCAGCGGAATGGCGGCAAGCACCGGCATGAGCATCGGGTGGCTGTCGGGTACGGACAGCGTCCGGCCGATCCGTCCGGCCAGCCCGTCCGCCTGCGATGCCGGGACGATGCCGAGCACCTGTCCGCCCCGCGCCATCACTTCGCGGATGTTGCTGACGGTCTTCTCCGCAAGGCCGGGATCGGTCACGATCGCCACAACCGGCGTGCCTTCCTCGATCAGCGCCAGCGTCCCGTGCTTGAGCTCGCCCGCCGCGTAGGCCTCCGAATGGATATAAGACACTTCCTTCAGCTTGAGCGACGCCTCCATCGCGGCCGCGTAATCCATGCCGCGGCCGATGAAGAACAGATGCTCGCGGCTTGCGATCTCATTCGCATAGGCCTTAATCTCTTCGGCCTTGGCCAGAAGCGCTTCGGCCTGATCCGGCAGCGCCCGGATCGCCTGGATGATGGCTCCGATCTCGTCGTTGGCCATCGTCTCCCGCACGCAAGCGAGATGAAGCGCGAATGCGTAAAGCACGAGCAGCTGCGTCGTATACGCTTTGGTCGAAGCGACCGAGATTTCAGGGCCGGCCCAGGTGAACAGCACGTCGTCCGCTTCCCTGGCCGCGGTGCTGCCGACCACGTTGGTTACCGCGATCACGTGCGCGCCCTGGCGCTTCGCTTCGCGCAGCGCCGCGAGCGTATCCGCCGTCTCGCCCGATTGGCTGACGACGATGACGAGCGTGTCCGGTCCGATCAGCGGTTCGCGGTACCGGTATTCCGAGGCGACATCGGCCTCGGCGGGCAGCCGCGCCCACCGTTCGATCGCTTGCTTGCCGACCAGTCCGGCATGGTAGGCGGTGCCGCAGGCGACGACATGGACGCGGGAGATGGTTTTCAGCTTCTCCTTCGTCAGTTTCAGCTCCGGAAAGTACATCCAAGGGTAGCCGGTCAGCAGGCGGGAGCTCAGCGTATCCCGGAACGCCTGCGGCTGGTCGTGAATTTCCTTCAGCATGAAATGGTCGAACCCGGCCTTCTCGGCGACGGCCAGATCCCAGTCGACGCGGTAAGGCTCTTTCTTGATGAAGTTGCCCTCCAACGTCATCAGGCTGACGCCCTCGCGGGTCAGCACCGCCATCTCGCCGTCGTCGAGTATGTATACGTCGCGGGTATGCTCCAAAATGGCGGGGATGTCGGAGCCGATGAAGTGTTCGCCTTCGCCGATGCCGATAATCAGCGGGCTGTGCAGCCGCACCGCAACCAGCCGGTCCGGCTCGCGGGCGGACAGCACCGCCAGCGCGTAAGCGCCCCGTATCCGGCGCGTGGCCGCCTGCACGGCCCGGACGATATCGCCTTCGTAAAGCGAGGCGATCAGGTGGCAGACGACCTCCGTGTCCGTTTCGGAGACGAACTCGACGCCCTGGGCAATCAGCTCCTCCTTCAGCTCCATGTAGTTCTCGATAATGCCGTTATGAACGACGGAAATGTTGTTTTCCCTGCACGTATGCGGGTGAGAGTTGAGATCGGACGGCTTGCCGTGCGTTGCCCAACGGGTATGGCCGATGCCGACCGTGCCTTCCGGGAGCTCCTCCTGCTCAAGACGGCGCTCAAGGTCCGCGATCCGGCCTTTGGCCTTGACGACCTTCAGCCCCTGCTTGGTGCACACCGCGATTCCGGCCGAATCGTAGCCGCGGTACTCCAATTTTTTGAGACCGTTCAGCAAAATTCGCGGGGAAGCCTTGTCCCCGATGTAACCGATAATTCCGCACACATGTCATCACTCCCGGTACCCATCGTATTTCTTAAGCTTTCGACGTATTTCTTCGGCTTCGGCGTCGGTGATCGCTCTGAGTTGCTTCCGAAGCCCGCAGCTTTTCGATTGTCTGTCGTACCCTGATGTCCGTTGTCATCTGAAATCTGCTGAAATCTGTCGTTTCCGAAGTCTCCCGTATTGCGGGTCGGCTTCAGGCCGGCAGCGATGGCGGCTCCGGCTGTCCGGACTGTCCCGCCTGCCGCACACCAGTAATCATAAACCCGTTCAAAAGCGGCTTACTTGAGAATTTTTTAAGAAGCGGAGAACAAATTCTCATCTTTTGACGCCTGAAAAATAAAAATCCTTTCATTCCCAAAAACCATGCAACCGGAAACTTTTTCCTTTCTATCAGGGAAAAATCATCGCGTCGCCCCGTCGTCCGGCGCCGAAATCAGGTTAAAATTTTTTCATTTTCTTTTTAAGATTGTTTCTCATCGAAAGGATGTTCGCGGACGTTAACGGACTCAAAGACCGAAGCCGTTACGAATTTATGTACGAATACGCCCGGCGCTTCGCATAACGAAGCCGCTCGGGCGCCCCGGAACAAACAAAAACCGGCCGCCCGAACGGCGCCGGTTCGCCTTCGATCGACGGGGATCCCCCCCGTTCTTCGAAATCGTCTTTAGGAACAGGATTTGTCGAATTGACGTATGAAGCTCATGATGGAACGTCTGCCGGAAGGCCGCAAGCCGCCTTCGCCCGCCCCCGCTGCGCGGCGAGTTCCGCGTGCGCCCGAGCGCGCGCCGCAGCCGCAGCGGGGCCCCCCTGTTTCCGCGGAGGCCCGAACGCGGCGTCCCGCTTCAGGCTTCGCCGTCCTTGTCCGGGAGCGCCGGGGGACGGCGCTCTCCCCGGCCTGCCCGGCGAAGCGCGTCCCGCAACAAATACTCGATATGGCTGTTCACGCTCCGCAGCTCGTCTGCCGCCCACCGCTCCAACTCTTCGTAGAGCTTCGGATCGATGCGAAGCGGAAAATGCTTTTTGGACGCCATCGTTCCCGACGTCTCTCCTTGTCAGTACAGGCTGCCGGCATTGACGACCGGTTGGGCGGAACGGTCGGATACGATCGCGACCATCAGATTGTTCATCATCGCGGCTTTGCGCTCCTCGTCCAGTACATATCCTTCTTTTTCCAACTGCTCGATCGCGGCTTGAACCATGCCGACGGCCCCTTCCACGATGATGTGCCGCGCGGCCACGATGGCGGACGCCTGCTGCCGCTGCAGCATGGCGCCGGCGATTTCGGGCGCATAGGCGAGATGGGTCAATCGCGATTCGATCACTTCCACGCCCGCCGCCGAAAGCCGCTCCTGCAGCTCCCGCGTCAGCTCGACCGCGATAACCTCCGTATCCCCGCGCAGGGAGACGCCTTCTCCGCCGCCGTTGTCATACGGATATTTCGTCGCCACATGGCGAAGGGCCGATTCGCTTTGCGTCTCCACGAACTGCTCGTATTTGTCGACATCGAACAGCGCCTTCGCCGTATCGACGACCCGGAACACGACCACGGCCGCAATCTCCACCGGATTTCCGTCAATGTCGTTCACTTTCAGCGTGGAGCTGTTGAAGTTGCGAACCCTAAGCGACACTTTGTGCCGGATCGAGAAAGGAACGACGAAATGAATCCCGCTCTTGCGAATGGTGCCCAGATATTGGCCGAAAAACGTGACGACCGCCGCCTGATTCGGCTGAACGACCGTAATGGACGTCATCAGGACCAACGAAACAAACAGCGCGATGCAGCCCCACACCCACCATTCCTCCACAAACGCGTACACCGAAAAGCCCAATGACGCCAGCAAAATCACGAGCGCGATAAAGCCGTTCCCGCTGTAGCCTTTGACTTCTTTCATCCCCGATTCCTCCCGAAGCGTTCCTTTTGGCTTGCCGCTTGCTCGCGGCTCCATTAAATCATTTTGATATTTATATGATATCACTTTTGTATAAATATGTAAATGGTTTTGCGATGGGCGCCGGACCGCGCCTGACCGCCGTGCCCGGGCGTCGGAACCGCAGTTGCCATAACCGCAACTGCACAGCCCGTTTTCGCGCATGCCCCCGATCCAGTTGCTTTAACGGCAACTAAATCGGGCTTTCGGCTCATCCGACCGGTCGGGCGGAACCGCAGTTGCCATAACCGCAACTGCGCAGCCCGTTTTCGCGCATGCCCCCGATCCAGTTGCCTTAGCGGCAACTAAATCGGGCTTTCGGCTCATCCGACCGGTCGGGCGGAACCGCAGTTGCCATAACCGCAACTGCGCAGCCCGTTTTCGCGCATGCCCCCGATCCAGTTGCCTTAGCGGCAACTAAATCGGGCTTTCGGCTCATCCGACCGGCTCGCCGGGTGCTTCGAGAAAGGAATGAAGCCGTAAGACGAAAGCGAACCGAAAACGGAACGCGGGACACACACGCCAAAGGCGAGACCCGCTTTCCTTCCCCTGCTTATTGCCATCAACAAAAACCGCCCCACAGTCGTTTGGACAACTTGTGGGGCAGTCTATTGCCGGGCGTCTCAGGCTTGAACCGCACGCCGCCAGCCGCCGCTGGCCGATATGTCTTCGGCTCCGGCTTCCGCGTACGCCTCGCAGACGAAGCCCGGCACTTCCGTGCCGTCTTCCAGCTCCACCTTGCCGATGCCAAGCGGCGCCGGAATGGAAGCGGCGAATCCGCCGAACGAGGAAACCGGCATCTCCCAGATTTCCACCCGGATGGAAGCGCCCGGGCCGTTCCGCTTGATGAGCCCCGGCTTGGCGGGCGTCGTCGGCAGCTTCACCAGCTTGTATTTGGGCGCCGTCGCCGCCTCCTTGACGAAGACGGCCCCGCATTCGCGCATCTGCTTCTCCAGCGGGAAGCCGCGCATATGCAGACCGCATACGGCTACCTGCGTCGTCTCGCCGCCGCCCGCGGCGGGCGGCTCGACCTGCCGCCCGTCCGGCGTGCCGCCGGCGCGAGCGATGCCTTCCAGCCGCTCGCCCGTCCACGCCTGCGCGAAGCCGCGAATCAGGTCCTCGCGGTCGAACGCCGCAAACGCGGTAATCCCGAACGGCGTATCGGTCTCCGCTTCCCCGGCCGGCAGCGCAACGGCGCACAGATCGAGCAGGTTGCAGTGGTTCGTGTAGCGCCCCATCTCCCGGTTGGAGGCGATCGGATTTTCGCGCACCTGTTCGCGCGTCCACGTTCCGCCGCATGTAGGCAGAACGAGCACCGCGTCCTCGAGCAGCTTCCGGGCCTCCAGCTTGAGCGCCTGCAGCCGGTGCCGGGCCCGGAATACGGAGGCGGCGTCGTATCCGGACGTGACGGCGGAACGGAGCACCCGCTCCGTCACCGGGAACACGGCGCCGGGCGACGATTCGACGAAATCGCCGAGCGCGGCCCAGCGCTCCGCCACCCACGGCCCTTCGTACAATAGGGCGGCGGCCTCCTCGAACAGTCCGACGGACACGTACCGGACGGGCAGACCCAATGCCGCGATCCGCTCCGCGGCCGCCTTCCACGCTTTGGCGTAGCCGCCGGCAAACGGGCCGTAGAACGACGGCGTTTCTTCCGGCAGCAAGATGCGGTGCGGCATGCGGACCGACGGCTCGGGCAGGCGGCGCGACCAGGGATCGCGGCCGTCCTCGCCGCGCGCCACGCTGTCGACCAGAAGGGCGTCCTCCGCGCTGCGCGCGAATACCGTCACGCAGTCGAGGCTGGCACAGGCCGGCACGACGCCGCGGACGGACCACGCCCCGAGGCTCGGCTTGTAGCCGACCAGCCCGTGCAGCGCCGCCGGGACGCGGCCCGAGCCGGCCGTGTCGGTGCCGAGCGCGAAGGCGGCCTGCCCCCGCGCGACGGCCGCGGCGGAGCCGGAGCTGGAGCCGCCGCTGATCAGCTCGGGACGCAGCGCATTGCGCGTCTCGCCGTACGGGCTCCTCGTGCCGACCAGGCCGGTGGCGAACTGGTCCAGATTCGTTTTGCCGACCGGTATCGCCCCCGCGTCGATCAGCCGCTGCACGACGGCCGCATGCTCGTCCGGCGTATAGGCGTATTGCGGGCACGCGGCTGTCGTCGGCACGCCCGCCATGTCGATGTTGTCCTTGATCGCGAACGGAATGCCCCACAGCGGCGAAGCGTTCGGATCAAGCCGGCGCAGCCGCTCCAGATAAGGCCGGATCATGTCCTCCGACGGAGGCGTAATCCAAATGTTCATCTCCCGGTCGGCTTCGGCCCTGCGGACGATCTCCCGAACGATCCCTTCGGGCGTCGCCTCCCCGGACGCATACAGCTCCTTCAGTCTTGCGATCGTCATTTCGCCGGTCCGGATCATACGCGCGCCGCCTCCTTGACCGGCATTTGGTCGATGCCGACGATCAATTGCCCTGCCTGCACCTCGTCTCCCGCGCTGACGTGAACGGACGAGACGATGCCATCGCACGGCGCCAGTTGGTTGAACTCCATTTTCATGCTCTCCTCGATCATCAGCACATCGCCCTTGCGGACCTGCTGTCCCGGCTCGACAAGCACCTTCCATACGCTTCCGGGCATGTTGCAGCGCACCGCCACGACGCCTTCCGGCAGCTCGTCCTCTTCCGGCGCCTTGTGCGCGTCCTGTTCGGATACGTATTCGGCCAGCCCCAGCTCCCGCCACCGCTGCCGCTCTTCCTCGAAAGCCCGCCGCTGCTTCGCACGGAACGCCTTCGCGCTGTCTTCGATCGATTCGAGAAAACGCAGATATTCCCCCAAGTCGAAAGTCGTTTCCGTCATGTCCACTTCAAACCGCCCGCGCGGAAAGTCCTCCCGCAGCCTGAGCAGCTCCTCGGCGCTTACCGGGTAAAAGCGGATCTGGTCGAAAAAGCGCAGCAGCCACGGCCGGCCCGGCTCAAAGCTTACCGTCGAGCGCAGCTTGTTCCACATTTGAACGGTGCGCCCGACAAATTGGTACCCGCCCGGCCCCTCCATGCCGTATACGCACAGGTAAGCGCCGCCGATGCCGACGGCGTTTTCCGGCGTCCAGGTGCGGGCCGGGTTGTACTTTGTCGTCACCAGGCGATGGCGCGGGTCGAGCGGCGTCGCGACCGGAGCGCCCAAATAGACGTCGCCGAGGCCAAGCACCAGGTAGTTGGCGTCGAAGACAATCCGCCGCACGTCTTCGATGCTGTCCAGCCCGTTCACCCGGCGGATAAATTCCAGGTTGCTCGGACACCACGGAGCGTCCGGACGCACATTCTGCTGGTAACGTTCGATCGCCAGCCGCGTGGCCGGATCGTCCCACGACAGCGGCAGCCGCACGATCCGCGAAGGCACCCGCATCGATTCGAGCGGCGGCAGGCTGCGGTCCAATTCCAGCACCATGCGGGCCGCCTCACGGATCGTTATGGCGGAACGGTCGATATGCACCTGCAGCGACCGGATGCCCGGGGTCAGGTCCAGCACCGGAATTTGCCCGCTCTCCCGGATGGCCTGCATCAGCGCGTGCACCTTGAACCGCAGCCGCAGATCGAGCTCCATCGGGCCGTATTCGATCAACAGATTTTCGTCGCCGCTCAGGCGGACGGTCACCGGGAACTGCCGTCCTTCGCTTTCGCGGGCGACGATCGGATAATCCGGCGCGAAGACGGCTGCCGAGTCCGGCAGGATTACGCGGGGCAACCCGCTTCTTGCGCCTTTGCCGATCGCTTCAAGCTGCTCCTCCTGCGCCCGCCAAAGCCGTTCCGCTTCTTCCACGGTCAGCAGCCGAAAGGAAACCTTGTCGCCCGGATGAAGCTGCCCCAGCTTCCAGAGCTCCGCCGACGCCGTCGTGACCGGGCAGACGAAGCCGCCGAGGCTCGGCCCGTCCGGACCGAGCAGGATCGGCATATCGCCGGTCAGGTCCAGCGCGCCGATCGCATAGGCGTTGTCATGGATGTTGGACGGATGCAGTCCCGCTTCGCCGCCGTCCTCTCTGGCCCAGAGCGGGGCGGGGCCGATCAGGCGCACGCCGGTCCGCGAGCTGTTGAAATGGACTTCCCATACCGTGGACGCAAGCTGATCCAAATATTCCGGCCGCAAATACTCCGTCGTGCAATGCGGGCCCGGAATGACGCCGATCGTCCAGTGGCGGGAAATCTCCGGCCAATACGCCGGGTCAAGCGGCTCGGACGAAGCCGCGCCGGCGGCTGCGGCCCAAGCCGCTGCGGATTCCGCGCCGGCCTCGGCAGGGGAGGGCAAGCCGACAGCCGCTGCCGATCCGGAAGCCTCTTCGCCCGCTTCCCGCACGCGCAGCACGTCGCCGACGCGCAGCGCCCGGCCGCCGTGCCCGCCGAACCCGCCAAGCGTAAACGTCGCGGCGCTGCCGAGCACGCGCGGCATGTCCAGGCCGCCTTCCACAAGCAAATATCCGCGCATGCCCGCTTTCGCTTCGCCGAAGCGAAGCACCTGCCCGCGCTCGGCCCGAATCGGCGCGTACATCGGGACCGCCGCGCCGTCCAGCGTCGCGTCCATATCCGCCCCCGTCAGGCAGAAGCGCATCCGGGAGCGGAAGCGGAACTCGCCGCCGCGCATCGTCAGCTCCAGCCCGGGCGCATCGTCCGGATTGCCGAGCAGCCTGTTGCCGATCCGGAACGAATACGCGTCCATCGGCCCGCACGGCGGAACCCCGACGTCCCAATGCCCTTGGCGGCCCGGCCAATCCTGCACCGTCGTCTGAACGCCGCCGTCCAGCACCTCGATCGCCCGTTCGTCCGGCTCAAAGCCGTCCAACATGCGCGTATACACCCGCCCCCGGAGGCAATCCTCCTCCCGAAGCAGCGCCTCCAGATACTGCAGATTGGTCGTCACGCCGTAAAAGCGCGTCGCGGCCAGGGCCGAGGCCAGCTTGCGGATGGCGTCCTGCCGGTCGGACCCGTGTACGATAATCTTGGCCAGCATCGGATCGTACAGCGTCGTCACCTGGATGCCGTCGCGAACCCACGTTTCCACCCGCGCACCCTCCGGCAGAACCGCGCAGTCCAGTTGGCCGGCGCTGGGACGGAACTGCTGCAGGCAGTCCTCCGCGTAGACGCGGGCCTGAATGCTGTGTCCCCGGGGCTCGCCGAACCGGGAAGCCAAATCCGTCAGCTCGTCGGCCGCTTCCCTGACCATCCATTCGACCAGATCGATGCCCAGCACTTCCTCGGTTACGCCGTGCTCGACCTGCAGCCGGGTGTTCACTTCGAGAAAATAAAACTCGCGCGTTGCAGGATCGTATAGAAACTCGACCGTCCCCGCGCTCCGATAACCGGCTTCCCGCGCAAGATTCCTCGCCGCCTCCAGCATGCGCGCGCGGACATCGGCCGGAAAGTCGGGCGCAGGGCTTTCCTCGATCACCTTCTGGTTGCGCCGCTGTATCGAGCAATCGCGCTCGCCCAGCGCGACCACTTCGCCGAACCGGTTGCCGAAAATTTGCACCTCGACGTGGCGGGCTTTCGGAATATACCGTTCGAGAAAAACGCCGCCGTTTTTGAAATTGGTTTCCGCCAAACGGGTGACCGCTTCGAAAGCCTGGCGGAGCGCCTCCTCGTTTTCGCACACGCGCATCCCGATCCCGCCGCCGCCGGCGGTGCTCTTCAGCATGACGGGGTAGCCGATGCGGGCCGCCTCGGCAACCGCGTCTTCCAGCCGGCCGATCAGCGCCGTGCCGGGAAGCAGCGGCACGCCGGCGCGCTCGGCCACCTTCCGGGCCGAGTGCTTCAGGCCGAACAGTTCGATCTGCTCGGGCGTCGGACCGATAAAGACAATGCCGCGCTCCCGGCAGGCGCGGGCAAACGCCGCATTTTCGCTAAGAAAGCCGTACCCCGGATGGATCGCTTCCGCACCGGTCTCGGCGGCCACCCGCAAAATCAGGTCCGCATTCAGGTAACTGTCCTTCGCCGGCCCGTCCCCGATCCGGACCGCTTCGTCCGCCATATCGACGTGCAGGCTGTCCTGATCGGCCTGCGTATAGACGGCGACCGACCGGATGCCGAGCTTGCGCAGCGTGCGTTCGATACGGACGGCGATCGCGCCGCGGTTGGCGATCAACACTTTTTTGAACATCGTCACCTCTCCCTTCTTGACGCCGCCGGCTCCGCGCCGGCAGGACGGACTCAAGCCCGCGATCGGGCCGTTTGCCCCAAGTTCACCTAGGCGAACCGGCGCATGCCCGATCCAAGCTTCACTTGTCCCAGACGATCAGTTGAATCGGCGTCGGATTGTAGGCGTTGCACGGGTTGTTAAGCTGCGGGCAGTTGCTGATCAGCACCGTCGTGCGGCGCTGCGCCTGTAATTCGACGTAACGGCCGGGAGCGGACACGCCGTCGGCGAATTCGAGCGAACCGTCGGCCGTAACCGGCACGTTCATGAAGAAATTGACGTTCGGGGCCAGGTCGCGCTTCGTGAGCGTACCGCCGCGGCGGGCGAGCTGAAGCATAAAGGTGTCGCGGCAATTGTGCATGTGCAGCTTTTCGTGCGCATATCGCACCGTATTGCTCTGCGCCGAGCACGCGCCGCCCAGCGTGTCGTGCCGCCCGCACGTGTCGGCCACGATGCGCGCAAGCTCCGCCCCGCTTTCGGTCCGAAGCACCGATCCGGCGGTCAAATAGATTTGGCCTTGCGATGCGATCGTCTGCACCGCGCTGTAATGGTCTTCCGGGTTGTCGGCGTCGAAGAACAGCGTATCCACCGCCTGGTTGCCTTCCAGATCGACGATGCGCAGCACCTGACCCGGCTCCAGATCGTACATCCAGCCCTCGCCCGCGGGCAGGGTCTTCGTGTAGAAAGCGTCGGCCGGTCGGCGGGGACTTTCGACGCAATGAAATGCGGTCATCGGCATTTCCTCCTTTTGTATGGGTCGCCATAGTCGTATAGCCGTTCGGTCCAAGGTCGGACGGCTCACCGTTTCGCGTATCGGACCGGCGGCTTCGGTTACTCCAGCAAAAGCTGGTATTCCCACGTATTCTCGTACGCCCGGCGGTTCTCCGGCCGGAAATTCAGACATTCGTCCCGCGAATCGTCCGGATCGAGCGGATCGGCCCGCAGCACCTCCAGAAGAACCGGGACCGACGGATACTCGCTGCGAGGATCGAGCGGATGCGGCGTGTTGGATAGGACCGCCAGCACATCCATTTCCGTCCGCAGCGTCACCGTCGCCCCTTCGCGGCAATGGTCCCCCTGGAAATGCATTCGCCCTTCTTCGTCGCAATACACTTTGGAAAAGAGATTGACCACAGGTCCAAGATCCCGGGCCGAAAGTCCGTTGCGGACAAGCTCGACGGCGGCATTCTCGTAACCGCTCCTCAGCCACTCGTTGCGCCGCTCCTGAAACCGGGTCCGGCCGTATTTCGCGTCCGTCAGCTCTCGCGTCGTCAGGCCGGAGATCGTATCGTGCCAGCCGAGGCTGTCCTCCACGATGCCCGCCAGCACGCGGCCGTTGTCGCTCATCAACACGTTGCCGCGGGTCAGGCGGCTGACGTGCTGGGCCTTCAGCGTGTCCGGCATGTTGTAGCGCTCCGTCAGATCACGCGCGTTATATAATAGAAGGGCTACATTCGCTCCGTCGCCCAACGCGGTGAACCGCAGCAGCTTCCCTCTGCCGATTGCGCCCGACCATTTGCCGCCCGGGCGCAGCGTCTTGCTCCATTGAACCTCCATCGTCACGACTCCTTTGCCGGGAATTTGAGGATCGGAAGGGAAACAAAAAAGGGAGACATCACAAGACGCAGGTCTTGATGACATCTCCCAGGCTTTTGTCCTTCCGTGTCGCCCCTTGCGGGGCGGGCCGCTCTCGGACCAGTCCCGAAGCAAGGCATCGGCGGAACCCTAGCGGACCTTAATGATGAGATTGTGTAAATAAATATAACGCAAAATATCTATGGAGTCAACATTTATATCATAAAAATCCGTTAACGATCCTTTTTTTCGACGAACCCTTTTCAAATCGCCGCATATGTGTTATTTTATCTAACATAATCATCCATAACCGATTCAAAATTGTTCTCTAGGGTTCCGCGGCATGCGAAAGCGTTCGAACAGCCGGACCGGTCCGAGAGGGAACGCACGGCAAAAGGCCGTGTCCACGGAGGGACAAAAGCCCGGGAGGTTATCTTATTCAGATACCTCTTCGGGCTTTATTTTTTCTTCAAACCAAGCCCAGAGGAGTGACCGTCATGAAAACGGAAGTCAAGCTGAATCGGACCTTAACGTTATGGCAAGTCGTCTTTATCGGCCTGGCCTGGATGACCCCGATGATTTACTTCACCACTTACGGCATTGCGTTCGAAGCCTCCAAAGGAATGCTGACGCAAGCCTACACGCTCGCCTTCGCCGTCATCTTTTTCACGGCTTTCAGCTACGGCGCGATGTCCCGCCGGTTTCCGAATTCCGGTTCGTCCTATACGTATGCGGGGAAGGGCATTCATCCCAAAGTCGGCTTTCTCGTCGGCTGGTCGGCCCTGCTGGATTACCTGTTTTCGCCGCTGATCGCTTACTTGATGTTCGGCATTTTTATGCATACCCAGTTCCCGAACGTTCCGGCCTATATATGGATTCTGTCCATCAATATCGTCCTGTGCGTCATCTGCATTCTCGGCGTCCGATTCTCCGCCAGCCTGAGCACAGCGTTCGTGCTGCTGCAAATCTGCTTTATCCTCTTTTTCTGCGCAATTCTCGTCAAACACCTGACGGCCGGCGGCGTGACCGACCCTCTCCGGCCGTTTCTCCAAACGGAGGTTCCGCTTTCGGTGCTGCTCACCGCCGCTTCGCTCATTTGCTTCTCCTTTTTGGGATTCGATTCGGTCACGACGATGGCCGAGGAAACCGTCGATGCCGGACGGACGATGCCGCGCGCCATTCTGGCCATCATTCTGATCGCCAGCGCGCTTTATATTTCCACTTCTTATCTGACCCAGTTGAACTTTCCGAATTTGTCGCTGGCCGGGGATGACGCCAGCTTCGAACTGATGAGGATGGTCGGAGGGGCCGGATTGTCGGCTTTGTTCGTAACGGTGCTTGTATTCGCGATTTTCACCCAGGGGCTTGCCTCGCTGACGACGGTCACGCGCCTGCTGTTCGCTATGGGACGCGATTCGGTGCTGCCCAGAAACATCTTCGGCTACCTGCATCCGAAATTCAAAACCCCGGCGCTCAACATCGTGCTCGTCAACGTTTTCTCGCTGCTCGCTCTGGCCATACCGCTCGATACGGCGGTCAAATTCGTCAACTTCGGCGCGCTGACGGCCTTCTTTTTCGTCAACCTGTCGGTCGTTTCGCAATACTACATCAAAGACCGCCGGCGCTCTTTCGCCCAGACCGTTCGCTATCTCGTCCTGCCGCTGATCGGCGCCATTATCGTAGGCTGGATGCTGACGCTGCTCGACGTCAACGCGCTCGTAACCGGCCTGGCCTGGATCCTGTTCGGCGCCGCGTACAGAGCCTGGTCCCGGAAGCGGCAAGCGGAGGTTCCGGCCGGAACGGCCAACGCCGAATCGTAAGGCGCAGGCCCACCTATAAGGCCGGGCGTTCGCCCGGCCTCCCTGAAGGATGTTCTTTCGATTGAACTCTACGGATTTATACTTCGGACAATACGGCCTGATTCGCGTTTGAAGCTTCCCTCAATTGTTCAAGCTGTTTCGTCACGTCCTCGATCATCCGAACGAAGGAAAGGAGCCTTCTTGCGCCAGCGGCCTGCTCTTCGGCAAAGCCGTACGCCCGCTCCGACTCTTGCCTGACCTGCTCGAGCAGGTCGCTTACGCGCTTCAGCCTGTCTTCGACCGATTCAAGCGCGTCTTTGGACAAGCCGGCAAGCTTGCGGATTTCGGCCGCGACCACTTCGAACCCTCTGCCGTATTCTTGCGCCCGCGCCGCTTCAATCGCCGCGTTCAGCCCGAGAATGTGCGATTGATCGGCCACTTCCCGGATCGTCGTTCCCAGCGCCTGCACCAACTGCACTTCCCCGACAAGATCTTCTACGTTGCGGTGGGTAAGCTTTTGCGTCTCGGCCGTCCGGTCCGCCGCATCGGCCACCCGCTCGCTGTTGCCGCTCAGCTCGACCATCATGGAGGCCAGATCCTGAATGGCGGCGCTGATGCCGGTCAGCAGGTCTTGCTGCCGGTTCGCCAGCCGTTCGATGTTCGCCTTCTCTTCCATTTCGTACGCTTCGAGCACAAGCTGGGAGTCGAAATTGAACATTTTGGACAGCGCGTGAATGACTTCCTTCCATTTATCGGGCATCACCCGTTCCAGATGAGCGGCGGCCAGGTCCAGATAGATCATGTAGGTTCCCAAATACCAGGAGGAATTCAGCCCGATGCGGGAATGGATTTTGCCGATCAAAAGCCGCTGCTCGATGAACGGCTCGTCGATCCTGCCGGACGCCAGCGACATAAAGTACCCGCGCTGCTTCTCTTTCAGACGCTCGATTGTGCTGTGCTTGTTGATGATATCCAAAAGCTCGGGAACGGCGCTGATCTGCTCGTACAGCTCATCCACCAACCGGTCCACGATCGCGCGGAATTGGGGCTCGCTGCTTCGCAGCAGAGCTAAATCTTCTTCCGTAATGCCGATATAGTCCAGGGATCTTCTTCTATCCGGATGCAAGTCAATCAAGCTTCGGTCCCCCTTTTTTTGGTCGCCCCATCGAGCATATGGGAAAATCGTCTCCTCGAATGGGATACATTTACTATATCGGAACCCCGGATTTCTTCGAATATAGTCTTTTCCGCTTATTTGTCTTGATGATGCCGACGGTTTGAGTCCCGCCAATCCCTCTCACGTCACCCCCGTACTCGCGTAACGCTCCCGCCCAAATCCGGTCGTTTCGAACCCAAAACTTGACAGGTTTGCCGCCAGGCTATTAAGATATACATATGAACAATTGTTCATATGTATATAAGAAAAGAACCCGAATACTTGCGTTGCAGAACGGATTGGGGCACATCACATACGTTGGGTATGTGGGGTTCACGATGCCGGGCAGCAAAGGAGAGGCGAGCATGGACAATCGATTCGAAGTTTCAAATGGATACGGAGATCGCGAAGGGAAGCCTGAACAAAAAACGGCCCCTGCCTGCGGGCAGGGACACCTGCACGACCATGCCCATGACCATGATCATGGGCATCACGACGGACATCATCATGAGCATCATCATGGGCATCGCCACGGACATTATCACGGACATCACCATGGGCATCATCATGGGCATCATCACCATCACGATCACGCGCGAAGCGGCAACAAGAAGGCGCTGGCCATCGCCCTGGCCATTACCGTCGGCATTATGGCGCTCGAATTTGTCGGCGGGCTGCTGACGAACAGCCTCGCGCTGCTGTCCGATTCGGGACATATGCTGAGCGACGCCAGCGCCCTGGCGCTAAGCCTCGTCGCGTTCTGGTTCGCCGCCCGGCCGTCTTCCCCGAGCAAAACGTACGGATTTTACCGCTTCGAAATATTGGCCGCGCTGTTCAACGGCGTCGCTCTTTTCGTCATTGCGGGATTTATTGTCTGGGAAGCGGTTCAGCGCTTTAACCATCCGCCTGAAGTTGCGAGCGGCTCCATGATGGCGATTGCCGCCGTCGGCCTGGCGGCGAATCTGGCCAGCGCATGGACGCTTATGCGACAAGGCGACGTCAAGCGCAACGTGAACTTAAGAAGCGCCTATCTACATGTGCTCGGAGACGCGCTTGGCTCGGTCGGCGCCATTGCCGCAGGGATCGTCATGATGGCGTTCGGGTGGTACGCGGCCGATCCGATCATCTCCGTCCTCGTCGCCGTGCTTATTCTGAAAAGCGCCTGGGGAATCATTCAACATACGATTCACATATTAATGGAAGGAACGCCTTTGACCATCGACCAAGCGGAAGTGAAAGAGGCCCTTCTGTCCATCGAAGGCGTCAAAGACGTTCACGACCTGCACATCTGGACGATTACGTCGGGCTTCGATTCGCTCAGCTGCCATATGCTCGTTGAGGACGGCACCGACTGTCAGGATGTCCTGCAGAGCGCAATCCGGCTCATCGAGCAGCGGTTTCGGATCGAGCACACGACGATTCAGGTGGAATCCCCGAAAATCCATCACGGAACCATCAAAGTCTGACGCCGACGCGCTTTCGGCGTTACGAGTTGGTTTTGGCCGCGGCGTTCCGGTCTCCGACGACTACCGTAAATTCGATCGGCTTGCCGTCGCGGATCACCGTCAGCTTCAGCTTGTCGCCGACGGCGGCCGCCGAAATGCGGTCTTCCAGATCGCTCTTGTTTTTAATCTTCTGATTGTTGACCTGCACAATCACATCGTATTGCCGGAGTCCGGCTTTATACGCGGGCGAGCCCGGCAGCACCTGAACGACCATCGCGCCTTCGCGGGATTCAAGGTTCAGCGTTTTCATCCAGTTGGCGTCAATATCCACGACGGATACTCCGATATAGGACGAAGGAATCGGCTTTCCGGCCTCCAAATAGTCGATCAGCGGAACGACGACGCTGCTCGGAATCGCAAAGCCGATGCCTTGCGCTTCCATGCTTTTGGCCGTGTTGATGCCGATCACCTTGCCGTTCAAATCGATCAGCGGCCCGCCGGAGTTGCCGGAGTTGATGGAAGCGTCCGTCTGCAACAGATGCTTGTATTCCTTTTGACCGTTGCTGTTGCTGACCGGGATATCCCGCTCCTTGGCGCTGATGACCCCAACCGTAACCGTGTGCTCGAACCCGAACGGATTGCCGATGGCGACCACCCAATCGCCCACGTTCAGTTGGTCGGAATCGCCGAACGACAACGTGGAGAACGGTTTGTCTCCTTTGATTTTCAGCACCGCCAGATCGTGTTCCGCGCTTTTCCCCAGCACTTTGGCCACATACGGTTCGTCTTCGCCTTGTACCGTCACTTCGATGCGATCGGCCCCGTTTATGACATGTTCATTGGTCAGAATATAGCCGTCCGACTTGTAAAAAAATCCGGATCCGGCCCCGAGCAACTGCATTTTGCCGTCATTGGCGCTGTTCGGCTCCTGGGAAGAATCCCCGAAGAAATACCGGAAAAACGGATCGTTAAAGTAAAACGGGTTGCCCTGGCCGCTTCTGTTGCCCTGCTTCACATACGTCTTGATCAGGACGACGGCCGGATTCGAAGCCTGCACGATGTCGGGGATCGATCGGGATTCGGCCGATTGGAGAGAGGCGGTCTTCAGATCGCTCTGCTGGTGATTGGACGGATTGACGAAGACGTTCTCCGGAGACTGGCCGCCGGCAAAAGGATTCAAGCCCATGACCAGCATCAGGATCGCGCCGACTACGCCGCCTGCAACGCCTGCAAGGGTCTTTTTCCATTTTCCGCGAAACATCATATCGATTCCTCCCGCCAAAAGTCATGATTACGTTTCATGCAGCCATCTCTTGGAACTGGTTTCATTCTCCTATCATAATTTCCATTCTTAAACCGGCCTTAAACGCAAGTTAAGATTGGATTAATTTGTATATTTGTTTGTCGCGAATCTTGAGGTCTATGATGGAAATCTTCCAATTAAAAAAGGAACAGACGAAGTCCGGCGGACTCCATCTGTTCCTTTATCTGCACGCCTATCTGCGCGCCCATCTTCGCGCCGGACGCAAGCAAGATTCTGCGCCGATCCGACCACAGCCTCCAAATGGCGATCCACGCCGAGCCGCAATACGTACAGGTTTCGTTTCCAGGAGAATGGAACTGGAGATCACTTCCTGGCGCTTCGCATCCGGATCGACCGGTAGAGCCAAATCCCTCCGGCGATAACGACAAGCAGCGCTGCGCCGGCCGTATACGCGATATGCTCGATATTGGGGACGTTCACGCTCAGCTCCAGGCGGTTTTCCTCGAAAAGATCGACATTCCACAGCAGCGTGCGCCCGCCGTCCCGCACTTCGTCGGCGTTGTTGCCGTCCGCCTTGATCGGAAGCGTCACCAGCAGGTCGAACCGGAGCTGGCTTTGGATCAGCTTCTTCATCAAATCGGGCAGGGTGGACAACTGTTTGATCCATTCCTGCTGGCCCTCCTGCAGCATCGGACCCAAATCGACGGTTACGGCAACCCGGTGCTTCGTGTAGAAAAAGTTCTTTTCCTGCGCGTCCTCGACCTTCACGCCTACCGGAAGCTGGGTCATGTCGCCGTCGAATGCTTTCAGGTCAAGCCGTTTCGAAGCGGTCACCTTGGCTTGCCCGTCCTTATCGACAATCCGGACGCTCATCCCCTGCTGCTCGAAACGTTCGGCCAGCTCGTTCATGATATCCGCCTTGCCGATCGCCGTCAAAATTTGCTTGCTGACCGACAGGTTAAGATCGACATCGGCCGTCCCGTCCCGGTTGATCGTGACGTGCGCTTCCCCTTGGGCGCAGGAAGCAAGCAACAAAACGCTGCACAGCAGAAGTACAGCGATGGCCGGCGATCGCAAAGCGCGTCTGCGTATGTTCATGTGCCACCCGATTTCCTCGTTGTCTCTCTTTATTCTAACAGAATCGGCGGGACAAAAGGGAATTTTTTAACGCGTTGATTTCAAACCGCACGCCAAGAGATACGATCCGCAACATTTGCATACCAAAACGGTCCCTTCAGGTCCAATCGACCCGAAGGGACCGCCCTTGCCTAGCGCCCAAGCGGCTCGGCCGCGTTACAGGCTAAGCTCCAGAATGGCTTTGACGTCGTCCTTCTCCAGCTTCTTGAACGAGCCGAGCGGCCCGTAGCGAACCGCTTCCTCCGCCATCCGGTCCAGATGCTCGTCGCCGATGCCGAGCTGGCCGAGGGTTGCCGGCGCGCCGATGCGCGTGAAATACGCCCGGGTCGCCTCGATGCCGGCCAGCGCCACCTCTTCGTCGCTCTTTCCGGCAGGGTCGATGTTCCAAACGCGGACCGCGTATTGGACAAAGCGGTCGACCCGCTCCTTGTACACATACTTCATCCAGTTCGGGAAAATGATCGCAAGCCCCGCCCCGTGCGCAATGTCGTAAATCGCGCTCACTTCATGCTCGATGGCGTGCGTCGCCCAGTCGGTTTCGACCCCGATCGGCAGCGTGCCGTTCAGCGCGTATGTGCCGCACAGCATCAAGTTGGCGCGCGCCGCATAATTCGAACCGTCCTCCAGCGCAATCTCCCCGTTCTCGATGATCGTCTGCAGAATCGATTCCGCGAACCTCTCCTGCAGCGGCGTATCGGTCGTTTTGGAGAAGTATTGCTCGAACACGTGGGACATCATATCGACGATGCCGTTCACGGTCTGATCCCTCGGCACCGTAAACGTCAGCTCGGGATCGAGGATGGAAAACTTGGGGTAGATCGGCTTGCCGCCCATCCCCCGCTTCAGCTTCCTGTCCCAGTCGGAAATGACGGCGTTGCCGTTCATCTCCGAGCCCGTGGCCGCCAGCGTCAGTACGGTTCCGAGCGGCAGCGCTTCCTGAATCACCGCTTTTTTCACGCAGAAATCCCATACGTCGCCATCGTAAGGAACGCCCGCCGCAATCGCCTTGGCCGCGTCGATGACGCTGCCGCCCCCGACCGCAAGAATGAATTCGACCCGCTCCCGGCGGCAAATGTCGATCCCTTTCTTTACGCTCGTCAGCCTCGGGTTCGGCTCGATGCCCGGCAGCTCGAACACCGTCGCGCCGATTCCGTTAAGCTGGGCCAACACTTGGTCGTACAAGCCGGAGCGCTTGATGCTGCCTCCTCCGTATACAAACAAAATCCGTGTTCCGTAAGGCTTGACCAGCTCGCCGAGCTGATCGACCGTCCCTTTTCCAAAAACAAGCTTCGTCGGATTATGTAATTGGAACGAGTTCATGCCGCGAACCTCCCTTGTCGGATTGGTGGGTACGTATTTCATTGTACCATTTTTGGCCGCCGTTTTGACGGCTCTTTCGCGCTTTTCTTCAGGGAAAAAGCCGCAACCGCAACGGCCATAAGCGCGCTGCGAATCGCCAGGAGCATGGGAAAAGGACGGCTAAATGCTGAAGACGAGCGCGCTTTCAAGCGGCTGCGCAGTCAGTCCATCGTGATCGCGATAACGCCTTCCGGCTGCAGCCAGTCGACCTTCGCGCCGAGAGATTCGCTAATGAACCGGAGCGGCAAGTAGGACGTGCCGTTGATGCCGAACGGGGCGTTTGCCATTTGCACGGTATTGCCGTTCAGCTTCGTTTCGCCCGTTTTCGTATTAACCGTAATCTCCACGGACGGCGCCCCGCCTTCGGAACGGCTGATCGTCGCCACTTTGTTCGTCCCGTCCCATTCGACTTTGGCGCCGAGCTTCTCGAAGACGGAACGAAGCGGAATGAACGACTGGCCGTTGCGGGTGACGACTCCGCTGCTCAAAGCGACGGATCCGCCGTTCAGCCGGACCTCGATCGGCTCCTGCACGGGCACCGGGGTCGTATGCATAAATTCGTAATCGCCGTTCCCCAGCTGCGCGTCCTTGTTTACGCCCCATCCCCACAGCGTTCCGTCGTTTTTTTGCATGATGAAGTGCCGAACGTCCGCCTTGATTTGGGCGACATCGGAGGCCAGCAGCTCGAAGACCGGATGTTCCGGCATCCGTTCCCGGTTGATGGACGTCTCGTATACGTTGCCGTCGTTCGTCAGCACGACCAGGGACCGTTCCACCACAAACGCATCCTTGACGTTTTGGATGCTGGTCAACCGGATGGGAGCCGTATGCTCATGCCTTTGCGTGCCGTCGGAGTAACCGGTCAGCGTCGATCCCCAGAACCAGAGGCGGGACTTGCCGTCGATCGCCAGGTGCGTGTAGCCGTCGGTCTTGATCGTTCGGATGTCCGTCAATCCCTTAAACGGAACGGCCGTTAACGAGTCCGGCGCTTCTTCCGCCACCTCGTCGGGCCAAGTCCAGACGGTGCCGTCCGCTTTCAGCGCAAAGTTGCGCTCGACTGCGACGATGTCGGCAAGCGAAGCAACCGGCGTGAACGAGGTCAGCTCATTCGAGCTGCTCCACACCGTACCGTCTTTCTTCAGAAAGATCCAGCGCTGCTTGCCGCTTTTCGGACGGAATTCGTAATAGCTTGTCATGTCCGCAACCTGGTCGATGCCGGCCAGCGGAGCGAACCGCGACATGTCCAGTCCCGATTCCGTCCATTGAACCGTATGTACGTTTCCGTCCGCATCCAATGCGGCCAGCGTTCTTCCGGCAAACAGGACGTCGACGAGGTTGTTCAGCTTCTCCACCTGCCGAACCCGGATTTCGGACGGCGAGTTGCCTTCCCAATACCATACGGTTTTGTCCTGTTTCATCACCAGACGCCGGTCGAACGAGGAAGCCACATGATCCAGACCGTGAATTTGAGTCGGAACCGAACGGCTGCCTCCCCATACCCAATAGGTTCCGTCGGCCTTGACGAGAGCGTTGGGCCAGAAGGCGAGAATACTAGGACCGGAGGAAGCGGCGGCTGCGGGAGATTGGGGAGCGGCGGAAAACATAAGGAGCACGCTGAAAAATACAATCCACTTCTGCATGGAATAGTCCCTTTTCATTCGGAATTCTCCTGTTCCTGATCAAATAGGAAATATGTTCCCATAGATTTAGACGGACAAGCCGAATAAAAGTTTCGGGCTGCAGAAGCCGCCGGACGATAAAGCCGCCTTCGACGATCTGCGCCGGATGGGGCGGCCGCGCGTTCAGCTTTTTGGATCCGTGAACGATTTCACCGCCTGCTCGTACTCCTCGGGGGTATCGATATCGGGGGGCATCGTCTCCGGAACATCGACCCAGCCAATGTCGAAACGATGGCGGGCCAATACTTCTTTGGCGCCGACATCCCCTTTAAGCCTTACCAAATCGGGAAAAAGGCGCCGGCCAAACAGGACGGGATGACCGGGACGATCCATGTAGCGCGCCTGCACGATGCTGCAGCGGCCATTCCGGTACGTCTCGATGACCCGCCGGATGACATCCGGCCGAATCCCCGGCTGGTCGCCGAGAAGAATAACGGCCGCCTCTCCCTGTCGTTCCATGACAAATTGGATGCCGGCGCGCAGGGATGAGCTGAGACCCGCCTCCGGATTCGGATTCTCAATCCGTGCAACGTGCAGATCGCTCAGCTGATCGTGCACCTCGGTCTGCGTCTTGGCGCAGACGACCGCAACGGGACCTGCCGACGCACGCAGCGCTCTGCCTGCCACATGACGGATCATGCTTTCCCCCGCGAGGGGCAGCAGCTGCTTCGGCCGGCCCATCCGCCGGGACAGACCGGCGGCCAGGATCAGCATCCACACCTTGTCCGCTTCCATAAAGTCCCCCTCCTCGTCCGTCTTTCGCTCTCCTGTTTGTCCTACTCCGTCCGGCCGACCGCCTGAACGGCAATTCCGGCTTTCTCCAAGGCCTCCCTGATCTTTTGCGCGAATGCCAAAGCATGGACGCCGTCTCCGTGGATGCAGACGGTGTCGGCTTGGATCGGCACGTCGACGTTTTGCCTGGAACGCACTTTGCCTTCCTCGATCATCCGGATCACCTGGCGAACCGCCGCGTCGTCATCGGTGATGAGCGCATCGGGCTGACGCCTGGGCGTAAGCGTGCCGTCCGATTGATAGGTCCGGTCGGAGAAAACCTCGCTTGCGGTGCGAAGTCCCGCCTTCTTCCCGGCCCGGATCCATTCGCTGTTCGCCAAGCCGAACAGGATAAGCTCCGGATCGACCTTGTATACGGCTTCGGCGATCGCTTCCGCCAAGGCGAAATTGACGGCGGCCATGTTATACAGCGCGCCGTGCGCCTTCACATGGCTCATGCGTCCGCCTTCGGAACGGACGAAGCTCCACAACGCGCCGATCTGGTATACGACCATTTCGTAGGCTTCCGCCGGCGAAATGTGCATCTCCCTGCGTCCGAACCCGATCAAATCCGGCAAGCCGGGATGCGCGCCGATCGCCACGCCGTTTTCCAACGCCAGCTTCACCGTTCTCCGCATCGTGCCCGGGTCCCCCGCATGGAAACCGCAGGCGATGTTGGCGGACGTGACGAATTTCAGCATTTCCGCATCCTGGCCTAGCCGGTAGGCTCCGTAGCTTTCGCCCATGTCGCAGTTCAAATCCACTCGCTTCATCTGCTGATCCCCTCTATCGAAACTGCATGAAGATGCTTTTTTTCAACCATTCCCATTCCGTCTCCGCGATCCAGTAAAGCTCCTGCGCTTCCCGCAGGCTGACAGGCCGGAACCGGATGCTGCCGCCGATTTGCACCTGCGCGATTAACGGAAGATCGACCGTGATCACCTGCGCGATCTTCGGGTATCCCCCCGTCGTCTGCCTGTCCGCCATCAGCACGATCGGATTCCCGTCCGGCGGAACCTGAACCGTGCCGAACGCGACGGGCTCCGATATCAGTTCGGCCGGATCGGCCAGCCGGAGAGGCTCTCCTTTAAGGCGGTAGCCCATCCGGTCGGATTGGGGGAGCACTTGAAACGTTCCGGCAAAAAAATCGGCGACGCTTTCCGGATCGAACCCATGCATCTGCGGGCCTTCCACGGCCCTCACGACCGGATCGGGCCTGTAGTCGGGCATCATATCATAGGACACGTGCCAGCGGGCGGACGCAAAGGGAGCGTCTTTGGCGGCGGCCGCCAGCTTGTTCGCAATGGCCCGCCCCAACTCGTTCAAAGGCTTGACCCCGAGCGCATCTCCTTCCTTAAGCTCCCGTCCCTTGAAGCCTCCGATGCCGGCACGCAAATAAGTGGAATAGCTGCCTAAGGCTTGGGGAAGATCGAATCCGCCGGAGACCGCCAAATAACAGCGGGCCCCGTGCCGGGCGGCCCCGAAGCGGAGCAGGCTGCCTTCTTTCACGACGACAGGCCTCCATAAGGGAACCGCTTGGCCGTCTATCGTCGGCGACAGATCCGCACCGCATATGGAGATAAGCAGCGTCGAATCGAACCGCAGGGTGGGGCCGACCAGCGTGATTTCCAAGGCGGCTGCCGATTCGTCGTTGCCGACAAGCGCATTGGCGACGCGGCAGGCGAACGGATCCATCGCCCCGCCGACGATGACGCCGTACTTCTGGAATCCGGTGCGCCCTAAATCCTGCACGGTCGTCAGCAGACCGGGCTTCAACACGCGTATGCTCATCGGCTTCGGGCCTCCCATCGGTCGTATTCGGCTCGGGTGATCGGATAGAACTTCACCAAGTTGCCCGACCGAAGAAGGGTAGGCGGCATTCGCTCCGGCAAAAACAACGGGATCGGCGTGCGGCCGATCAGCTGCCAGCCTCCCGGCGTCTCCAGCGGATAGACGCCGGTCTGCTCGCCCGCGATCCCCACCGTCCCCCTCGGGATGGCAAGACGAGGGGTGAGCCGCCTTGGCGCCGCGATCCGTTTGTCCATTCCGCCCATATACGGAAAGCCGGGAGCGAACCCGATCATGTAAACCAGATACTCCCCGGAGGCATGAATCCGAATGACTTCGTCGGGAGACAGACCGTTTCGCGAAGCGACCTCCTCCAAGTCCGGACCGAACTCGCCGCCGTAACAAACCGGAATTTCGACAGTTTGCGGTTCGTATTCGCCTGTTACCTCCAGGCTTTCCACGATATCTTTCAATCGCCGCACCGCAATGTCGAACGGAATCTCCTCTTGATTCAGGATTTTTTTCCGTGCGTCGACCCGGTTCCAATAAAGCTTCATCGCGTCGTAAAAGACCGTAACCGAAGTAAAAGCCGGAACATATTCGACCATCCCTTCGAACGGATGCCGTTCCAAGTAGTCGGACAAAAGCTGCACCTTCCGATGCGTGTCCAGGTCGATGCGGTCGCCCAGCTTGACGAGCACGGCGGAGTCTCCGAGAGGCGTCATGTCCAAATAATCCATGTTCACCACCCTGCCGTTCGGTTTCTTTGGTTATAGCCAACATATAGGATCGAAATGACCGTTCCGAATCCGGTCAACATTCGGACTGTAAAGGAAACAGTCAACCCCTGGCAGGACGTCCGCGTCCGTGTCGCGGCTGCGGCACGAAATGCGCCGTCTGAGGCTCTATTGCGGCTTTGATCGGCGGCGCCATTTCCCAAACGGGCCGTCCGCACGGATTTCAGGGTTCCGCCGCTCCCTTTCATTATGAACCGGGATGGGGAGTTTGCCAATTCCGCAACCAGTGTGACTGCAACTTCGCAATTTAGCAACCGTGGCCATATAGCCACTGTAGCCGATGAGCAATCGTAGCCTATGCGCAACCGTAGCCTGTGCGTCTATACTGTGCGCCTATATTGGAAAAATCCAACCAAATGCGCCGTTCAGAGACCGGAAGCCGGTCTATATTGCATATATCCAATCTTTTCAGCATCATCAGCCGAATCCGCACGGTTCTCGGGCCATTTCATTGGAGAAAATGCAGCATACGTTCCGGAAATGGGCGAAAGGAGTCCGTATCCAGCACAAAATCCAATATAGCCGCTCGGGACCATGTGAGGTACTGGAGTGGGTTGGCGACAGTGGTGACGGTAAAGAGAAGCACTGAGCGGAAATACAAATAGGGGATGTTAAGGGGTCAATCGCCGAAAAAAAAAGCCGGCGTCGGCCTGTTCGGCAGACATTCCGGCAATTTGAAGCAAACCGCGGCTAGTGAAACGCCGCCCGCAAGTGATCGGCCGCTTTCCGTATTCCTTCCTCTTCCTTCTCAAGGCTCCCCCAGAACCGGTGATCTTCGAGTTCGATGCTGACGGCGCCCCGGTAGCCGATGCGCTCCAGCCTGACGGCCACCCGATGCCATTCTACAAGTCCCTGCCCCGGAATGGTATAGCGCCAGGGGCCCTCGGAAAAATCGTATTTCGCGCCGAACGCAGCGGGCAAAACGCCGCTTTCGTACAACGCCTCCGGCAAGATTTCGGCATCCTTCCCGTGGCAGTGGTTCACGCGTTCGCCGAATTCGTCCAACGCCCGCAAATAATCGATCCCCAGCCGGACAAGGTGCGACGGGTCGTAGTTGAGGCCAAAGTGCCTGGACGGCACCGCGGCGAACATCGCGCGCCACATCTCCGGCGTGCATCCGATCGTCGGGTAATGGGGAGCGGGCCCCGGCCATCCCTCGATGGCGATGTATACGCCCGTTCGCTCCGCATGGCGGACCACTTCGGGAAACGTCTCCTTGAAAATGCCGAACGTCTCGCTTCTCGGCATCGTGTGGTCCTCGGGAACGAGGCACATAAACAGCACGGAGCCGCCAAGATCGGCCATCTCCGTCATCTGCCGCTTGACGGCTTCCAGCGCATTCGCGCGGCGCGTTTCGTCCCGCGACAGCAGCTGAGGGACGTTCGCCGCATCGACGCTTCCGATCCCGATTCCGGCGCTTTCGCAAGCCGCTTTCACTTCCGGCGTCAATCGGGGCACATCCAGGACGTCCAGTCCGATCCGGGCCGCCCGCTCCGCCGCTTTCCCGATGCCCTGCCCCCCGATCTTCGGGGGGATTCGCATGCCGATGGGCAAACTCATATGCTCCCGCTCCTCTCCGATTCCTCCGAAACCGGGAGCGGCTGGTATCCGCCCGCCTGGTAGATCATTTCCGTCAGCTTTACGACCTTGAGGGCAAAGCTGCCGGAGACCGCCACCTCTCTCCTGCCGAGAACCGCGTCGATAAAGCTTTTATCCTGGTTGGTCGTCTGCTCCGGCAGCTCCGGCACGACCGGCTCCTCGCGCAGGCGGCGAACCGTCAAACGGCCGTTGTCGTAGAAGATTCCGCCGTCTTCTCCGCAGAATACATACGTCTCGTGCCAACAAGGGGCGTAGCCGACGATGTTCAGCCCGCCGACCGCGCCTTCGGCGAATCGGATCGACGTAAACGAATCGATCTCGACCGGCGTTCCCTGCTGATGGATAACGGCCTTCGCTTCCAGCGGCGTTAATCCCGTCGTCCACAGCAGAACGTCCACGATGTGGCTTCCGGAATCCATCAGCATCCCGCCGCCGGACAGCGAAGGGTTCTGCCGCCAAGCGCCGCGTCCCCCCTGCGCCCACTCCTGATAAAGCGATGCCGTGACGGAGGTCAGCCGGCCGATGGCGCCGCTTTCGATCGTCTCTTTGATGAACAGAAATTCCGGTTGAAAATGCCGCTGATAGGACACCTGCAGCACCTTGCCGGACAGCTCGGCGAGACGGATCAGCTCGGCGGCCTCGGACGACGAACAGGTCATCGGCTTTTCGATCAGCACGTGCAGACCGGCTTTCAATACGTCCGCCGCCTGCCGAAAATGAAGCGTATGCGGCGAGCAGATAATCGCCGCGTCCAGCCCCGCTTCATCCAGCATCTGAACGTAATCCGAATACTGCCGTACCTGCTCCAGCGGAAATTTCGCCAGAAACCGCCGCCGGCTCTCTTCGCTCGGATCGGCGACGGCGGCGATTTCCGCGTCCGCGGACAGCTCGAGAAGCTGTTTTGCATGCAGGCCCGCGATTCCTCCGGTTCCGATAAAACCAACGCGAACTTTGCCCATACGTACACTCCCTTTGCGTCTTTATTTGATCCCGGAGAAGGTGATCCCCCGGATAAACGCCTTCTGTACGCCGAAATAGAGGATGATAATCGGCAGCGTAATCATGACGTTGGACGCCATCATCATTTGCCACTCCGCGCCGTGCTGCGTTTTGAACGAGGACAGGCCGAGCATGAGCGTATACTGCGCTTCGTCCGACAGATAAATAAGCGGTCCCTGGTAGTCGGTCCAGCTGCCGATAATTTGAAACAGCGCGACCGTAAGCAGGGCAGGCTTGCAAAGCGGGAGCATGATCCGGGAGTAAATCCGAAACTCCGAAGCGCCGTCGATCCGTCCCGCATCTTCGAGCTCCTTCGGCAGGCCCATGAAAAATTGCCGCAGCAAAAAGATGAAGAACGGAGCCCCGAAAAAAGCCGGCAGCCACAGCGGAACGTTCGTTCCGACCATGCCCAGTTGTTTGAACACGATAAAGATCGGAATCATCGTCACCTGGTAAGGAAGCATCATGAGAATAAGGGTAAGACCGAACAGCGGTTTCGAGCCTCTCCACGGAATGCGCGCCAGGCTGTAGGCGACAAGCGGACAAGACAGCAGGACGCCGAGCGTCGCCAATCCCGTAATCGTCAGCGTGTTGCGCAAATACGTAAAAAACGGGAAATAGTCGATCGCTTCCGGATAGTTGCTCCACATGAGCGTGCTTGGAATCCATTTCGGCGGCCAAAGGAACAGCTCTTCATCCGGTTTCAGCGATGTCGAGATCAGCCACAGAAACGGGGAAAGGAAGAAGAGCCCGAATACGATAAGACAAAGATGCGTGGCCAGGTTCTTGATCCTTTGCAGGGTTCGGTTTTTCATCCGCGGCTCAATCCTTTCCCTGGTAATGGACCCAACGATTTTGCGTGACGAAGATCAGCACGGTAAGGACGAGTACGATAAGGAACAGAATCCATGCCATGGCGGAAGCGTACCCCATTTTCAAGTACGTAAACGCATTCTGGTACAAATACATGACGTAGAACATGAGGGAGTTGGCCGGCGATCCGGTTCCGTTCGTCAGCGTGTACGGCAGGACAAAGTTCTGCATGGCTCCGATCGTTCCCATAATCAGGTTAAAGAAGATGACCGGCGTCATGAGCGGGAGCGTAATATACCGCAGCTTCCTCAGCGTGTTCGCCCCATCCACCTCCGCGGCATCGTAATAGTCTTGAGGAATATCCTGCAGTCCCGCCAAATAGATGACGATGGCCTGGCCCACCCCCCATAAGCTCATCAGGATGAGCGACGGTTTGGACCAATGCTCGTCGCCCAGCCAGGGGGGCCCGGGGATGCCGATTTGTTCCAGCCAATAATTGACGAGACCGAACTGCGGGTTGAGCAGCCACAGCCAAATGATCGTCGTCGCTACCGCGGGAACGAGACTGGGCATAAAAAACAGCGTCCGGTAGATGCCCTGTCCCCGTATTCTCGTATTCAACAAGAGCGCGAGTCCGACGCCGACCACGATGTTGAGCGGTACGGAAATGAACGTATAGTAAAGGGTATTGTAGATGCTGGTCCAAAAAGTACGGTCCGACATCAACTCCTTGTAATTGCCGGTACCGACCCACTGCCCCGGGTCCAGAACGCTGTAGCTGGTGAAGCTGTAATAAATGGACATGGCGAGCGGATAGGCGCTGAACATCAGAATGCTGAGAATCCACGGCAAGGCGAAAAGAAAACCGTACAGCGACATTTTTCGCTTGTACCCAGAGGTTCGGCGCTTTGCTTGCGGGTAGGCGCTGAACGACGTCGCCAGCTTTTTGTTTGCGGCCATCTTTGCCTCCTTCCTCCAGAACGCCACTTACGTTATGGTTTCGAAATTTTCGCCAGTTCGTTGTCCACGTTCCTCTTCACCTCGTCGAGCAGCGCCTTCGGCTCGCCCTTGCCGTTGATCGCCAGATCCTGCACCCGAAGCGCTTCGTCCCAAAGCTTCTGGCCCACCGGCGTGACCGGACGGAATTTGGCGGTCGGCATCAGGTCCAGGAACACCTTCAAATTCGGGTTCTCGTTCATTTTGAGCTCTTCGTTCACCTTCGGCATGGCGGTAATGTCGTTGCCGGCGTTCGGCCGTTTCGCCCAGAGCAGCGTTCCCTCGTAGCCGGCGATAAATTTGATCAGCTCCCACGCCGCTTCCTTCTGTTTGGCCCCTTTCGGTATGACGTAGGAAAAGCCTCCGGACCAGGTCGTCGGCTGGTAGCCGTCAGCGGGGGGCATCGGCGTCACGCCCCATTCGAACTGCGGCTTCGTCTTGGCCAAGTCGTTCAGAATCCAGTTCCCGTCGATCACAAAGCCCACTTTCCCCGTCCAGAAAGGGTTCAGCCCGGTTTGGCCCATGGCGTTGGAGAAGCTCGACAGGTTGGCGATATCGTATTTTTTCGCGTAGCCGACCATCCACTCCAGCGCCTTGACGTTCTGGGGATCGTTCGGCGTCAATTCGCCGTTATCCTCGAATTTTCCGCCCCAGTTCCAGGCCTGGGTGTAGAAGAAGCCCTGGTTCATCCAAGGGATATAGCCGACGCGTTCGTATTTGCCGTTGCTTCCTTTCTTGAAGATTTTCTCCGCCATTTGATCCAGCTCGGTTATGGTCTTCGGCGGCTTGTTCGGATCGAGGCCCGCTTCTTTCATCAGCGTTTTGTTATAGTACAGCGCCCTGGCGTCCGTTCCCCACGGCATGGCGAATACTTTGTTTTCGTAGTTGGCTTCCGACCATACGGCGGGGTAATAATCGTCTTTGTTGATCCCGTCCCGCTCGACAAGCGGCGTCAAATCTTCCAGCGAGCCCTTGGCGGCCCAGGAGCCGACCATGAAGCGGTCCAGCTGCGCCACGTCCGGCGGATTGCCGCCGGCAATCGAAGTCAGGAGCTTATCCGTGCCTTCGACGTAGGTCATTTTCACTTTAATATTCGGGAATTTCTTTTCGAACTCGTCGATCACATACTTCTGATAATCTTTCTTGAAGTCGCCGCCCCAGTTCACCCAGAACTCGACGGTTTCCTGCTTGCCGCTGCCCCCGCTTGCCTTCCCTCCGTTCGTCCCGTCTCCGGCGGCTTTGTCGCCGCCCCCGCACCCCGTCAGCACGACGGCGATGGTTACGATGACAGCCGAAAAACGGCGAAGCGCTTTCCACTTGTTCATGCGGATCCTCCCATAAAGGTTATTAGGCATGCCTTGCCTTTAATTGTAAGGGCTTTCTTTTGCGGTGAGAGGCAGGTGATCTTTGTTTTTACCGTGTTTCGTTTTGTCATTTGGGACGATCGGCAGCAGCAGCAAGACTTTCGTTCCCGCTCCCGGCGCGCTTTCGATCCGAAGTCCGAATTCATGGCCGTACGTGATTTTGATGAGCGAGTTGATGTTTTTCAGCGCAAAGTTGCTGCCCTCCCGGATCGTGCCGCTCTCCTCCAGCGCTTCGCGGATATCGCGCAATTTTTCGGGTTCGATGCCGATTCCGTCGTCCGTGACGACAAACTCCAGCTTGTCCCCGGCCCGCCTCCACTCGATGTCCACCCTGCCGGTCCCTTTTTTCTTCTCCAGACCATGAAAGATGGCGTTTTCCACGATCGGCTGGAACGCGAATTTCAATACTTCGCAGTCCAGCAGTTCCGGATCGACGAAGACGGACGGCTTGATCCGGTCTCCGAACCGGATTTTCTGAATGTTAAAATAATTGTCGATGAGGGCCGCAACCTCGCTGACTTTGACAAACTCTCTGCCCTCGCTGAGACTGGCGCGGAAATAGTTGGACAGCGCGAAGATCATCGTGCCGATTTCATCCGCCTTGTAAATTCTCGAAATCCAGCGGATGGAGTCCAGCGTGTTGTATAAAAAATGGGCGTTGATCTGGGAGGCGAACATCTTCAGCCGCAGTTCCTGCTGCAGAAGCCGCTGAATGTACAATTCGTCAATGAGCTCTTTAATCCGAGCCATCATGGCGTTGAAGCCGCGGGACAAAATGCCGAATTCGTCGTTGCGGTGAGCCTTGATCTGAATTTCGAAGTTGCCTTTCTTGGCTTCCTGCATCCCCTGAAGCAGCTGCCGGACCGGTTTGTTCAATTGCCAAGCCGCAAACAAGGCGTAGCCCAGCGCAACGGCCATGAAGCCGGCCGCCAAATAAAGCGTGAACCGCCCGAGCAGCCGCGATTCCCGGACGAGCGCTTCCTCGGGAACGAGGCCGACAAGGCTCCAGCCGTTCGAAAGCCGGGTATGCATGACCAACGCCCGTTCGCCGCCGATTTGCTTGGTCTCGACAAGGGAGGCCTGATCGGACAGCCGGAACGGGATCGTCTGCTGAAGATAACGGTTCTCCTGGTGGCCGACAATCCGATTGTTCTTGTCTACGATCATCGAACTGCCCGCTTCGCCCAAATTGATTTGCGACAAAATGGTCTCCGGATCGATTTCGATCAGCATGACGCCGATGATCCGGTTCAAATTGTTCATGTCCTTAATCGCCCTGCCGAAACAAAAGACCGGCCCCTGCCATCTCTCGTCCGCCCACGGTTTAGGGACCATCGTAGGCCGCATGCCGAACCAAACGACGCGGCCGTCCCCTTTGACGATTTCCCGATACCACTCCTGCTGCCGCAGGGCGTCCGTCGTGTGCGGCATCGGGCTGTAGCCCGTGGAATATTTGTACGAATTTGCGGCCTCGCCGAAAATGTACAGATTGACCAAATCGTTTTTCGAATTCAGCAGATTGGCGATAAACTCGCCGATTTCTTTATTCGTTTCTTCCCGGTCGTAGTTGTCGGTGAAATCGTCTTTAATGCCTTTTTGAAGCGCCTTGCTCCCCAGAAGATAAAAGGACCGCGTGCTGTATTCCTCCATGATCAAATCGAGGCGCTCGCCCGACTGCCGGATCGTCTGCTGCATGATATAACCGACTTTGTCCTGGATGATGCGGGTCGATTTATCGTAAAAATAGTAGCCCATCATCGCAATGCTGACGGATATGCCTACAAAGCATAGAAAAAACAAGCGGTGCCCGACGGACGTCCATTGAATTTTCGGCTGCCATTTCATCATCCAAGCCTCCTTGGTCATAGGCCGTGTTCCCGGTACTGCGCCGGGGAAAGCCCTTCCCATTCCTTGAACACTTTCGTAAAATGACGGACATCGTTATAGCCGACCTCTGCGGCGATTTCATAGATTTTCAGCGGCGTTTCCTTCAGCAGCTTTTTGGCTTTGTCGATGCGCGAGCGGACGAGATACCTGCTGAACGTTTCGCCCATTTCTTCATGAAATACTTTGCTGAAGTACGAATGATTCAGATAGAGGTGCTCCGCTACATCGTTCAGCGTAATCGCCTTGTCCCGATTGCGTTCGATATATTGAAGCGCCCGTTCGACAATCCATTTGCGGCTGCGTGCCGGCCGGGCGGACTTCTGCGAGCGCTGCAGCGTCTCAAGCAGAACGTCCTGGAAGGCGTCCAATGGGCATAACGGCACTTCGAGAGGAGCGACCTCCACGTCTTGCGAAGACAGGTGGCGGTGATAGGCCGCGTTTCGTTTTTGGTTGACGTTTTGAAAAAGCAGCTTGAGCCCCCTCCGGACCGTCAAGGGAAGACAGCTGTTCTTCCGGTCGTGAATATGCTGCGCAAGCTCCCGGATCAGCGGCTCGAGCAGTTTGATCTCGCCGACCTTCAGCGCCGCCGCGAAACGAATGTCCCAACCGGCGGGACCGGAATACGGGGAATCGGATTGCAGGGCCGAGGCCAGGCTCTCCGCGCTGTAAACGTTCCCTCCGCCATCGTAGAACCAGAAAGAGACGCTGTGCAGCGCCTCCTCATACAAATCGGGGATCCTGCCGAAGTCCCCCTCCCGGGAATAGCCGATGCTCATCCGGACGCCGAGCATCTGCCCGGCCTTGTCCATCAGCCAGGGAAGCTCGGAAGCGATCAGCGGTTCCCGCCCGCAGGTTGAAGAAGACTCGGATTGAAACATCGCAAGATCGGCTTCCCCTGCGCTTTTCGGATCCGCAAGCGGAATCGCCGCAAGCGGACCGAAGCGCCGGCCGGTTTCTTCGATCATGTTGCAAAGCGCGTACAAGAGAAGCGCCTGGTCTTTGGCGGTCGCCGCCTTGCACCCCCAATCCACAATTTTCACGGCGAATACGCGGACCCGGCCCGGATCGAGACCGATCCGCAGGGCGCTCATCCGCTCCTCCAGCCACCCGGCCGGGTAAGGCTCCCGGGCGAGCAGCATGTCAAACAGCCGCTGCCGCGCAAGGAACATCGCTTCGCGGGCCGACCGGGCGAGCGTGTGCATCTCCGCTTTCGTTTCCCGTTCTTTCCGCAGCTCCTGCACGCACCGCCTGACCACGTCCAGGATGCTCTGTTCGTGGATCGGCTTGAGCACGTAGTCGAACGCGCCGTTTTTCAGGGCGACCCGCGCGTACTCGAATTCGCTGTAGCCGCTCATGATGATCACTTTCGTGCCCAGCTTCCGTTCCCTCAAGCTTTGCAGAAACGCAATTCCATCCATTCCGGGCATCACGATATCGGTAATGACCATATCGGGCGGGTCCCGTTCCACCAGCCTGAGCGCCTCTTCCCCGTCCGAGGCTTCGCCAGCCAGCCGGATTCCCTCCGCCTCCCAGTCGATCGTTTCGCAAAGCCCTTTTCGAATCCAGCGTTCGTCCTCCACCACCAGCAAGGTAAACATAATCATCCTCCTTTTCGTGTATTCGTTTTCATTTTACAGCAGGGCGGTGCGAATGGTTTCGGGCGGCTTCCCGGAATAAAAGCAAAAGCCCCGTAATTATCGGCATAATTACGGGGTGTGGAGTCGTTGTCGGTTGCGAACCAATTACAAAGCTGGTTAAAATTCGGACATCGCTTCTTTGCGGCCGGTTCTCCGGGCAGACAGGATCAGCAAGCCGCAAGCTGTCATCACCAGAATAGCCAAACCAACAAACAGCGCCCTATAGCCGTTCAGGATGACTTCGCCGGGAACTGTCTGGACACGGCTATTGAATGGAACATTCGTTAACATCCCGCCTGCAACCGTTCCGAGCATCATGCCTAGATTTCGGCACAGCGCAAGAACGCTGCTGAACGCCCCCAGATACGATTTGGGCGCCTGATTCATGATAATGCTGCTATTCGGCGAATTAATCATCCCCATCGAAAATCCCAACACTACGATGAGCAAAACGACGACCAGCAATCCGTGGGACGGCGACAAAAAGCTAAGTGCGGCCAAAGAAGCGGTCATTACGGCCAAACCGACCGACAAGACAGGTACGGCCCCGATTCTGTCCGAGAACCGCCCGCATAAAGGGGAAGACACAATTAACGATAAAGGATACCCCATCATGATCATGCCGGCCGTTGCAGGCTGAACATGCAAAAAGCTTCGCAAAAAAACGGGCAACGCCAATTGGGTCGAAAATGACGCCATGTACGTTACGATGGTAATAAGGATGCCGATCACCGTATTTGAATGAGTAAACAGCTCCAGTTCAATGAAAGGGCTTTTGCCCGACGTTTTCCATCGGGGAGAAAGGCACCATACGATAAAGCTAACGGAGCAAAGCACAAAAAGCGCAAACAGGCTAAGAACCGGCATCGAACCCCATCCCCACTGTTTCCCCATATCCAGCGCCGTGACAAGTCCCGTTAAGGACAACCCGAAGAGGAAAGCGCCGGTGATGTCTACATTTGCCTGTTCTTCCGGCCGATCTTTCGGTATAACCCGCTGCGCCAATATCCATGAGGCGGCCGCAATAACAGACAGCAGCCCAAAATTCGCCCTCCAAGAAAACCATTGAACGACGATCCCCCCCAGGCTGGGGCCTATCAACGATCCCGCCGCCACAAACGCGCCGATGAGGCCGAGCGCTCTCCCCTTTTGCTCTTTAGGGAATACGGTAACGATCAGCGCCATGTTGGTCGCCTGGTACATCGATGCGCCAATTCCCTGGATCACGCGAAAACCGACTAAGCTGGCAAAATTGGGTGCCAATGCGCAGCATAAAGCGCCGATCGCAAACAACAAATACCCGAAATTATGTATGCTCCGCTTTCCCCTCAGATCGCCAAGCCGTCCCATAAAAGGAAGACAAACCGAAATCGCCAATAAGTAAACGGTCACCACCCATTGAGCGGACCGGACGGATTGATGATAATCTTCGGCGATGTCGATCAGGGCGATATTGAACATGCCTGCCGATAAATTGGACAGCAACGCCCCGAGACAAATCACATACGGAACGACGACGGATCGTGCTGACGGTTTCATCGTTTCCGTTCACCGCTTCAAATGATTGTGGAAGCGGCGTTTGCTTCCTGTTCCTGCCAAAAAGCGATCACATCCTGCGTTTCAACAACCGTTCCGAAATAAGTATCGATGTTTTCCAACGTCATTTCGTGAGCCAAGCGGGAATAGGAAGCGCACGCATCCTTCAGCAGCACGATGCGGTAATCCAGCATGAATCCGTCCCTCGCCGTCGATTCCACGCAAACGTTCGTGCTGACCCCTGTTATTACGAGCGTTTCGACCTTTAACGTCCGCAAGACCGAATCGAGCCGGGTGTTAATAAAAGCGCTGTATCTGTGCTTATTCACGATAATATCCCCGGGCAGGGGAACCACTTCGAAAAAGTCGGCTCCCCAAGTCCCCGTGCGGCATATTTGGTTGGATCCGTTTTGAAAGCGGGATGCCCATGCCTCCGAATCGGTGGCGGCTTCATGAAACGTCTGCACAAATATAACGGGAATGCTGTGTCCGCGGGCGGACTCCAGCAGGCGATGCAAATTCGGCATCATCTCTTTTATCGCGCTTACGTCATTGCCGGCTCCGGCTAACGCTCCTTCCGGATGGCAATAATCGTTCTGTACGTCCACCACAATCACGGCGGTTTTTCCCGGCTTCAAATATTCTTGTAATCGTTCCATTGCATTCACCTCATATTGTTGTTAATCGGAACTCTTCACAAACTGCATGTCTACCAAATCTTCATAGGCATAATCGCCTTTGTAAATGCCGGTTTGAATCATGACGTCCATATCCCGTTTCAACGCCTCCTCGGAAATCACCCCGTCGGGACTCCAAAGCCGATCCTCGTAAGCGCGGTCCAATGCGGCTTTTAACGCGTCATCGCTCAATGTGGGGAATTCGGCTTTCAAATCTTTCATCGCCAGATCTTTGTCGGTTTGGATGACTTTTAGCGATTCTTTTATCGCGTCGACAAACTTTTGCACCGTTTCCGGATCTTTTTGGATGGTCGATTTTTTTACGCTGAGCACCGAATAGGAATAGTCACCCATTGTATGGAATTTGTAGAACGGTTCGCCCCAGACATTTTTGGAGATGCCGTCGCTGATTTGCGGTTCGGCACCGTTCGCAATATCGGCCTGCCCCTGCTGAACCATGGTTACAACCGTGGAACCGTCAGCCGGCTCAAGCAACTGAACGTCTTTATCCGGATTTAAGCCGAGTTGTAGAAGGAGGTAACGGGTGAGCAGGTTCGGCGTCCCGCCGTGACGGCCCGCATTTATTTTTTTCCCTTTTAAGAAAGCCTTCAAATCTTCGGGGGAATTGCTTTTCGGTTCCTCGCCCTTTTTGGACATCAAATAAACGTTTGCTCTGTTCACTACATTGACGACGGAAATGATGGGGTCGGAGTTATTTTTATTCGCCAAGGCATTGGATTCGGGACCGCCAATCACTCCCCAGGCGTCTCCGCTGACCACGGCTGTCACATGGGCGCCGCCTGCGGCGGAAATGACTCTCACGTCCAACCCGTTCTTTTGGAAGTATCCTTCACGCTGCGCCACATAAAGCGGCAGATAGCCGATGTAGTGAAGCGGTTCGGCGATCACGAGTTTTTTTAGCGCTTTCTCGGAATCCTTGTCCCCGTTCGCGCTTTGGGATTCGGCGGAGACCGGCGGAGCCGCGGCACGGTCTTGTGTATTTCCGCATGCCGGGGCAAAGCTCAAGCAAGCCATGAACAGTAAGAATAACAGCAGTTTCTTGGTTTGAAACATATGGTTTCTCTCTCCCTCCGCTGAACTTGCGGCATTATTGTTTGGCCAAGCCTTTGGACAACCAGTTCTCCAGGACGACCACTCCCCAGTACATCACCATCGACAAAACGGACAGCACCACCACCCCAACCCAAACGAGATTAATGTCCAAAATGGTGCCCGCGTACAAAATCATGCGGCCGATTCCTTGCTGCGACGCGATAAATTCGCCGACAATCGCCCCCGCCAAAGCCAAAGCGATGTTGATCCGCAAACTGCTGATGATCCACGGCATCGACCACGGTATCACCACTTTTGCAAATACCTGGTGACGCTTGGCTCCAAGGGAATACATCAGTTTCTCCATATCCGGATCCACGCTTTTCACCCCGCTGTACGCCGAAAGAGCGGAAACGATAACGGTGAGGGAGAACGCCAGCGCCACTTTGGAGAAAAAGCCGATGCCTAGCAGGATAACCAGCACGGGAGCCAGGGCCAGCTTGGGCATGGCGTTCAACACAATCAGAAACGGCTCGCTGATGCCCGCGTAAGTTCTCGACCACCAAAACGACAGTCCAAGCAGCGCGCCGAGGAATGTCCCGAACGCAAAACCGAGAATTGTCGAACCCGATGTGTAGGCGATATCCGTCAGCAGGCTGCCTTGCGTCATTTGGATCCAGGCGGTTTTCATAATGATGCTCGGCCGGCTCCAATAATACACATCCAGCCACCCGATTCGCGTAAACATTTCCCAAACGACGAAAATCAGAATCGCCACAAGGACGCGGCCCCACACGACCGTCCGTTTTCTTTTGCGTTCCATCGCTTCTTCATCCTGAATGAACGGAACGGCCTCCGGTTGGCCCGTTTGCCGCTTGACCGTCTCCGGCACAGCCACGGGATGGATAACGTACGCTTCCTCTTGCAACGAGTTCATCTCCTTCTCCTCCTCTGTTCTCTGTCAGGAAATCTTCTCTTGTCCGGAATCCTGATGCCCGGCGTTCTCGACCGCAAGCAAATCCATCAGATGATGCTTTAACGCCATGAACGCTTCGGAAGTCATGTCTTCCTTTTTTCGCGGGCGTTCCAACGAAACGGTGATTTTCGCCTTGATTCTGCCGGGACGCGAAGAGAATACGTAAATGTCATCCGATAAGTAGATCGCCTCGTCGATGTCGTGCGTGACAAACAAAACGGTTTTGCCGAAATCGGCCCAAATTTGCAGGAGCCAGTTCTGCATATTCAGCCTCGTCTGGGCGTCCAATGCCCCGAACGGTTCGTCCAGCAACAGAATGTCCCGGTCGTACAAAAGCGTTCGGAGCAAGGCGGCCCGCTGCCTCATGCCCCCGGACAATTCTTTCGGATAATGCTTTTCGAATCCTTTCAGTCCGTATTTCTCCATCAAAGGGACCGCTCGTTCCGCCGCTTGTTTACGAGGGATGCCGCGGATTTCCATGCCGAGTATGATATTGTCCAGGATGGTTCTCCAGGGAAGCAGCATGTCCTTCTGCAGCATATAGCCGACATATCCGGTTTTGCCGACAATATTTTGCCCGTCGGCCAGAATTTTTCCGGTAGAAGGAAGCGTAAGTCCCGAGATGATGTTGAACAACGTGGACTTTCCGCAGCCGCTCGGACCGATGATGCTGACAAATCGCCCTTCCTCGATCGCCAGGCTTGTCTCTTTCATCGCGGGAATCTCCTGGCCGTTTTTGCGGAACCATTTGCTGACACCGACAATTTCGATTTTGTTGCGCATGAAAAAACCTCCCGCTAAATTTAATGTCATCTTGCGTTGACGGTCCCGAAGACGATCTCCGTTTTACTTGTTCATTCCCGCAATACCTCCCTCAATAAATTAATGTTTTCTCCGTTTTTCTCGCTATTTCGCATGTTTTCATCTTTGACGCACGAAGCGCTTGAGGATAATATTTGACGGAGAGTGAATATATGGGATCGACCTGTTGGC